>JGI24021J15306_10002268_pt1 | contig 20502 bp, 9 predicted proteins | sample Ectturendosymbi1_FD_15306 | JGI IMG/M metagenome (IMG submission 15306)
ATCTGTAGCATGATAGAACTGTTGCATGAGCCCAAAAACAGCAGTTGTTAACATAGAAGCATTCAGGTATTTGATAATGTCTCAGCCAGTGCCGTAGCAGCCCAACTCTGGTCCCCCCAAAAAATGCTTACAGGGGCCCCCCTAATGGTGATTTATAAAAAACATTTTCGACGTTATGCTACATCTCGAGGCCAAATGGCCTTCAAAACAAAATATCCTAACTGCAGCCACAATTTTGGCAGAATCAGGCTCGTAGCCAGGTTTTAAGGTTTGGGGGAAAGATACATTTTTAAGGGAGAAATATAGTTGTTTTTATCGTATGTTTAAAACAAAATTTTCTGAGCACAACAAAATCTGGGAGGCATTAAAAAAAATATGGGCGGCAACTTCCCCTGAATGCCCCCCCACGTGTCTGCGGGCCTGGGCAGAATCGTCCCCAGAAAGTCTTCCATTGGGGGCATTCACGTTTGTGCAGCGGGGATAGACATTCTGAAAGTTTATATTTAATTCACAACATGAACAGCATTTGCAGATTGTGCAAATTATTTATAAATATTTCTCGTAGTTTTCTACTAAAAGTTTTTGAACGAGCTTAACAAAAGGAATTGGGTCGTAAAATCATTGTCATTTAATTGATGATTTTTTTTAGAGATGTAATAAAATGCAAATGCAGAAAAAGCTGCAGGAAATCAGAATCAAGCCTACCGTTCAGTTATGAAAACATTATTAGTAAAGCAGCAAACATGCGGCCGGTCAAAGCATGTGCGCCGCGATGAACGTTTTCTTTCATTAGCGCAAACTGATAAACTTTACCATGAGCTAAAGTGAAATATGGTTATAAAGCGTGCGCATTGGCCTTTTTACTGGCCGAATACGCATGCATAAATCTTGCTGATGTCTAGACTTGTTGATCTCCTGGTGCACGACACATGTTTAGATTTATTAAAATTTTGCATCTGAAATCGCCTAAAAATATTAGCAAATATAGACTAAGACCTACGTGGGCGTTTTGCCGCATGTGACCAGAGTTCCCACTGAGGGTTTTTTCCACCCAGGTCTGTTTTCTTTAGTCGACCTGGGTGTGTGTTTAATGATGGAAAACCGCGTTAAATCTGCGTTTTTTGAAATGATAAATTCATCAGCAACTTCAATGTGTTCAATAATATAAAGTTAACTTTATATAACAGTGTTTACATGCGCACATCAGGTGAGAAAGTACGCATATCTGATGAAGCAGAACGTGTTCAATCGGTTTCATATTCTCATATAAGACCATTGTCACGGTTATATACAGTGATGTGTTTAAAAGGGAAGGCAAGCGAAGCACTTGCTTTGGGCCCCTTATTTCAGGCCCCACTTCAAGGTATTTCGCACGTAAATATTCCTCACTTTTGGTGAAAAGTTTATTATCCGCTCATATAATATTTTCCGAACCACATCATAATTCAATACTCTGCGTTCAAAGAGGCCCCCAAGAGCAACTACAATGTGTATTTAGGCTACTCTGCTTTACAAGGGCGCCCAACAGCAACTGCATTCTGTAAGCCGGCCTACTCTGCTTTCAAATGGTCCAAAACAGCAACTGTATTATGTAAGTCCTACGCTTTCAAAGAGACCCACAATAGCAAATGTAATGTGTAAGTAAGCTCACTACTCTTTCAAAGGAGCCCACAATAGCAATTGTAATGTGCAAAGTACCTTGCGCTTTCAAAGGGGTCAAACAGCAACTATAATGTATAAGTAGGCTACTTTTCTTTCAAAGGTCCATCAACAGCAGCTGCATAAATACCTTACTTTCAAAGGGGCCCAAAGTAACTGTAATGTATAAGCACTTTTCTTTCGATGGGTCCACAACTTCACTGATTTCTAGTGTTATATTTCAATTTGGAGGTTCGAAGCTTTCTTTGAGGGGCTAAGTGGTGACGGGACTGAATTTTGGGCCCCTGTCACAGCGTGCCCCCCCCAATTGGGGGGTATCGAGTGCGGCTGATACGGCTCTGGTCTCAGCAAGGAAAAACGAAAACTAAAAGTTTGCTGGACTTCTATACATAACAAAGAATCGAAAGTTTTCTTGGGTACTCTATGCGCATTCTCAATTCTTGTGTAGTTTAGCAAGATTCGATCTTGCAAACCATAGGGTGTGCTCCAGCAATTCCAGCCGCACAATTTCTATGCTCGACTGCTCGTATTCGACAAGACATAAGCGCAGCCTCATTTTTGCAGATGTAAATTGCTATGACGCAATGATGAGTGTGTTTTATTCCCCTGTTTCAATGGGCAGCCTGATATTTTTGCAGTTATGAACACCCATGTCGTGACGTTAAGTTTATATTCCTCTGATATCCTAACTTGGAGCACTGATGGTTTATATTCAATGCCATAACAAATAAAGTAAGGAGAGTGCTTGTAGAAGAATATACGTTATGTCAACAAACTTCGCCAAAACACTGGTTTGGAAATATGCATATGACGTCAAATTGTGACGTCACAAACAACACACACCAAATGCAAATGACCACCACATGTCACTGAATGAAACACCCCATGAAAATTTTCTGCGTACGTCACTGGTTTCGGGGGTCTACAGAAAATTGTATGCCTTCATTGGGGGTCAACGTGTAGAAAAGTTTGAGAACCACTGGTTTAAGCAATGTTACGATCCAACAAAATTCTTATGCCACTCGCAAAAATGAACCAAATTTTCCCAGTGTGTCCTCTCTACCAGAAACATAGTTTTCAGTAAGTTTGTCCAAATCAAGTCTGTTAACTCGTTCTCTGCAAACATGCAAAATCATCAAATCGTCCTTTGATTATGGTTGTACGCAAGTAAGTTTTTACTTGCTTCAGTGCTAAAAAGGACCTCTCTAAATGAAGCATTCATAGCAGGTAAAACCAAAAATTGATCAAAAACTTTCCAGACACCGGAAAATGCAGTCGCAGAGACTGGCAGTTTCGACAAAATCTTTATTTCATTGTGAATAGAGAAATTAGCAGCCAACTCGTTCTACTCATCTTTGCAGAGTCGTTTCAGAAGTAGGAGCTCTACTTAAAGTTCAAGTTCGAGAGATCATTCTTGTAGATTTCCAGCGCTGTTTCTGGCTGATCTTGATATGCATCCTGGAAATTCCCTCATACACGATAACCAGGTTGTTCAAATAGAAAACTTCCTTCAGCATTTCGCGAAAGCTTGCCTCAACCTTCCGATCTTCGACAGCTTTGCAACATACAAAACAATATAATTGCAGAATCATTTCCCGCATCATTATGAAGTCCTTTGCTGCTATCAAACCAAGTTGCTTGAGACGATGTGTTCACGATAACACTTATTCCAAATTGTCTTAGTGGAAGTGCAACACAGACCAAATTGTGATCTCACATAATGTGTCTGCGCTGCGCTCTCCTATCCAGTATCCACTATCCAACATCGATGCATGATGGATGAATTAACTTCATTGGGCGGTGAATTAACGGAGTACAATCAAGAGCAGTCATTTTGGACTTTGCGATTTCTACCAGCAGTTTTGCGGGCAAGTTTCTCAAAATTGAAAACATATTGTGGAGTCTGAAAACCGGAACGGCCATGGCCGTATCGGACGAATAGGTTGCGCCGCCTTAATTTGTATTGCTTGGAAAATCACAACTTCAAAACAGCATAAATAAGCCCTGTGTCCATTGAATGGATTGTGATTGTTTGTTTCATAAAATATGTGGTTAATACATATATTGCCAACAAAAAAGTTTACGTACAGGTAATGGAGAGCTAGACGATATTTTCGCGGGCGGCAACACGGTCCCGAATGAAAATGTGTATATCTGAAAAACAAACCTACTAAAAACGCTAGAAATCACAAAAATTTAACGAAGAGAACTTCTGAACTGCACGAAAAAGTTATACATTCCAAGAAAAGATCGCAATACCATTTGTTCTTTAGAAGAAAGTAAGAAAGGCTTTAATTTCTTTTGAAGATCTAAGGCAATTGCAGAACCAGAGTCGGCACAACAAAAGATAGATTTTTGAGGAGGCACTACACATAAGAGGAGCATACTTTCACACTTTTCAGACGAACGGCCAAATAGGTCACAACTGTGTAGGGCCCCAAAAGCTAAGATGGCCTAGGGCCCCGCGCTCCCTAAATCCGTCCCTGACATTTTGCAAACATGTTTCACAAGAAGTGTTCAATACCATGTTTCTACTTTCACACTTTCATTTGATGTCATGAATTTTCCGACCATCAACAAGTTTAAAAATTGTAATTTACACATGAATATGCAAATACGTGCAAATATATAGGTCGTACATTTCGTCAAACCAAAACATTTGGGGTCACATACTTTTAAAAAATCGCCAGAAATTCGTCAAATCGCCAAACCAAAATATTTGTAGTCAAACCCTTTCAAAATTCGCCAGATTCCGATAAATTCGCCAATATGGCAACCCTGCTTGAAGTGAACATTTGAAGTTTTACCACCGTGTTATTGTTACGCAGTAACGACCAATAGTACAACAATCCGCTAGCAGGTTTCGCAACCTGCCTCTGCAGGCAAAGGGAGCGAATTGCGCACTTGCGCTACACGTGTTGGGGGCCTCGCGGTCACGACTTTGCCCCAGGACCGTAACCAGGAGGGGCGCGTAGGGGACGAAAAATTTTTCGCCACCCCTGGAAAAATGTGTTGGACGTAGTTTAAGTATATTGGACCGAGTTTTTAAAATTCGGGCCCCTCTCAGAAAGCTTTTCGCCACACCTGGATGTTCCAAGCTGGTTACGGGCCTGCTTTGCCCTGTCGGGCCTCGCTTTTGTTTATCCGCCCCTGTCTGCACGCCTAGTTGTATACGTCCAGAAGTCAGACTTCCACTTGATCAACGTGTTTTGTGTGTGTTCACTTTATCCGAAACAATTGCATTTATTTTGTCTCCTAAGGCTGATCAGCGCAAGCGCTGACCCCATTAGCTACATTCCCAATTTCTGCAGCATAACAGAACTGTTGCGCGAGTTCAAAAACCGCAGTTGTTAACACAGAAGCATTCAGGCATTTGATAATGTCTCGGCAGGGAAAAAGGAAAACTAAAAGTTTGTTGGAGTTCCATACATAACAAAAAATCGAAACTTTTTCTGCGTACTTCATGCGCATTCTGAATTCTTGTGTAGTTTAGCAAGATTCGATTTTTCAAGCCGGGGTGTGTGCCATATACAGTCCAGCCGCTGTTTTTGTTTTTCAATGCTCGACTGCTCGTCTTCGACAAGACATTAGCGAGCCTCATTTTGCAGTTGTAAATTGCTCTGACGCATTAATGTGTGTTTTACTCCCTTGTTTTAAGGCGCAGCTTGATATCTTTGCAGTTATGAACTCCTGTGTGGTAGGGTTGAGTTTATTCTCCTCCGATAGTCTGATTTCGAGCGCTATTATTTTGTATTCAGTGCAATGACACATAAATTAAGGGAAGTCGATGCAGAAAAATATGCATATTATGTCAACAAACTTCGCCAAAACGTTGGTTTGGAAACATGAACATGACGTCAGATTGTGACGTCACAAAGAGCGCACACCAAATACAAATGACCATCATATGACACTGAATGAATTCCCCATGAAATTATTCTGCGTACGCCATTGAGCCTAACGGAAATACTTGATTATTTTTCTAATGAATCAGACTTGCGAGTTAGAATGATTAATTACTGAAACAATACCGATAGATACATTCTATTCAAAAAGAAGAGCACTGAATTTTGCAAATAATGATGAAGTTCCCGACAAAAAGGACCCAGCACAGACAGAGTCTGGAGAATTCGTCCACTGATCAAACATTTCAATGCTGCTTTCCAAAATGCTATGATGAGTCCAACCTTTGAACAAGCAACTGATGAACGAATGGCAAATTTTAAGGTAGTCACGTGAAAGAGTATATGGAACAAAAATCAATCCAATAAAGTTTTAAGCATTGGTGTCGCATTGTCTATGAAAAGATTGTTTTAAGATCTCTTGGTGGAAGCAAAGAAAATATCACCAAGGCGCAAAATTACTTCAGAAGAATGGTTGTGGTTGAGCTTATTGGTGGCTTCCAAGGAAAAACACACCTGATCAACAGCCAACCCCGACACCGAATTGAATATGTTGAAAAAGCAAAATTTTTCGTAAAAAAATTGGCTCGGACAAATTTAGCATAAAAACTGCTAAATTGGACAGATTTATCTAATTTGGAACAGATTAAGTTAATCATTTAGACTCAACATAAAAGTACTAATGGAGACCTAAAAACACCCTGCTTTCAACAACGCCAGGTTCTTTAACGTCACAGTAGCTGTTGTCAAGATTGCTGGCACATTAGTCATCAGGGCCGACACGCTTCATCGCTATTTATGCATGACTGCTACAGGCGAACGTCGTGCAACTAAATCTGTCCGTTTTAGCTAGATCTATTCGGATTTCGCTGAATCTCTTCCGATTTAACAAAATCTGTCCGGTTTAGCAGTTTTTCATGCTAAATGCGTCCCACATAATTTTTTTACGAACGGTGCCCCATAAACTTCAATAACGCTGAAGCTATCTTCACAAAATACTCTTCAGTCAGTTCTTGCATTGCCTTTATTCCTATAGTTTGCACTAACTAACAACAATAAGTGCACAAATGCATGGTCGAGAAAAAAAGCATACGCATTCTGGTGCTACGACAGTTTATCAAACCATTTATCGTACAACATTTAATCGAGCCGACTGTTAACACAATTTATCGAACAAGACTTTTTTAACTGTCAACCGGCGTGGTGTCCACGCAACCTTCTACAGCTGCAATCGTTCACGCTCTATTTAATTTGTNCCAAGTGAAAGGTCAGTTTATTCCTTGTTTAGCATTGACTGGGATCTAGCAGGAGTCAGAACACTCACAGAGCCAGAGGTCAGAACAGCATAAAGCGAGCAATTGTTGGTGAATTATAAAGTAGTTTAGAAATGGAATTAATTTAAGTGAGAAAGACAAACGAAACTTGGCCTGGAAAGGTTTTATGTATGTTCGTTAAAAGACTACCTCAAATTTAACAGCCGTGTATTCACAGCTGAGGAAAACAGCTTCATGAGAAAGGCTATTTTATCAGTAGCTACCTTCGAGCAATTCCACACAACTTGTAGCTTGGAATTATCTGCAACCGTGTACCGTAAACAAATGAATGCGATTGAAATGTGCATTTAAAATGCCCTGCATATTCCATTGACAAACTTCGATAAATAGTCGGTTCGATAAACTGTTGTTCGATAAATTGTCTTTCGATAATTGTCGCGTCACGATGCATTTCACCGCCAAGGATCGATAAGACTGACGTACAGCGTTGTTTTCACAACGTCGCATGTAAAAGTTATTGTGGCTGCTTCAACAACTAGAACGCACGTCTGAAACATCATTGACGTCACCCAGATATCAGATTTAAAAAGATGATTATACAAACCATGAGATGGGACTTCACAGCTTCCAGAAGAGTTATAGGCGCGTTTAGGTTGGCACACATGTTTTTCTTGTTTTGACTGTGTTCATGAACATTTTGTATTCGCAAACCTGGTAATTTTCTCATCATAACATGTGCTTTAAAAATTATCTTGACTGCATACACACGAAAAAACTTGTCACATTTTGAGCACGCGTTTCGGTCTTACAGATTTAGAGTTCCATTACCACCACAGATTCAAACGCTAAGTCTGCGGCAAAAAGTGGGATAACAGAAAAGTACCTTGGCTACATGGCTCAACTTTTCATATTGCGCAGATGCTATTTCTCGAAAATACAAAGAAAACTCACGCCATTGCAAAAATATCAAAGTGGTATACGCATAGAACGTGCGCACAAAGAGCAGGCCGTTAATGCCATATTACAGGTCCTTTACTGCCAAGTTACTGAAGACCCGCAGAATTGCTTGAGTCACAATGGGAGATTTTCGTATTTCTAGTGATGACGCCTTCAAGCACGTTCTACACCCCTCGATAAAAAAATAATGTTGCAGTAAAAAGACTCACAGTTTTCGCATAAATGCGCATCATATCGGTGCGTTATGATGACACCTGAAACTCTTCACATGATGATGCGTGAAATTCTTCACATAATGATGCGTGAAACTCGTCACATGATGATGCGTGAAATTCTTCACATGATGACGCCTTAACTGCACGCTTGATAAGCAACCTAACGAGAGGTTATCCTAACATCAAGCAGAAAGCATATAAAAAAGAAGCACCAATAATTGTGCAAAGGAAAACAATTAAATACGTCATTTGGAACCATTTGGGCGATCGTACATATACTGGTAAGGCTGTGCGCTTTGAATTACCTTGAAAAGTAAGAGTCGGTCCCAAACGAAAAGAAAATCAAGCTAAAGGCTTTTGGCACGAGAGGAATTAAGGTGGCAGGACGAAGATTCGACAAAACTTGACAACAGAAGTTTTGTCCATACGTTTTCAGAGACCTAGACTTTTTCTTGTTGATTTTCGTCTTCTATTGTGCCTATTTTGAAGCTTTCTTTACAAGCAACCGTCAGTGACCTCAACGACCTCGTGCAGAGTCTTCTTAGTCAAACACAATGAAAAACAAACAGTTTTTCACAATGACATTCCCTGTTTTTCGAAATTCACACAAAAATTGATTCTGCAGATCTTTGGAAAAACAAGATTAATATTATACAGCAAAAATTGAAACGATTATCACTCTTTAAAACCACTCTTTTTATTCTCGCAAACGCTTCTTTATCGTATGGAACTGCCACTTCCTCATTCTTGCGCAGCTGTTCTCTCCAGTCGTCTCTAATCTCGCATGATTAAAAATTAAATTAAGAAACAATTATTTAGCGCCTTCTGGCGGCTGCGAAAACACTCGAACAACGAACATTTGTGACAAAGCGCACTTGTCTCACGTCATAAAGGAAGCTTCAGTCAACTGTTGCTTACGGTAAGTGCTGAATGTCTTGCAAAAGAGAAACCAAATTATCGAGCGCTATCAAACAGTCGTTGTCCGGGCCATGATAGATCGTTTTGTCGTCAAGGAAGCCCTCGTATGTGCTGTGAGCGAAATCTATCATGTGCACCCCGACGTCGCGTTCTGGCGGACAGTTCTTATTCGATGAGTTGGAGAAATTCTGACTCTCACCAGCACTCTCCTTCAAACAGGCGACATCGACCGCTCCCTCGTACGACAGCAAGACCGAGCTCGCGTAGAAGCGGAACGTGCCAAGAGACGCCAACTCCCTGCGCAGCTTTTGAAGTCGTACGACCATCGGCGGGATCACGTCCAGCACAGGCTCGCGCCCGTTGTGAAGGAACTGACGCAGAGTTCGCTTGAAGCCGTCGGCGGAAAGGCCTCGGCCGTAATACTTGTCGCGGCAGAGATATTGCCCGTTGGTGACTTGGAAGACCTGCAAAGAATGGTTTTCGGCGAATTTGCTTTGATAAATGACGAGCCATCGACGGAACAGGTTAACAATTCGTGTGACACAAAAAATCACTTGGACGGAAAGAGAAGGTCTCTTTTTACTCATTTTCTTTTTTTCAAAAGTTAAAGCCCTTCTGACCTCTCACTGAAACCATCAAAAATAAAAGATACGATTTTGTCAGCTTTTTACAGATGCTTTTACATGTTGCAGAGCTTCAAAACTAAAACGGTAGTTGCGAAAGAAAAACACACTTATTTACAGAAAGGGAGAATAACCGTTTTGAAGTAATCAGGTTAAGTTTAGAGGTGAAGGTGCCGAAGAAAATCTACGTTTCTCAACAAAATCATCAACTTTGGTCAACACTAACAAAAAATTTTATCTCAATCAACTCATAACGAGGCAGCTGCGGTAACTTCAGCCTCTTCAACCAAATGTTATTAACCAACATTTGAAAAAAAGCCCTAAACTGTGCCTTGATTTGTCTTCCTTTGGTGTTATCTCCAATATCATACATAAATTAAATACAAGGCTATTGGTAAATGAATGTTTGCTCGATTTTGTAAGTGACAACAACGCTTAGACTAGCGTGATCCAACTACTTTTTGACCTACGGGACATTTTNCAAAAGATTGACAACTTGCAGGCCACTTCCAACGTAATGATGTATGAAAGAGCAGATTTGCAAGATTTAAAATCGAAAATGAAAAATCAGTGACAGTGAGTGCGTCACCGAAATTATTACACAATAGCAAATAGCAATTTACTACACATTTCTATCAGTGGGATGCCTGCGTTCGAGGCTTATGACACTATCGTTCCTATATTAACACCAATATGTTAGTGGTAGCAAGTCGGAGACTATTCTCCAGTGTTTCGTGTGCACTTCGATTTCTGTTTTTAGATTTGACTCGCTTCATGGTAGAAACTGTTCTCTCACACACGTATGTGCTTCCAAACATCGAGGGCAATTTCAGTGCGAAATCTTTCAGTTTCGGAAACGCATCTTTTCTAACTAATTTCCAGACGTTCTCTACAGTCTAGACCAGGGTCTCCAAACTAAGGCCCGTGAAAACATTTCATCCGACCGCAAAGACATTTTGTCAATATTGAAAAAATAATTTATACCAGGATTTTTTAAGGCGTTTCAGGGACCCGATTCGGGTCCCTGAATTGAAAATCGGGTCCCTACAATCAGAGAAAATCATCATCGGGTCCCTAGAATCAAAGAAAATCGGGTCCCTAGAATCAGAGAAATCGGGTCCCTACAGGTTCACATCGGGTTCCTAACATTTTCCTTAAAAAAACCCTAGTATACACGAAAAATTTGTTGATTTGGAAGAATGTAACATACCGTATTTATTCGATTGTAAGTCGCGGCTTATGAAGATTTTTTTTCATCATTTCGTGCAGCTTACAATCGAGGGCGGCTTACAGTTTTTTCTTTTGCTTATCGAAAGGTCTAAATGACGCCCAGTCTTTCCTCGGCTGCATTTTGTCGATCTAACTCTCTTTTTGCATTATACAGTATTTCCTCTCTTCAGCATCTCGTGCACACGTGGTTGCTTCATCACAGGAGGGATTATGACAAACAGAAGGCATCTGTAGTGATGAAGCAGCACGAATAAACGCGAAACGTGCTAGCACGCGAAAGTATCTCAGAGGCTTAGGTAACCTATGATGATGTGCGGCTTACAATCAGGGGCGGCTTACATTAATTTTTTACACCGTTTCGTGCGGCTTACAATTAAGGTCGGCTAACTTTCGAACAAATACGGTATCCCAAAACAATCACATTAGGTAAGATGTCCGCCACTCGAATTGTTCTGCAATAGCTCATGTGGCCCTCTGACAAAAAAGTTTGGAGGAACCTGGTCTGGCCTAACGCGGTTAATATTGGGCATTTTATTGTAAGGTGTTCTGCTTGTTCTAAATAAAAGTATCTAGTGCAACACACACACAACAATCAACACTGAGAAAGCTCCCGGGCCTTGAAAATTCTGTCCGCACCGGCAGCTGGACCACGCTGCTCTAGGCCAACTATGTCCAAATGAAATGCCCTACTAGGCCAAAAATTATGTCGCTATCTTTATGAGCAGAGTTGCGGAGTCGGAGGTTTTTAGATGGAGTCGGATCGGATTCCTAAAAACACTAGGGGTCGGATTTTTTTGTCACACTCCGGCTGCAGATGTCCAATTGGATCATTTTTTACATCACACTCTTAAGTTGGGAATTCCTGTTGAATTGGTACAATTTCTTGTGAAATTTTTGTTGAAACAGAGAATTCTTGCTGTGTACCATCATTTCCATTGAGTGTTAGTTGCTACAAAATTGTTGACAGTCAAACTTCATTCACTTCATGCAAACTTCATTTACTTTATGTTGGGATTTGAATCCAGCCTATCTGTCCCGGTGTAGCACTTAGCTGGTGGCCAAGACGCAAACCAACAAGTGACGTTCAAACAAAACATTTCAACTTTAACCCCATACAATCATATCAAACACTAAATAAATCCCGCACAGTAATGTTACCTGCATGCCTGCTAATCTCAGGCCGACACTTCCAGTGCTGCTGCATTTAACCAAGTTAAAGTGTTTGTCTTTTTTGGCTTGCGAGCAACCATCGCGTTCTAACTGGGTTCCAATCTTCAGGTCCAGAATGCTTGGAAAGTGGTATCGAGACGTGACGTCTTCCAAAAGCAAGTATGCTGCAGAAAGCGCAAGTGAAACGATGTTGTAACAGAAAAGTCCTTCGTAGGGCAGTGTGTTTCAGCCACAACAGATGAACACTTAATATGCTATTGGAATACCTTTTGCACTTCATGGCTGCAAACTTAACACGGACAGCTACAAGAAAGTTTTGAAGTTTCTAATCATCAGCATGGGCTAGAGGAAAGATTGTGGAAACATATAGAAGCTACTAAGCAGCGATTTAAGTGATACTTTGAGCTTAAGCGCAGCCGGGAGTTCTATTTCAAGATCAAATGTATCTAACTGTAAAATCAACAAGAACTGTTTCCCAGAAAGCTGATGTGTTTCGGTGATATTCTTCTGCTTTTTAAAGTTCTCTTCAAATAAAAAATAGCAATATTTATATGGTACCGAACACAGTGTTTTTAACCCCACTTTTCCATCTTTTATAAATCTTGGCAACGCCACTGTCCATGAGCAGGTATACATCTCAAACCACCTCCAGGTTATTTTATGAAAAACACTGCCTCACTTAAAAAGAAAAGCGCTCAAAAACCTTTCATAAAACTTCCTTTCGTCCGTATCTTTTCAAACATCGTCACGAACTCGATTCGTTGATTTGAGGTCAGTTGGCACGCGGTGGTGTCCCAGAGCAGGTTCAAATCGATCTCCTTCCGCAAAAGATCGCCCTTTAGTGTTCGGTTAATCTCTCTCCAGTGCTGTCGGAGGGACCAAGGGTTTTTACCTCGGGCCTCAGTGACCGCTTCTTGGTCCTTATCTACGGTCCACGGGTGGCTGGTAAATCCAGAACTATCACGGTAATGCAGCCGGTCTAGACCTTTGAAAACCGTGTCGCTGTGAAAATGCAGAAAACTAAAATTATGTGCTTCGAATCATTCAACTTAATGCATATCATGAAAACTTCGTGATGAAAAACGTTTTGCTGGTGCGTTCACGGAAACATGTCCAAACATGTTTCATGGAAAAAAACATGAGATGCAGAGGCGCGCCTTAAGATATCTCAGCAAAAAAAACGTGACTTGCCAGGAAAAGAACAAACGCCATGAAATCAAGATACGACCACAAGTTAAAAGTATCTGAAAATAGTTCAAACAATTCCACAACTGTCCAAGTGTANCGTTGTACATCACAAAAATAGAAAAACATCTGATTTTCAACCTTTTTCTGGCNAAAACTAATGCAAGAGCATGGTTTGGGAAATTTGTTTTATAGCTGCAATCAGACACAGCTNATCNAAACTTTAAGACTGATTTCGCAAAACGNAAAACGAAACAGCAATAAACAGCAATCCGATCCTTACTGCAAGCTCTGTTGCTCTGTCGGCGGGTCAGGAACACGCGGCAATTGTCCGTTGGTGTCCTCCCTCAGACTTACGCAGATCGGGTTGTTACAAGCAGCTGGCGGTGGAACCCACATGCCAGACGAGGTGAAGCGGTGAGAGTTGTCGTTGTCTTTCTCCAGGAGAACGTAGAGCAGACCTGGTGAGAAACAACGTGCCAGGTTTGGTTCGAAATATGAATGACTGACAAAAAAGCGCTGTTTGCACGAAATAACAGGGATATGAACATTAGAGAAACATCAACGCACGAACCAGTAGACCTGCGTTTTCACTTACAGGTGAGACTAAATTACCAGCTCGCACAGAAGTATCATTCATACACACCACAACCGAGCAAATCTTTTTCGCCTTATTCATTTGGAAAACAATATAAAAACGTCCTGCTATCTTGCCTGACAATATAAAAACGTCCTGCTATCTTGTTGTTTTTTTGCTTATTTTACCTGACGTCGATTCGATGCAATTTGGTACTTTTTTTACTACTTGCGAAACGTCTTCAATGAAAAACTAATTTGTGCTAGCAACAGGGCTGGCTGAGAACTTGACCCAGGTGGTCTTTCGCCAACCCTTGGGATTCAACATGTTAGAACACGATCATTAAACAGTAAAACCTGAAACTTTTGATGTTTTGTATTCTCATCAACATTGAAGTCAATTTGTGTTCTTTGATGTTAGTGTTTTTCCTGTTGCTGAATTCGTGTTAACTATTTCGTGATTTGAGCCACAGGAATGCATGAATAAACCATACCATACCATGGCATTTACGATTGCTGTCTCCTACAGAAGAACCCCATCTTGTCCACAAGTGCTGACCAGTAGCAGATCGAGGGCACCGTGATAGTCTCCCTACGCCAGTCATTCTTAAACTGGGGAAATTTATCCCTGGGGGTAAATTTCATCTTCCAAAGGGGTAAATTTATTGAATTATAAATTGCAGCCAACGTAAATTTTTATGAATCATTCTAAACTGTAGGAGTTTATTAGTTTCGTATTTTCAATAAATGAGCAGCATTGAGTGTATTGAGGCTAAATCTGGTAACCTTGTTTGATAAAAGGGTAAGATATGTAAAAACGGTTAAGAACCACTACTCTAAGCGGCCTTGGGCAGATCCACAGGGAAATTCGGCGTAATTGCTCGTTGCGAAGGTTCAATGCGCCACCTTTTGAGTAACACTGCGCCCTTTTCTGCTTTATGCAAAAGGGACAGTGTTTGTAAACTTGGAGGGCAGGGTTCTGGGCAAACAAGGATAGCGTTAACGTTGCTTGGTAGACGCTGGTTTGGGAAAAAAATGGATGACGTTTCTTTTGCTTTTCCGTTTCCTCTCAATATGAAGTGTTCAAGTCTTGAAGTAATCAATTAAATTAAGCGACTATTTATATAACTATTGTAATGTATCCACCTGCTTTGACTGCCTATCCCCCAAAAGCCAAGTCTGGATTTGCCACAGCTATGCGATGTAAAATTCCAGGGCTACCACCAATACCACTATACTGTGCAATATCAAGTAAAGCGATGCGCACGTTATGTTTCCTTCTGAAATGATTACAGCAATCTGTGCAAGCCACAAACGACCAAACAACCACTGTCCGCACGACTGTAAACCAGCATTAGGGCGTTCTCCAAAAAATTTGCGTTCTGCCCAAGCGGTTACGGTACCCGGCGTTACAACCACGTAGGCGGATCCAAGAATGAAATCCCTTTAAATAAACTTGCCCACGCAACGCTTTCAGCAAACACTNCCTTGAAAAGGTTACATGACGCACGGAGATGTGCCGGCGTGTGCGTGACTGTGAAATNATGAAACGCGGTGCGGTGATCCGTGTAGGTCAAACAACCGCTCTGACTTAACCCTTGGNAAAATTTGCGTCTATTTGCAGGGCTAACAGCAAGNTTAAACAAGGCCAGGCTTTAAATCCAGTGCGGAACGGTTGACATTAACCTTCTACATCAGAGAACATGTCGATAAATGAAAAATGTCTATCACTTTACAACAGCTTGACTGTCAGCATAAAACGATATGAAGCAGCATTCACATGCTGTCTTCGCTTAACTTTTTAACGTAGTTTGCTCTTAAACAAGCCATTGTGTTTGCACCTAACAACAGTCATGTTATTGCCTTAAATGTTTTCCAACGACAAACCAAAGCGACGCATCCCGTCAAACGGGAATTTACTTCAGCACAGCTCTTCTAGGTGTTATTACTTCATCATCACTGCATACAAAAGATTTACCAATGTAAATTTTAAGTTGCAGAGTCAAAATTTGTAAAGGTGTTCCTTGATTTCTGCATTCCGTTCATGAGTGAATTGGAAACGTGTGCGCAAATCCTTAGCTTGCCTTGAGATTGTCAACGAAGCTAGTCACGCCAAGCAATGTTTGACTTAGGAAGTTGTTGTACATTGGTGCTGTGAAGGCGAATGATTGTCCGAACCTATCAGGTGTGCTCAATCGACCATTACGGAATGCTTTTCAATTTATTAACTTTTCTCGCGACATTAAGCGCAGTCAGCCAGAACTACGCATTTCAAGATTCCAGTCATGAAAATCAATGGCAGTTTGTTCGGAAGCTTTCATTTCTACTCCATCCGCAAACCCATTGACACAAGTTGCAGATACCAAAATAGAACAACGCCTTGGCGTGCACTTCTGACGTCACTGATACTAACAAGCAACTTCACAAGAAGCAAAGCTGGATATCATGCAACTTGAAATATGTTGAAACTGTTTGCTGATTATTAGTGATTTTATCTGACATGTTCGTTTTGAAACAGACCTGACTTGGTTTCAAAATTTAGAAAACGCACTGCGATTTGATAAGTTACAGTGTTTGTTTCATTTTCTTGCAAACCTAGCACGTAGTATTCGGAAAAAAATACGTTACAAGTGACTGTCAACTCTTGGCCAGGCGCTTAAAAATCTTGCCGCACTTCCTTAACTTTCAAAAAAACGACTGTTCTGAAAATTTGAGTTAAAAACGACGACTTGATTTTATTTGAAAAGAAGTTTACTCCCATGACCGACAACATCCTCCCACGTTGACCAGCTTCGACATACCGGAAGGACTTGACATCAAAATCACGCGTTCACGCTCGGGAGGTTCAAAGCTTGGTGGCAACGCCCATTCACAGCCAAGTGCACTCGGCAGACCACAGGTTGCACCGTTTAACTTCTTACTTCAGTTTTGGCAATCCAGTTTTGTCAGTGGATTGTGGACTCCACGGTCAAAAATAGTGTATGATGCGTTAGATTTTGTATTATGTGCTTGAAGATGCACATCGTCTCTGTCGCCTATTTGTCGCAAAACTTCGTTCGCAAAAGAGACTAAGAATTCCTTGCAGCCCTGATCAGCACTGAGTTTTGAAAACTAATGCGGTACATACAGTAGTTGCATCTACCACATGTCTGCAAACGAAACCTCTTGACTTTACTGGTAATGCTACTGCAGGAAACACGTCACAAGCAGGTCCAAATGAAGCAACGAAACTTTGCTTGGTAAACTCTTTGATGGCATAGTACAATTGGGCCTGACGGCGTGGATCAATTTTTTCGCACCTTTTTTACCAGTACACACCTGTAAATTGTATCTACAATTCCGGTATCTTTCAGAATTGTATCGTTCTGCATAATAGTTTTCAGCGGTTGCACTTAGTAAGGCTCTGCGCGACCTCCAGAAAGCTTAATTTCAAATCCCTAATAGTCTGAAGACCCCGTGCGAGAACATTCGAGACACACGCCAAGGTTTCGCTATCAGCATGCAAAACTGCGGCGCCCATTCATTAGGGAATGGAACAGCCTTTGATGAACTACTACACAGAAGAATTCAAAAATTTCTGTTGTTTATTATGGCGTACCATTTGAGGATTTCACGTACTATTGCAAATCGCCACCAGGCCTTGCAAAAACAATATCAAGGGTTAGATGCGGCTCGAATTTTGCAAAGCGCAAAACATTCATGAAAATTACAAAAAGTGAGCTTGCGTGCGATGAATGTTTGAGCAAGTATTTGCATGGGCAGCAGAGGGCAGCGGCAATAAGAATAACGAAGCAAAGGTGAATGGAACAACGCAATGAGTGCAATTGTCATGTGTTTCACGTGACAACCTGCACCATTGGCTGGAATGATTCCAAAAACGTAAGATTGCAATTTTCCAAGGTGTGCTGTTTCGACATCTGTTGAAACTTGGAATAAACACTGCATTTCGGTGGCTATATTCTCCATTTTAATGTCATGTTGAGAGGTGATCTAAGAACAGTTAACTTCGGGGCCCTGTCATGCCATATAGTACAGTACAACAAGCCTGCACAAAATACGGCCCGCGGGCTGCAGCTTTTCTTACAGCCAGCGAGAGCTTTCTCAATTGTAGAAAATGTTGTAAAAGTTCGACCTCGAATAAGTAATTGTCGTTCCAAACTTTCTTCCATACTACAACGAAATCTCCACATGAAATGAGATATACTTGCGGCCCGAGGCAAATTTATGTGGATAATTTGGCCCTTCGAGCTTTCAGAGTTGTGCAGGCCTGTACTGCAAACAACTTGAGAAAATCAAGTAAAGGCATTTCTTTGGCAACAACCACAGCAGTTACTTTTAAACTCGGTCAATTATTGTACAGAGCGCAGCCACTTCACCAAACAACACCTTTCAATTGCGGAGTGAATTCACGTAGAGTGACTGGCAATTCCAAGTAGAACTTCCATTCCCGAAATGACAAGCTTTTACACATCGTCGTTTCGTTAAGCGACAGCATGTGGGCCCGGCCGCTGACCTGGCAGAAACAAAATTGTTGAGACAACACAAAAATGCCACGTAACTTTTTCAGAGCACATCACAGCATCGTCATCGCAAATGCTTTGTAGGCGCCATGCCTTAAGTCTTTTGATAAGCATCTAATGTCATGGTACGCCAAGCAAGAAACCGTTTTCAGATCAATAACCGTTTGATCGGCAAGCGTTTGTCAGAATGCAGGCTGACAACACCAACACCCAAGCACGAATATTGGAAATAACTATGACTATATGAACAAAAATGTAGTACGGTTTCTGCGCGACTGGTTTTAGCTTTTTCTAATGCCGCATTTCATTTGTTTCGAAACAAAGGGCCTAAGCAGCCACAAGCAAATTAATAATTAATTCCAGTGACTCCAGCTTAAAGACAACCGAAGCGGATCGCGAGGCAATATATCGAATAACAGGACATAATGCCTAATGTGCGCGCTGTCAAATGCATCAGTTTCGTTCCAGTAGTATCGGACTGCTTGGCAGAAGTGATAGTTTTCGTCGAACACATCAATTTGTAGCGTGGCGACTGTGCAAGAATCACTGTGAAAACTTTTAGCGCACAATCTCTGCTTTTCCACAAAGGACTATCACAGAATGTTCTCGTAAAAGTTGAGAATTGCGTAGCACACCTTTGTAAAGGGATTCAAGCTTATCCGAGGCTGTGGTTATGCGTTATTTTAAGACTGTGGATAAAGGTGGCTTTCTCCATGATTCTACAAAATTTACGTTCTAGAGCGGAAAATTGCAGACTGGGAAACAACATGCATGAAGAAGCAGCTTCTGCAAATGACAAAACAAAATCTGATTAGAAAGACTAAGAGTGAGAGGCAACTTGCGGCAAAGAATCTTGATTGAATGTTTTGCAAGCAGGGTTTCTCAAGTATCCCGGAACAAACGATCGGGAAGCCTTCGTTTCCGACTCTTTTGCTCGTCACCTGGGTTAGCAATTTTAGCTTTGCAGTGCTTACTTTAATCGAGCGAGTGACTCAACTGTTCATGCATTTAAATTTTTAATTCATTAACGTCACGTGCAGCTGGCCATACGTGGAGATGCGCGTTGCCACTTGTACATCTGGGAGACTTCGACTTTACCTTTTCAAGGCGCTATTTGCCAGGGTTGGGGATGCTGGATTAGCGCAATAGCCAAGTGAAATCTCGTAAACGGCCAAAGCTTTGTGCATAGAGCTAAACGTGGCTTTTAATTATTTTCAACAACAAATAGTTTTGTTAACATAATTTAGCAAGTTCATATGGCCTGGTTGACCAGATTTTGATTTCTCAATCCAATTCAAATCCGTTTACCGTGCAATCTTGCCGAAAAGATAGTGTTCAATGCAACTCCTGAAATGTAGATGTAGGACTCGTAATAAACAGGCCTGCCAGACAAATACAACAAAATTGGTTCAAATTGAAAATTATGATCGAAAGCTGGGGCCAACATAAGCAGTCAGATTTTGTAACTGCACCGGCGTTCTAAAAGCCATTACCCATTCGGTCAACTATGTGGTATTAGCTACTCCGCGACTTCATAGTCATTGAGTAATTTCTGTTGCCCAAATGTGACGCATTGCTTCTTCCAAACACGGAGCCGCAACCTTCAAGATTAACGCAGCACATTTAGGTCGATGCAGTCGAATATCAGAAACTACACTTCCTTTTCCATGCCTTTGAATTCCCTCCGATCAACTGTTGACAGAGAACAGTGACAGCAAATTCCAATTCCATCTGGTTCATCCGGTGTCAAGCGAAATTTCTGACCTCTGCGAAATTTCTGACCTATTATTTATTGTTTGTCAGTTATTTTGCTTTTCAGAGTAGAGGAACAAAGTTTGGCGATTACTTTTTTGATGTGCGTTGTGTAAATTAAAACTTTTTGGTTGGACGTCAGATACCCACAACAAGCTATAGTACGGGAATAACTATAACCACTAAAAAATATTGGACTTGGTCTTAGACTTTAACTGTTTTTCTTTTTCTACCCCTAACCCCAACCCTAACCCGACACACTTACCTCAGCACCAAACCATGAGCCCTAATCATCAGTTTTCTCAGCGTATTTGATGTGTAGAATATTACTCGTGCATGCGCACACGGCGTGAAGTCAGAAAGTTCGCTTGGCGCCGGTCGGAAATGATAACGGTCTTTGCACGTTTGGTGAATGCCGTCATGAGCGTAGTAGCGCCAAGTGCGTTATCATTGCGCTTGTGCCCCGCAGATAATTCATCCAATCTCAAAGTGTCTTTCATAGGACGAAATGATTTGTTACA
>JGI24021J15306_10002270_pt1 | contig 20492 bp, 13 predicted proteins | sample Ectturendosymbi1_FD_15306 | JGI IMG/M metagenome (IMG submission 15306)
AATTTGTTAGTACTTCCTCTTAGTCCGTATTGGCTTAGCTTCCCTAGTAATATTTGGTGGTCAACAGTATCAAAGGCTTTCTTGAGGTCCAGAAANATANCANATGTAAATAGTTTTTTAGAATTTTGCTCAAGNATATGATCTTGGAGTTTTAGTAGTGCCAGAGTCGTTGAAAGTCCTTGACGAAAGCCAAACTGTTGTGGGCAGAGAATGTTATTTTGCGCTAAAAATGATAGTAAATTAGTAGAGATAAGTTTCTCAAATATCTTTGAAAAGTGATTGTATGACAAAACAGGAGATTGCGCCTTAACAGGTCGTTCACAGGTCGCAGTAATTCACTGATACTGTTACGGAGCTAGAATGCACAAAATGAACCTCGGCTCCAAACCACTAACTTTAGAAAACGGAAGACGCACCCACAAGTTTTTGCAATTTCTAATGTGTTTTAAACATTTTTAGCAGCACATTTTCGAAAATTATGAAAAAAACTTTTGATTGTCTATTACATGTGGGTTTTCAACATCTTGTGTTTCAAGCTTAAACAGATTTTTAAAAATCAAATCAAGTCATGAAGTCGGAACTACAAGTTTTTTTCTAAAATTTCCACCAATTACTTCCAAGCGTTGGATAGTTTTGGAACCGATTCCGCAGTTTTGGTCAATAAATACCTGAGTACGACCCTCCAAATACGATCCACTTCCTTCCATGAAGGTTATACTTGTCAGTGACATTGACAATAAAATTCGAAATGTCCGCCAGCGCCTGTTCGCTGCTCAGATAAACCAAGTTGTCGTTGGAAGCATCACTGCAAACAAACGCACCAGTTTTCTGTCTGGCAAGACACTGACTGTTCCAAGGACAAGCTTTCAACACAGCCTCGAACAATCCAACAAACTGTTTGGTTCTTAGACAAAGGATATTAAAGGGTAAACCACTATCGATAACGCCTCAGAAAACGTTATTGCAACACCAATTGCTTCGTCAATCGCATTAGAGCAGTGGTTCTTAACCTTTTTTCTACCACGCCTCCCTTAAGTAATTGTCCTTACGTATTTATCGGTAAATTTAGTGACCAAACTTCCATGTACGGAGCGCGCGCGCCCCCCTGGAAATTCATTGACGTCTCCCCGGTTAAGAACCACTGCATTAGAGGCTTTAGTTTTGTTATTAGACAGCAACTTGGCGGCCAATCGATATTGGCCTCATCTCTCACCCTGCACGAAAACAACGTGCTGTCAACCTGAGATAAAAAATAGAAAACTTCTACATGAAAAGTGGGTTGCAAAGCCTTCTTCGATTTTTTAATGTCCGAGTCATGCACATCAGTACTGTTAAATCGTTGCACGAGTTAAGTCTAACTTTCACAAAAGTCTGCTACAAAAGTTGATAAGTCACATACCCTTAATTAGCAAGTGTTCGACTTAAGTGGAAAGGGCATTTGCAAAGATTCTATCTGATGAAAGGACTGCGTTAAACACATTGTTGCTTTATCGAGCTGATTTTCGCTTAACGAAACAACAGTGCGGGAATTTATAATTCATTTATCATCTTTTCGATAAGCGATGCTCAGTATCTTGATCTTGTAAGTCTAAACCAGCTATGTCCAACCCGTTGATGCGGCCCAGTTTAGGTTTTCGCTGTAGCAGAATATCTTACATTCTGACAACCTGTCCTTATCTTGATGATCTTGAATTTGGCATTTTTGATGCAGGTGATCAGTGGCGTAACTGACAGGAAGGCAAGGGGGCGAACCGCCCCCCTGGCAAGTTAAATGTAAAAACTGGGCCCCCTTTACTGAACATTTTGATATTTCGTATGCTTTATTTTGTTGTTTTTTGCGTTTTTTGGGGTGTTTTCGTTTTTTTGTCTAGTATGGATGACGGACATCTACGACATCCAGATATGCACTATCACTTTTTAACCTTTTTTTGAATTTTGGCCAGTGGGAGCCCCTACGGTGACCAGTGGGCCCCCTTCAGCTAAACTTTGCCCCTCCTGGCTCAAACCTCTAGTTGCGCCACTGCAGGTGATCCTCGGTGCTAAATTATTACGTTTGTTATCTTGTTTCTGTTTAAGAGAGTGCATCTATCGCAATTAATCCAGTACCGCCAAATAAAATTTTTCTATCTATCTTATCATTACAGTTAATTCTAACGGTTTCAGTACATTACTTAAGCTAAATTTAGTTTGCTAAGATCAAAGCAAGCTATTCAATGTGCGGCCCTCATTAATGTCATTCAATGTGCGGCCCTGGTTAAATAAGCGACATAATTTTTGGCTCAGTAAGCCATATGGGTTGGACATGACTGGTCTAAATAATAAACGTTAAAACGATTGCAGTCATACACTGCACTCGGTATATTTGCTTTAAGTGTGCTAAAACTCCGCAAGTCCGACTCCGGAAGTCCAATTGGATCATTTTTTACATCACACTCTTAAATTGGGAATTCCTGTTGAAATTGTACAATTTATTTTGAAACTTTTGTTGAAATAGAGCTTTCTTGCTGTGCACTACGATTTCTATTGATTTTAACATCCAAATTTCATTCCCTTTATGTTAAGGAGCCGGAGTCGGAAATTTTGGAAAGGTCGGAGTCGGATATTTACCTCCGACTCCGCAAGCCTGCTAATAAAGTACGAACACGTACTGTGCTGAAAACCAGACAGCGAAAAAGCGCGTTTGGTCAGAAAACAAATAACTCATATTCGTACATTGAGACCAATGTGCCGAACTTGTCGAAAATTTGCCATTTAGAGGTTTTCAAAAATTTCATTTTAGAACTAGGCTGGAAAGTAAATACGCTCGTCAAACGCTTAAAATCTGGAACAGAGGAATGTAGAGTAGTACAATACCTTATCTGTACCTTCTTTAGGCCGATACAAATTCAATCATTTCTGTCGTTCTCATTAGAACTTTTGCAATGTTCTCGTGCTACATGCATCATAAACGTGTCACTACGCGAAACCAGTCGCATGCATACCGGGGTTTTCCGGAGAGCCGCCCAGTCTTTAGTCCGCCCATGGGCGCTTATTTTAGGTGGGCGTTTATATGGTGCTAGTATTTGAGTTGAATACCACCGTACCGGTATTTGTACCTGTCACCTTACACGGTACGTTTAACGTTATACCGTATTGAGTTTGAATACTATTGTAGTTGTCACCTTACACCAGTGGTCGGCAAACTTTTTTTATCACGGCACAGATTACCTTTTCAATAGTCATTGAAGGCCCACTACATTTGAAACCACTAGAACAAAACGAATGATTGTTAAACAACAACATCAATCAAATGTGTGGGTTTTGTGTGCATGTGTAGTTGTTCAGTCACAGGCAATATGCAACTGCCGCATAACAGCCTGAGCGGTTATCTGGTTCACGTCTTATTTTCCCAATTTGTCTTTTTTCCAATTAACGGCCCAGGGCGGATTTCCGGAAAACCCCGGTATCCGTTAAAGGTTACAATAAAATATTCTACGAAGCTCTGCTGATAAGCGTCGAGCGCACTAAAGCAAGTGTTTTGGAAATAATCCAACAAACAACGAACTTCGCGTGTGTCTGCGACCAACTCTTTGTTTACTTTGTGAAATCAAAGAATAACCATAAACGGCCCCAAAAGGTAAACCGCGGAAAAACTGATAGCAGTAAATAATTAGTACCAGGCAGAGATAAGAGACTGGCGTCTGTTCGCAAAACCTGTTCCGCGACCACAACTAACTTTACGTGTAATTCCCAAGCCACAAGTGTTCAGTTCGTAGCAGCCCTTTGCTAATGAAAATAAAAGCCCAAAACTAGCGGTCTGAATCTCAGCAGCAAGTAAAAAAGCAGTGATTGAATGACGGGTAGTCACTGATAAATTCTGCACAAGATCTTCGACAGGGAGTGGGTTTTAGTTATTTTGAAAAGCAAGCGTGACGTGTGCTATGGGATTAAGCATTGCTTCACACCGACTGCAATAAGCAAAGGTCTCGTTCGTTTATCTTCCAGAACTGCGAACCCGTTTTTCCAACAGGCGGCTTTACGCAGCTCCTGGTGTTATGAACAGTAGTTTTACTGACCAAGGAAAAAATTGTTGAACACTAACTTGGTGGGGCGACTCTTGCCATAGAATCGATGCTCGATCATGAAGCACATGGCGTGCACTTGTTCAGCCATCACGATCCAGTGACCGTTGCTCATCCATGTGGGGTTGGCAGGACCTTCACCACCGATTTGCAAGAATACTGGACCATTCGGTGACGAATACGCGTCTTGCATAAAATACCGCTGCGAAACACACACGTTATCAAAAGATACTGTATTTGGAAAAAATCAATGGATGCATTACCCGTCAAAACAGCAATGGGGTTACCTAGTTCTTTTTTGTTTTAAAGCATAGTGAGTCGCGGTCGTTTTCCGACAAATGTAAACTGAAAGGTGATTGGCAAAAGTTTTTGCTTTGCAGTGTTTTCAACATTCTTAATAGACGTATGTTCGTATTTGCTGTCAATTCCCTATCTGGACAAAACAGTTACCGCAACGCAACCACTGACAAGGGCTTAATCATCTGAACGCTGTCAAAATGCTCGACAACTGCTTAACGACCAACAGACACTTTTCAAAATGACATTCAACAACAGTGCAGCGGCAAGTTTTTATCCTTAACCAACAGAAGCACCGGAGTAAATCATTTGACTGATTGACATCATGTGGATGCAAGATGAATCTATTAAAGAACTAACAAATCAGCTCACCTGCTTCCACATCCGAAAATCCGTTGGGTGGAAGTTGTCCAGCCTTTGTTCAAGCCACAGATCGACAGTCGGATCTTGACTTTGCATCAGACGAAAACTCTCCTCGAATTTGTTTTTTCGAAGGAACGACAGAGCGTTTATGTGCGCCACAAAAACAAAACAAATCAGAAAAGCTGAGTCCCGCATTGCTTCTCGCTACTCTATCCTGAACTGATCACTACGTAAGTCCTGGAATACAATAACAAAATATGCGTAGATCACGAAATAATCAGGCAACTGGACTATGGTCTACAGCATCAAAAAACACGAAATGTTAGGTCTCTCATGCGCTCCAAACACAGAAATTTGCCGATGTGTTTCAACCTTCTACAAAGGATAAATCGCAATAAACGTGAAACTACAACACAATACCTAGTACCGCTGTAAAAANTCACGTGATTTACAGTTGCAAAGTGCGGGCCAAGTCTTTCANCTTTGAGCGTCAAAACCATTGGCACGAAACCAACAATACGTCATGAGCATTCGACTTCAGTACCTGATTCAATAATACGTCGTTGCATATTGTAAAACGTGTTGTAAACTAGCTATAACGACAAAACAGCGACGAAACGGGCACATACACGACAAACGAAATTGCAGAAGACATGTAGGGTTTTATATCACTTGGCAATTTTGGTGGACGCGAGAAATTTCGAAACAATTAACTGCAATACCAGCATTTGCTTTCAGTGATGCAAAAAATATATAGACAAAGTGCTTGTTTGCATCGCTCAAGGAACACATGATGAATACGCGAGGAGTGTTTGACTCATATACACACAGCCTCCAGCTCGACGAGGCAGTTAAATCGTTACTGACAATGCCACAAAATTAATGGTGTTGTTTGCGTACATTTATTTACAAAACGAAGTGTTGCAGTCGCTCTGTCGGCGCAGCGTGAAATGCGCGATGCAACCGCATAAATGTCTTACCATCTTCATATCGTTCGTAAATGAAGATGGTAAGACAGAGGCTGTCAGGGAGCGATTTGCAACTGTGCAGTGAAACTATTTGTCTGGAAGCCTGGGATATAACAATACTGATTGAGTTTGTCATTTGTACGTATATTGGCTTTTCTCGTGGCATTCAAAGAAATGAAATACGATCAGCATGTAACTACTTGAAGGCGAAACGAGGTTGACCTCCAGAAGAGTGATAAACGCAAACGTATTGATTAACCCAGTGGTTCCCAACCGGGGTGCCATTTACAATACTCAGGGGTGCCGGGAGAAAAGACATTTTTCAATATATCATTAAAAATACATTTTCAAAATGCCATTGAATCTTAAAGCAAATTGCTATGGGTTCGCCACTGGGTGCCGCAAATTTCATTTTTTTCTGTGGGGTGCGGCAAGCCTAAAAAGGTTGGGAAACACAAGATTAACCCAGCACCGAAAAAGCTAAATAAAAATTGCTTGTATGGATTACTAGAATAGTTGGACACTCTGAACCAAAGTGAACTGAACACAAAGGAGGTTTCAAGTTTGTTTGGACTGTCTGGGTAAGTGGTTGGTAGGCCGAAGCCTGAAATTTNTTGATTGACAGGTGGTTGAGGTTAACGATGTTGCCCAATGAGCGTCACGGCAGTTCAATCAACAGCCTTCGATTGAGATGCAACAGACAACTACTGAGTTATCGCCGATCCAGTTTAAAGTTTCAGCACAAAATTTTCGCCGTTATTGTACAAAGCAAGAGCTTAAGAATTTACAGCGGCATGTAACCACAAACTAAATGAAAACCAGCATTTCTGAGACTTTATCAACAAACAGTGAGTTTACCTTGAACGAGCGCACAGTGAGGAGCAAAGTTGCTCCTCTCAACTGCGCAGTGGAATGTAATGTTTAACCATAAATAATAATAAGACATTACGTCGCTTTAGACAACATTAAGCAATACCAAGTCAACTACTGGCTACGGACTAGGTTAAGCGGAACACTGATGTTTCAATTAAGGGCAAGGTCCACTAACAACAACCAAGCTTAGTTTTAACAACGTCGTTATAACAAAACACTAGAACATTTGTCTGCCAGATAGGCCTATGCATGGAAATCTCGCAGCAAGTATATCGCAGTCAACTGCCCGGTTATCGATTTACAGTGAATTTACAACTCAACTTGCCCAGAGCAATAGATTGATGCAACAAAATGAAAATATACTGGAGCGTCACCATAAAATAATAGACCACGCATCGCCACTAAGGGCGCAATATAAGGTAGTCAACAATTTCGTGAGAAACTGCGCGGTGCCAAAGAGCGGAGCTCCTGATTTTTCGCTATTCGAAAAAAGGTTTCTGTTCAGCAGTAACCGTGACGCTCCAGCAAGTACAACTCGGGCACAGCAAACAAAGCAAGGTTCTTCTGAGTTGCGGCAGTGCAAAAAGGGCAACATGCAAGTGGATGGACATGGTATTGTTGCGATCGGAAATCCCGAGCGGCATGCGCGCAAAGCTTCGCACCCTGGCAGCAAGCAACNATAGAGATCATGCTCGCAATCTCTCTTACTGTTGCTTGCTCGCGTTACACATATGATGGTGTTATTCTTGGTGAATCACACAATCAACGCAACACCACCGGAGAGGTTGCAACAGTATCATTCTGCCAGCACCATTTCTATTACCGCCAGCGCCACATTTCTTCGTGTTCTTTCATGTATCTGTGTTCCTTGTTACTGCCATGTACGCTAAAGTCTACTGCGTATGGGAGTGAAAACGTTACATACAATAACATATTCTGTGAAATAATGCGAAAAAGGTATACCACAAAACAACGATATAAATCTGCAAGTTCTTCTTACACGTTGAGATCGAAATCCCTCGAGTTGAAGCTAAATCGCAACGTATCTCATAGGCTCAGGATGAAGTTGGGCACAGTCGCAACGACAGACAATAACCTCGTCCGAATTGTCACCTTTGGTGTATTATCATGCGTCATGTTGTCAGCAGACCCTCGCCCAGTTCAAACGAATAAATGGGCATCATCATTTTACTTGTACTTCAGAAATACCCGGAGGCAGACATCTCCCAAACACCTGGCGCTCAATCACGAGTAGTGAAAGGGAAACTGTGATCTTTGTCCAATTTTCACTACATCTCGTCTTTCTGTCACAGGAAAATTAACAGCATTTCTTTCGCACTGCTTTCACAGTTTCATGACCACGAGCGCAGCATGCCGATGCATCGCTGCAGTTATTGGCATGGCTCGAAATAAGCGGCGTTTTGTTAGGCCTTGCGGGCTAAAAAACGCAGGGCGTCATGCCCCTAATTATTCTGAAATTAGAACATCGGCAGCAGATGAAGTTCAGAAACTTTTTTTCCGGCAAGAAAACACTTCGACAGCACGACAGAAATCGGACTAACTCAATAGACACAAAACGAAAATCAATCTTTCGTAAGTGCATTGACGTCATACAAAACACACAAACACGTGGCGGCAAGGGTTCGAGCAACAAGACACTTGTAACATTCCGTCATTTGGTGGCTGCGAATAACTGGGAAGTTACCTCTCCTGTAATGATTCAAATCACGAATGCCGTTTATGCTCTGTAAACAGACTTTCGTTACAGTCAGAGAAAGGTTTCGCAAAAGACATGTATTTCAAAGGGAGTATGAATTTAATATACCTCTGCAGCACGGGGTTAAATTTGCATGCCAACTGAACACAAATGTGTAGTTTTCCAGGGACTATGGGAGAGAAATTCAATTTTATAATCATTTATAAAATGCCATCGAGAGTAGTTTATGACAAAATAAACATGTAAGTGCACAGTTGCGTAAAAAGGAAAACTAAAGGCATGAGCGTCTGGTAAAACCCGCACAGTTTCACATACACGTGAAAATGATTATTGCGTGCATCCAAGACTGAATTTGAAACGGAATAACAGGGTTTTACCAGACCTGTCAAAATATGAAGCTTTGCTGCTAAGCGTTTGGAACTCCACCGTAAAAGCTTTTTACTAATTAGACCGACAAACGTCTCGTTAACCGAGTTTTACTGCAACGGACTCAGCATATTTAGATGAAAATTTCATAAAATGTCTTCGCATCAAGGTTTGTTAAAAAAATTCTAACGGCCAAAAAAATTAAAACTAACTGGATGAAATAACCACGTCGGATCCAATGAGGTTCTTAATTAGCGTGAAGTTTACTTACGCTCAGCTGATAATATCATACACAGAGTCGCCAAAATCGACAGATCGCAGAAAGAGCTTAAAATTTAGACACCATGTTCGGCTCACGATCTAAGGTATGAACAAATATAACGCACACGTGCAATATCAACCTTTTCACACTGAGGCAAGCAAAATCTAATCACGGTTGCAAACAGTACAATCTACTTTGAAAACGCTTGGCCAAATCAACACTGTGTTTCTAATACCTTCCCAGTATTTGCAGAGGCCGATGGTACGCAACTGCGAGAACAGAGCGATCACTCATCGCTTCTTAGGAACAATGCATAACTCAGTACTTGATTAATAATAAGCAGTGATGCAGCATGTGTGCAGTCAGTTCCGGAGCTGCAACGAAGGAAGCGTGCCGTGACTAGAAACATCGCCGGCATCAACTTCAAAAGTTAAACCAAGCGAGGTGGTTTGCTTGCAGGTGATGGCGACGAGCATTTTCGACATGTCTAGAAGTTTTCTTTGTTATAGTGGAAGTACACACCGTTCCCCGAGTGCTTGTTTGACATTTTGTGCAGCTGCAACAGATACCCAGATGTACGAGTCATTAGCAGTGGCTATCGGAAGTGACATAAAAAACGTAAGTTGTATTATTCCTTTGACACATGGTTTTATGATCGACTACAAAGATATTCAAGGAGGTTGATGCACTTCACCAAATACCACCAATATCTTTTAAGACGAATATTACAGGCAATTTTTATGAGGAAATCGACGGTGTTACATCGCCTAACGATTGGTCTAGTTTCTCAACACATTCGGTTGTGATCGAATCATTCCATCACCTCTGGCTCAGGTCAGTTTTGTCGCCCACTCCACGCATTAGCCAGGTACTGATGATGGTAAATATTAATAATGAGGTAAACTGGTCCTCCACGTTCAGTAACACTTACTCCACCAAGGGACATCGTTCGATAATGCATCTGTCGGCCACGGTCACATACTCGTTTACCGAAAACGACAGTAGGTGAAGTAACCGCATACATAAATAGAAAGGCTTCGACGGTTTGTAAGTACTGAAATTATTTTTTTAAATGCTGTAAAGCAGTGGTTCCCAACCGGGGGGCCGCGGCATGCTAGGGTGCCATTTACAATACTCAGGGGTGCCGCGAGGAAATCATTAAAAATACATTTTCAAAATGTCATTAAATTTAAAAGCAGATTGCTATGGGTTCGCCAATGGGTGCCGAAATTTTTTTTTCTGTAGGGTGCCGCAAACTTAAAAAGGTTGGGAAACACTGCTGTAAACTATGAATAAGACAAGCAAATTCCAATAAGCGGTTGCCAAAAATATGACAGTCCAAGAAATAGATTTTCTTCGAACAAAATCTCAAACAGTGAAACTGATCAGAAGAAAATCAGACAACAGCGTTTAATCACGTTCATCGCTGAACGATTTTAAAAAAAGTGATTTTTGAGGTAAATAAAATCTGATCCACCGCACTTAGGCGATTGCGAATTAAATCATAGCTTTACTACCGAGTGTAAACAAGCACATCACGAGCAAAGCTTCACGCGTTCAGACAAAAATACAAACTACTACCACACGTAAACTTCATGGAAGAGTGATAAACGCGCCAAAAGTCGATGCGGGTTTCCTGAAAACTTTGACGGTTTTTACCTTGGTAGATAGAGCTGCAACGCCGCAAAAGAAAACGCCAACGTGAGTGTTAGGATGGGTTTCCGCAGTTTTCTTGAATATGTCGTCCCAGTTTGGGCGGCCGTAGTGAGTTTTCTGCTCAAATCCGGTTATGACGTCACGCTCATCTTCTTCATGCGCGGCGATCGCTTTCGCCTGAAATAGCGCGAGTCCTGATTGTACATCTCAACGACATAATTGAAAGCTGGAGCAAATCCTGATGCAGATCTGCTGAGGATAAACGCACATCGCGAAACGCGCAAGCAACAATTGCAGTGTTGCTGTTCACATCGTGCGACAACGTCACATATGTCCACACATGCCGCTCCCTGTTGTTTTCAAAGGTGTGCGATCGCGATTATGTAACACAATGTTCAGCACTCAATATCGAGGGGTGGTGAGGTGGGGAGGGCGGGTAAAACGGTGCTTACGATATACAGTGTTTTTGAGGTGTTTTCAGAGACCGAAACGGTCTCTCAAAATACAGCAGAATCTCGCTTTGCGTCCATCACCAAAATACACTAAAACTTTGCTTTACGATCATCTCGGTATTCAGATAAAATAATTGCGGCCTCTCAAAATGTCTTAAAACGGTCACCACGACCAAACCTACTCAGATGATATTCACCGATAACAGAACTGCGCACTGGTGCTTACCTGATAAATATCTTATGTTTGTGGGGACCTCGCCCAAACAATCATATCATCATAAACCGCACCTGAAAATGACGACTGTTATAGCGATCCGCGCTCTTAAGGTTTGGGCAGTCGCATCATCAGCTCAAGACTCTCGTTTGAAACCTCTGAGGCAATGGTCTCGGCAAAAATGAGTTGGAAAATCTTTTTACGCTCTTGCACTTTATTCTTGAACATTGAGCTTGTCTGCTTTTGCTTAAAAAATCGTTTGGTCTTACCTCGACCATCTCGCCGGTTTTAGTTAAAACTCCACATTGTCATTATAAGTGAAGAGCGGCACCGTTTCGCAATGAATCTACTCCCTGCTGATAACTCTCCGCAGTAACTTTTAAAATCACTGAAACTAACCAAGGCAAAGCAGATAAACCATGCTTTTGTGAACTTTGCACAATGGATCATATATCATTAAGCCCTTGCTATTTACAGGTTGGTCTAATCAACCAACTAACTTAAGAGAAAAACGAGATGAAGAAAATGTTGATAAATGCAACATTTTATCAAAATCCTTAAATCGTTTCAGAAACGACAATATTCTATTTGTCGGACAAAACAAATACGGATATATAAAAGGTAGGTATCCAGAAGGAGAAGTTTTCTAGCGATTGAACAATCGATAAAAAACTAAGTGCAGAACCTGCTTGACGTCCCATCCTCTCGTAAGGTAAATGTTGTACTCGATTAGGTCTTGGCGTCCAGTTTCTATCAGCTGATTCTCAAGATGGGACAGCATGTCACCAAACCATTCGAAGGCATGAACATCCGGACATATCCAGAAGAAGTAAACTTTTTTCAAAGCAAGATCTTTTTCGGGGTCAAGGTTCTTGTACCTGAACGCACCTTCAGTTAGCCACCTTAATTGCTGTACGTGTGAAAAGTATACTTGAGGTTGTAATTACTTTAAATGTTCAATGCAAGTTAAATCGCATTTTTTTAAACATGCAACTATAATTTTTGCGCAAATTTTCGACAACTGTTTCAAACGGCATTAGTATGCCGCTGATTGCCAAAAATATTTACTTTCTATGCGCGAAAACAACAACGCAGCAATTCATCATAAGCAAGTATACTGACAACACAGAGTTGACAGTATACCGAATAAAACATTTATTTAGCCATAAGTAAGCCACCCACCAGACCGATTTGAGCAGAGACGCAAACGGAGTTACGCCGATTCCTGATCCGACGCATATTGCCACAGGGTAAGTGAAGACATCTTCACTCGCAGTTCCAAACGGGCCATCAATGGCTATCCGCGGCATTTTCCACGTCGGCAACACCTAAAATACAAGGAAACGCTCTATACGTTTTACTGTTCGCATACTGGAAGGTAGCAATTTGAAAGAGTGTACTTATAATTGCTATGCTAAAATCTAACGATAAAAATTTGTTAGTTTATCCTGCCACTAAGTACATCAGTTTTTCAGTGAAACGATTTGAGACTATCTTCGTACAGGAGCAAGAACGTTTTCCAGAGAATTTCGAAACAACACATTACGAGATTCTCACTTCAAATAGACTGAATCGAGATGTTTTAACTAACATTTGGTTATTATTTTGCATAATCAATACCGCTCATTTACTAGCCACGCTACCTAAGCAACTGGCAGAACAGAACTACAGGCTTTGGGTGAAAACCTATAACTAGTGTCAAAATTAATGGCTGCCGCAAAGGAAACCGAATTAACTGATAACCTCGATCACGGTTTCTTAACCTGGGGTCCATGGGTGTGATTTAAAGGGTTAATAGGCTTTGCAGACATTTCGATTACTACTACGGCGATTTAAGACCTAATTTCAAATATTTCTTGCAACTTTTCTTCTTGAGGAGTCCGTAACCTTTAGGATGTACTAGGGGTTACTGGGCCAAAAATGTTTGAGAAACCCTGGCCTAAATCTTTGTCAAGCGATGACGTAAAAGCAGAAATCCTACATTCAATGCAGTCAGTGACAGGCAAAGAGTGACTAAGATACCACCTAAAAATATTTCATTTGATCACAAGGACTACACGAAATGATTGGTAAACACAATTCAAACCCAATCGTATATCCACATGTGAAAACGTAAAATTTCGATCCCACGAGAAAGGGATTGGAAGGGCACTTTTTACGCGGCTACACGATCGCGGCTGGTATGCCACTAAAATAGCTTAAGAGTAAAACTTCTGCTCTTAAACTATGTTTCAATGTCGATTGAAAAGACGTACGCTTTTCAACTTTTCTAGGGAGCAAATATCGTTGACATCTTTGCACAGCAGTAACGCATTGAAAGACACTTTGTTTTGAACAAATTCTCGCAGCGTGTAACAACCATACCTCCGAGGCGTTGGTGCTGTCAGACCCGACAACAGCAGACAGGCCCTTAGTCCAGTCGCCGACCACACGGACGTGAATGCTGAAATAGTCTTCTTCAGGGGCCTGCGTAAAAAGGTTTGCAGTAAATCAAACGAGCTGTGTGAGACAGGCAAAAAACATATTGTGAAACGCCTTCACTCCTACACGCAACGCCGTAGCCTTTGAATTCGTGGCAGTAACAAGGAACATACAAATACGTGCAAGAGCACGAAGATAGATTTATGTGGCAGTAGTAGCAAAGCACACAAGCCATGACTTTTACCGATGTCAGGGTGAAAGGATGCCACTCGAGTTGCGAGAGCTGCGGGCATTGCACGAAAACGTATTGTCCAACTTCTGCAAAGAAGCCTTTTTTCCTCATCTGGATCTCAATGACTCGTGACGGATGTTTGATAACCTTTCAGAAGAAGAACACCGTGAATAAAACAAAAACACTTAATTTTTGGCAACCAAATTATGCGTATGCAGAAACTGCGACAGGAGTTTCAGAAATAAATTAAATTTAATAAACGTAGCGAAAGGCTTTGGCACCTCAAAAACCGCAGTCGTTATTGAGGTTTAATGAAACATATGAACATACATGCTTCAAACACAGAGTTGGCCAAAACCAAGCGTTTCCCAACATACCAAAACCGTACTTCATACAGATATGATATTGCGATTTAAGCGCGATTTCAACCGCCACAAAAAATTCGAAGGCGAAACTATGTCGTTGCTATCCAGCCCACAGCTCAACAATTTTTAAATGAATTTCGTCGGGATTGGGTTTCAGAGCATTTTCGGGATAATTTTAAAGCGCTGATTTCAAAACTGTCGTCAGATTTTTCCAATGTGGTCAAGTTTTTGAGCTTTTTGATATTTTAGATTTATGCAATTGTTGCTTTCTAAGCATACTGTTACATAAGAGGTTTACATATTTCGTGATTTGTGAAACTTGTTAACACGTTATTTAAACACTAGTGACTTTTTGTAATAACCATGAGTTGTAAACTAGCTTATGAAGAGCAATGTGCAGCGTAGAAACATACAAAAAGTTTAAACAAACACAAAACTTCAGTTAGTGTATACTGTATAGTTGCAACTGTGACTTACAAGACACAGATGAGAAACTACACAGATGTTATGGCCTTGCAATGCAAAGATCGTGGTGACAGAAAAGTGTTAATATGCCAGCAATGGCCCAAACATGATAGTGTACTCTTTTTTCATGACAGAAAATAATGCATGGTTGCTAATCCTGAAATTGCCTTTTCTGTGTTTTTCGGGAGTAGCTAGTGTCAGCAACCTCTCTTTTTCAGCACCAGCAGTAGTTTGCCATCATGTTGGTATTCCAGTGTCCTTGGTATCTTTTCCACATTGTTTTTATATCTTGGTGGAAGGACTCTCCTTGCTCTTCCATCACGCTTCTAAGTTTTCAGAACAATTGTTTACATGACTGACTATGAAGAAAATCAACCTTCACACTCATATTGCACCTTAATTGTTTGTAACAATTTAACGACTGTTTTAAAAGATGTGATATTTAAGTGCTTTGAAATTTCTGAGGAAGTTTTCGACAACTGCTGTAAAGGACCACCAGGCATTTTTTCCAGGTTGTCATGGTGAGTGGAAAATATTTGTCCTGCATTAAACGTCGTATCTAAGGGCATCAACAAGTTTTGCCCTCAACTTTTCAGTGCTCAGTGCAGGGAACTTTTCACACATACATGCAAAGCAGTCACTTTCGCTATTTAAAAACTGTTTCGTCAACCCTACTTTGATATGAATAGGAGGAAGTAGCACCTAGTACTTTGATACTTTGATATGAATAGAGGAAGTCTTCAAATTCACCGCAAATCATCCAGTCGTGCTCATCAACTATGGTACCCGGCACAGACTATTTTAACATACGAGTTTAATGTACTTACCACTTATCAACAGGCTGCTGCTAACTCACTCCTTGTGGACCTACGCAGTTCAACAACAACTGATAAAGCAGTTCAGCATTTAAAAGCACCACAGTGATTACAAAACCTGTTTTCCAGTCAAAAATGGTGGGAGTTAACTTTTGAAACTTTTGGTGAGGTTTTGCATCGTTTTGCGAAAAACTGCAAAACATATGCTCTGTACCGGCTAATCCTGACCCGATGGACAAAAACGGATGCGATTTTTAGACTCAGCCTCCCCCAAAACCGTTACAAACTTCAAGGCCCCAAAAACCTGTATACCGGTGAATTATTCTTGAACGTGACAATGATGACGAGTTAACAGAACTAAGCATGTGAGCAGTCCCCAAAGCAAGTTATCCTTTACCTGCTTGTTTGATCGAATTGTCCGCCAATAACAAATATTAGGCTACTGCCAATCGTGAGCAATGACGGCAATGCTGACTAACTTAATACCGATTTAAGCATCTTTTCCAAATGTTCTATTGAAATGAATTTGAAAGGGATGTCGCAACACGCAAGTATGAAACAGTAGGAGACGAACTTCATCACTCAAACTTGAACACAAAACCTATTTAACTAAACTTTACCAGTCGTTTGGCTTTAAGAGCGGCTCTCATGTTGCATTGGAAATTTAAAATAACGGATTTGCGAGAAGTACGTTGCGCTATGAAAAAGCTTCACTCAAGACTAACCACCAAGAAGAAGAAAATCTGCCAATAATTCCGTACTTTTACAGGCATAACAGGCAAGCTCGAACACTGTCTGACGCATAGAGGTAAAGTGGTTTCGAAATTTTCTCGAAAAAGGCGACACGGCTGGTATCAACCGCAGATCCGGGCACGATCTTTTGAAAACGCCCGTGACCATCCTGTCCTGTATTCCTGACGAAGTATTTTGTGCTTAGTCGGTATGCAGAAATAAACTGAACTGACCATCACACCTTGTCTAAACCACACATAGAACTGAGAAACACCTGAAGTTTCAGACTTTTAAGATTTTTCACAAACGCGAGATTGAATTTCGTTAAGAAGCTACATCGGGGCTAAAAAATACGAACATATTGGTGCATGTGTAGCAACGATAAGGCTCATTATCGTCGTTAAGATCCCGGTAACCTTATATAATTTTACAATTTGTGCATGCTTTCTTGTTTGCATTGTTTTTATCTTGCTAAATTTTCAACGTTTACGTTTAGCGCGTTTGCCTTGACAAGATTTTTTGATCTTATACCGGTGCTTTGATGATTTCCTTTCCCTCTCGCTATCACATTGCTCCAGGGCAGTGCGTTTGGGCCCGGTGTTTCCGATACAAGCTCACTCTCCTCTCACGTGGTGGGCCATGTTACTCAATGCCCTCTAATCTAGGTGGCGATGGCGGCGAAATGTCAGCACGGCTCTACCGATTAAGATCACCAGCTAAGTTCAAAGACAAAAACGTGGAAGAAGTTTCAAAATACTTTATTTGCAATAACTTTCACTTTCCCGGAAGTTTCGAACGCTTCTCTCTACTAACCAGCGGTACTCCAGGCAAAACTCAACGTTAAAAGCTTGCAGAACGAAACTCACTTTTAAAATGTGAACAGGCTGAGCGTAACGAATCAACCGTATAATCCTCTCTATGACGTAGAGAGCCATTCCAGCAACAACCCACTTCCACGTCTGAAAACGCAATTTATGATTATAGAGTTAAATGGAAATAAGTATTCTCCTTCCTGGAAGAGAAGCAAACGATTTCATAACCAAGTGACAGAAGTACGATTGTTCTGTACAAAGGAAACGGTAGCCAGCCCAACAACCATGCTTATGCTTTCCCGTATGTACACAAATTAGCAATGTTGTCTCTATTCGTACCACCTTTATATGCGCGAACTAGCTATTGCTCTATAATGAGTCAAATTAACAATTTAGTAAAGCACTTATAATTTAGTCTGGTTGGATATAAATCAACTTTCGTTGGATATAAACCAAATTATTAACTTCCATTTCGGCCTCACAAAGCAAGAATTTGTTCAATCGCAGCCAGTGAAAATCAAAAAGATCGCTTCGATTGGTTCAATGTTGGAAGAGTGGGCGGCTGTTGAAATAGCATTGGAAGATGAAAAGCTTCGACTTACATGCATGGTGTATTAAACAGGTAATAGAAACAAAACAATTTTACGGTGAGGTGTCAACAGAGGTAGACAAAACTTATCTTAAGAGTGTTATCTTTAATAGACGTCGCGTTTGGAACTTTTCTGTGTACCAAATACGTGACGTCACAAATAGCAGACACCATAATCCACTTGAATAAGTGGTAAATTAATATCGGAAGAGGCATACAAGCACAAAATTAACATCATAATACAAACACAAAATATGATTGCATAATGCAATCATGCAAAACGTATCCTAAAAACAGAAAATACTCCTTAGTTTATGGCTTTTTAACAGTTGTCTGAAAGTATTGATAGGAACTGCAGCCCTTCCAATGCTAAGTTTGCCCTCTTATGGCAGAATCAATATTTAACACACAACAGAAATTAAACTCACGCCGAGTCATGTCGATCGGAGGTAAGTTTTAAAGGGATACAGTCCCTAAATGTGCGCTCTGCTAAACACTGCAGCTCCCAACCGGGGATTCCCGAACCCCTGGGGTCCGAAATGCGATTTTCGAGGGCGAAAGTTTGTACGTTAAGAGCATTATTGAGTCTAATTATTCCAGCTAATGTTAGTAATTTAACAATTTAAGTTGCTAAATGTGTGCATTGCTATTTCTGCTTCACGATGCGGTAACCACGCTGAAGACGGCCAGTGATGCGATTGTAAGTGCATTGTGACGTTTAAATGTTTATGGCGCAATTATGGTGAGAATGCTGTTTAATGCTACAGAACTCCAAACTTTCTGTTGTTGAACCATGCAAAGTTGGCAGAAATTTATTACAAGAACCCTATTTATTGTTGCGCCTACGCAACAACATATTTGTGCGAATCTGGATTTTTCGCTCTACTTCATTTAAAAAACAAGTATCGGAAGCTGATTTGCGCGTGGTTCTGAGTAATTTTGTGCCAAGGTACGAGCGGATAGTTTCGGAGAAGCAGCAACAAAAATGTCACTAAGTTTGTTTCTAATGAGCAGTAAGTTGTAAAAGTTAAACAGTACGACTGAGACTGTTTTCTGTTGTGTTGTCAACAGGTCTACTTATTATGAGTGGTATTTTAAAATATGAAGATACTGTAAAATCGGACTGTTTTTGTGATTTTTACACTTTTTTTTAAAACGAGGGGATGTGAATGCCACTTTTTTATTAAAGGGGCTGGGAACTTATGGCTGAACAGAACAGCCGAGAATAAGCAGACAAGCGCAAAAACTGGTTAAAACTGACGCATAATCGCATGCCCGTGCTTAGACGTTAGTGGTCATTAAAACAAAGTACGGTAGAAGGCACTGAAGCCAAACTTTCTATGCAATTGCATCAATAAGTTTTCACTTCACTCACAACGACATTAAGAGAAAAAAATATTTGAACACCTCACACAAAAAAGCATGAAAAAAATATTGAAATTTGCTAAGTAAGAAAATCGTAAGCAGTCGTGCTGCATACCATTGGCGCACTTCCAGCGAATTGAGGCGTCGTAGAACACTCAGGATAATTGTTCCACATTCTGACGTCAATTTTTGAACACACGATGGGATTGTGCTCGTTTACATTACTCTGCCCTCTGACTTGCATTCTGGATGAGAAGATTTAAATACAACAACCATCACTGGCGTAAACAACGAAACGTAATACAGGACTTACCCCCAGAAAAACACAGAAAGGGTTAGCAATTAGAATCAAACAATATGCCAAGCTACTACACGGCTTCCCCTTAAGTAGTAACAATGGCATTAAGAGAAGCACATTGGCCGGGGAATTGTAGGCGTGCATAGAGAAACACTACTGGCAACTCTGCTTTACTGAAGAAGCCCCGTCGATGTAGTGCCCCTATTTTATGCGACTTCACTTCAGGCAAAGTTTATCGTACTTAAAATCATGCACAATCAAGCAACAACCGTTTGCTTCTGTATTAAGCACAGGAACTCCAACCAAATATTCCTTTGCGTAATTCCGCAACCCAGCAACGAGACGGGATTCCAAGTAGATATGAAACGATATGCCGGCATCGCTTTCAATAATATCGGTGTCGGGTAAACGAAAAAAGTACGACACTACTGAAAAAATACTTTTGAAAAATACTTTTTGACAGAAACACGCACAGTTAAAACTGAGATTGCCGATTTTACGAAAAAAAACATGCCACACAAAGCAAGCTTCAACGCAGACATACAGTATTGCGAAACAAATATCAATTTGTAAAAAATCTTCTGTACCGTATTTCCCCAATTCTAAATAAACCAACTGAAAGTTGATAAACCCTTAGAGTAGTAAAGGGAAAGGGTCAGGGTAGGTATTATACGGTTTTCAGTGGTATCAGGTGATCAGGCAGATCAGGTAGCGAGGGGTTTTCCCCAATCTTCCTTCCCACCCTACATTTTTTGATTTTTGATATTTTTTTATGTTTTTTTTTCGTGTGTTTGATATTTTCAATGTTTTTTGATTATTTTCATAATTTTGCGTTATGGTAATATTTCTTTCATATTTTTTTTGCGTTGTGGTGATATTTTCATTATTAATTTCATATTTCAGAGATAACGTGCTACGATCGTTACATCGTAACTTGCCACTGATTGCCGAAGGCGGGTCACTGCATGCCACATTTTAATCCGATAACAAACATCCACATCGCTGTCTCCGACTAATCTCAGCCAGTCGCAGTTTCATCACCTGTGATGTCACGACAGATGATGGTGCAACACTTTACGTTTACGTCACAATATATGCAGCGATTCATTGCCAGACGCAGTTTCATCACCTGTGATGTCACGACAGATGATGGTGCAACACTTTACGTT
>JGI24021J15306_10002274_pt1 | contig 20480 bp, 17 predicted proteins | sample Ectturendosymbi1_FD_15306 | JGI IMG/M metagenome (IMG submission 15306)
CAAACATTTTTCAAAGGCGGTGAAAGACTCTAGCGTTTACGTTGATCAACTACATACGTGAAATAATCGCTCAAAAATTAAATGAAAACGGGATCCACTTCCACGTGCGAAAGTTTTGTAGAAGGCCTACTTCGTCGGAAGTCACTGCCTCAGAGCAAAGTCTCTGCTCGGCTTCGATTGAACGTGCTGTGTTGGTGTACATCCGAAGCGTGTAAATATAGTATAAGCGCAATGGTATGTCGGCTGCGATGATTTCTTGCTCAATTGCAATAGTGGCTGCAAAAAGCATGCTGCAGACCGTGCGCTTATAGCATTGAGAGGTTTACTAGTTTTGTTTGTCGGAACGCAATTGTTCAAGAGAAAACGCCAGAAACACGCACGTTTCATGGTGCTTTAAACCTCGGTTGATGTTTCACCCCTACTAAAATTTCTGGCTACGCGCCTGGTTGCCACTGCTAGTATTTACCAAAAGATCGCTAGTTTGTTTTTTATTTGATCTATGTGTGGTCTTGTGGTTTTTAGTAGCAGTATCTTTTATTTCGGAACTGACCAAATTTCAATTGATTATCACAATTTTTAAGCATAATTATGTCCATTTAAGCCCAATTCTCAGAAGTAATGTGGTTTCCTGGTAAATGCACTGCCAAGTAATAGATATCTAAATATAGCACTTATCACCACCATGGGCGTAGCCAGGGGAGGCATTTGGGCCATGGTCACCAAAATATATAAATTCAGTGGTTCCCAAACTGGGGTAAATTACCCCACAGGGGTAATATGCGATTCTTCAGGGGTAATGCAGAACCAAAACCACAATTCTGTTCTATATTATGAGCGATCACTGCGAAATATTGTGGGTAATAAGACCTAATCGCTACCTCGATTTGGGTAACGGCTCGAAAAAGTTTGGGAACCACTGTATAAATTCCACAATGTGTCCCCCATTTTGCCAATTTTACAAAAAGCTCGTACTACCGTTGAATGAACACGATGACGTCATTGAAACGCAAGCATTAAAGACTTGTCCCTCCCAAAGTTTTTTAGCAAACTCGGTCCCTGACTGAATTTAATGGTTGGAGGCGCAAAATAGAGGTTCAAGAAAGGGTAAATAAAAATTTTAAATTTTTGCCAAGCAATTTTTGCGCCCCCATCAAAGTGGCCTCCATGGCACGTGCCATCCCTTCCAAACCCTGGATACGCCCATGCTGGTGGTCGGAAGGAAGTGTGAGGTCATGTGATTACCACAAACATTTTGAATTTGTCAGAATATTGTGGTAAACACAAAGTGGCTTTTAGGAGAACTAGGTCCGGCAATTGTCCAACTCGTGTCTAGTTCGCGTTACAAACTAATTCTCCAAGGACCGCCTTAATTGCACACACTGAAAGGTGACAGCGTAGCTTGCCCTGAAATATGTTTCTTTTCTCTGCCATCGTTTGGTTAATTATCTACTTTTGGCCTCCCTAAAAAAATTTTTGAAATTACTTTTGACCTCCCTAGAAAAATTTTGAAAAAATCTCCTGGTGGCCCCCATGGAAAAAATCCTTCCGACGCCCATGGATACGCCACTGGGACAGTCTCTGGCGGTCTACGCTGTAGTGTAGTCTAGTGTGAGCTCAAAACTATTGAGATGCCTCCAAAGACATGAAGGTACAAAGAAGCTTTTCTGAAGTTTGGTTTTGCAATTGCAAATGATTAGATTTGACCGCTTGATAGCAAAAAAAGACGTATCAGCCTTCCTATTGGATATATACATTTTTTTAATGGACAATTGAATGCAAATTATAATGTCATTTCTGTGTTGTTTCATTATTAATTGATTGCAAGCTGCAATTTCTTATTTTTTGAATAAGGTTTATTGAAATCAATCAGGTTCTCTGGGTTAGCGACATTAAAAGGTTAGGAACCACTGATCTACAGTAAGATATCACTGAAAGTCAAGGTGTAACAATTATATAACAGTGCTTCTTCTGGGCGGGGGAAGTACAATAGGTTTGTTAGCCTTCTGTTGAGCTCGTAACTTACCTTCAACCAGCGATGAAGCAAAGGCTGTTTGTAGTAGGTGTCAACTCTGCGCTGAAACCAAGCCTCGCTTTCATCGACGGGAACCTGCAAGCTTCGTCAAAGCTACTGATGCTTGGGAACGTTTGTCTATCGACTTCAGAGGACCTGTCAAATGTCCAAAGCCATACCTTTTGGTTGTTACTGACGAGTACAGTCGATTTCCATTTGCATTTCTGTGCGAGAAGATGACTTCGTCTTCAGAAGTTGTTGCCGACAGACTCAATCTTTTTACCGTTTTTGGTTTTCCCAGTTACATTCATAGTGACAGGCTTTTATCAGCGGTAAACTCACATCTTTCCTGTCTGTGCGGGGCATTGCTACGAGCTATTCCTCATCTTATCACCAGGCCCGTAACTAGGTGAGCGCAGGGCGGAGAGTCCCCCTGGAAAAATGTGTTGGACGTAATTTAAAAAATTTGGGCCCCTCTCAGAAAACTCTTCGCCATCCCTGGTGTCCCAAGTTGGTTACGGGCCTGCTTATCACCCAGAAGGAAGTAACTACGGAAATGCTAAACAGCCAAACAATCTGGAAAACCGTTGACTACAGCTGCGCTCCAATGGCCTCCCGGAGGACCAGTGGAAATTTGTGCTTCCAAGTGTTTTACATGCTATCCGTTCGCTGCTACGTACAGCAACTAACCAAACTCCACATGAAAGACTGTTTTCTTACGCGCGTCGAGCGACGTCGGTGCTGCGATGCTGTCATGGATGTTGACAAGGCCAGTTCTAGGTGGTTTGGGGCCCCCAAGCTTGGGACTTTGGGAACCCAATATATACAATATATTAAATATATGGCATTTACAACATAATATTTATATATGCAGAAATGTCGATTTATTTCAACAAATGTTTATAAACGCGTGTTTCAATGTATACGTATACCGATGACATAAGAATGGCTGCCTAATATCTAAAGTAATAAATCGGAAGATCTAACGAACACATTACGTGTTTGCCACCATTCTTCAATCAAATTCTTGCTCTTCTGGTGTGAATTGGTCAGGAAAACATCCACCGTTTCGACCTATCATAGGACACGTCATTCTCAAAGGAAAAACAAAAATGGGTAGGAATTAGAGATAAACATTAATAATGCAAAAGGTACGCATAAATGAAAAAGACGCAGCCCTTTTAACGCTTGAAATGCTTCACTGTTTGTGGAATGCTTCACCGCATGGTTGCACAATTGCATGCGCTTAGTGTGCAACAAAACAAACATTTTGCTCAGTGTAGAATTTTCTCAGAGGGAACACTGGCTAAGAAGCTTAATAGCAGTGAAACTTCCATTACAAGACAGTATAGACAAACACAACGATAAACACAATACCACGCAAAGAATAAAATATTTTTCTTTGTAGCTTTCCTATTCCATGAGTCCAAGCATTGCATTTTAGATTTCACACATACGGGGTTATAGAGCTTAATCAAACAGTTTAACTGGCGTACACCGAGCAAGACAAGTATGATGAGTGCAAGAATAATTATAACAAAGCGTTTTGTCTGCATCAATCAATGTCGCACAACAGAGAACCTTTGCTGTAAATAGGAAGAAACGCAGCATTTTGAAAATATCTTTTGCATACGTTCCATATTTTCCTTAGCCTGTATTATGTAAAACGACATTTTATGACAAAATGATGGTTTAAAAACATATTTTTTGGGGCATGAGAGTTTAATAAACCATGCAGTGCCGAACAAATGTAAAATTTCACACGGCATGTGACCTCTTTAGCGCCCCCTCGCGTGATGTTTAAGCCACCACCAGTTACACACTGCGCTGGAAGGTGTCATGAACCAGTCAAGGGTTCTTTTACAGCGTCCGAGGTATTATTCTACTAGAAAACCTAGTTATCTTAAAAAAATTGTAAACGCGAGTACAAGCAGAAACAGCTAAAACCATTACAAACAAAAGACAATAACGAAATGCATCCTTTGCTTGTCGGACAAGAATACTAAACTCTTTCAGTATAGCTGATTACTCGTGAACATATATCCACGGGCGGATTAAGGTTGTGTGGGGCCCCTGGGTGAAACTTAGAAAGGGGCCCTTTCTATATATATATGAAACTGTCATTAATAGGAAAAAAGTAAATGGACGAACTGAAGTATTTGTATTATTGAAACAAAAAAAGCTTGAGCAAAAAAAGGAATCGTCAACTAATATGGACGTCACAATATGAATGAAACTCATTGATTTTAAGACTCCATTTCTTGCTGGAGACTTGAGAGCATATCGATATATGTTCACAAAACACTGGTGAAATATTTTGAATATACGGTGGCACCCAGGGCCTACGAGCGGGGGTACGAGAGGTGCATTGTACCCGGGCCCGGCAGGTACGGTGGCCCGGGAAAGCTTAAGTGCGCACGATCAGTTTTTCTGTAATCAAGCCTAATATTATTAGTGTAAGCCAGCTACCAGTATAACAGGTATTCTATATTTAAATCTTAGCATGACAGCTGATTCAGATTGCTATACAAACAAGCTATACAAGTTTCGACGAGGGTCCAAAAAATAAGGGGGCCGGAGTTTGTCTTTGGACACCCTGGTAACATTTATCTCGGAGGACTTGGTGGCACCCTGTGGACGACCACCCTGCTATCACGACCACTTTAACGCGGTCTTCCCTAAGCTAATGCATTACCTTTTGTTTCACTAACGCGACCACCCCGGTATCCAGACCGCGGCCACAGATAAGCTGTTACAAAACCGCTAATCGAACAGCGCGTAACACGACCACATATTCTATCGGTGTCCTTACGCTGGAAAACTGGCAATCTGTCAGCAGGAATTTGCTCAGCTGCATCACGTTGTCCTGAAGCGTCGTGGATACAGGGGTGTAGGCGTGCGTGCATGCACAGTTAGTGCCAATATGACGTAACAAACTCATGCTGTAAACTGTTCTGGAATTTGTACTGCCGATGTCGACTTTTTCCGTTGTGTGATTTTATAGTACAGTAACGATAGGCTATGGCAGCACGTAAGACAACTAAATAACTTTCAATCAAGGAAATAATTTTAGAAATGAAGTGATCGCGATAATACATGAAACCTGCACAGTGGCGCAGCGAGGCTAAGTGCCGCCCGGGGCCGACCATAAAAGTGCCGCCCTATCCACCCTCAGATTTGCTTACAAAAATTTAAAATGAAAGAAGATCATGTTTCGTGATCATTTGAAGATATAAGGATTAATGAATCATCTGCGACATCACAATAAAACACTCACAAACTGAAATGGGTCTTGTTTTAAATTTTCGATCATGAGTTTTGCTTTTTCTGCTTGTCGGCACCTTTCCCATTCTTCTATTTTTTGCATTCTTTTCACATGCATATGCTAACCCGACATGATTCGTCAAATTTTCTTTCCTGTTGGTTTTTAATCTCCGGTAAGCACACCGCATGGCTTTTTAATATTGTACTTATTCCAGGGGATCAAACGAAAAAATTAAANGATGTGATGGCGGCATACCTTCTTTACAGATGTAAACACTTATGTATGCTAAAATTTCGTGTAGTACCCCGTCTTTAACTAAAAANAGTACATATGCTGCATCTAGCAGGCTATAATAATAATCTGATAAAATGATCTCAGTGATGTAAAGAACGTTTCATTGTTCACTTCTCGTTTCAGTGGTGGTTTAATCCACTTAGACTATATAAAAGGCTTCAAACGTTAACTCTGTCGGCACTTGTGCAGAGAAAAAATATCTTAAACAGGTTTAAAACCGGCTATGGTTGAGAAACGCTATGGCTTGCAGTCTTCATCGTGACTTCCATTTTAGGTCAAGCTGTTGGGTTGGACCTCTTCTAATTACGCGAGCACAGTGTTTGCCTTTGTTCGTTACCAATAGAATCATCGCCAGAAAGTCTTCCATTGGGGGCTTTACGTTTGTGCAGGGGGATTGACATCCTCAAATTTTGCAAAACATCCACTGATTTATACTGTTTCACATTTCATATTGGAGGGATTGAAGCTTTGTTTGCGGAGCAAAGCCCGCTGTGGCGATGGGACTGGTTACCAACAGCCGTCTATTTTGAAAACTGTATTATCAAACCATGCCAGGTGGGACATAGGTCTTTTGGATGCTCAGCAGTGATTACCAAGTCTTACGTTCGACGGTAATTGCGTTGAACAATTTTATTCAGTACAGGCATTGGCAAGTTGTACAACCATTTCGATTAACGGCCTTTTTAAAACCCTGCTCAGATAACCTGAAAAATACTTAATACGTCAGGTAACGCTGGGTCTAACGCAACGCGAAATTTGATTACGTTGTCCTGGGACACGTGACATCCGTTATTTCCAGACCAAACTATTTTTTACTTCCAAATGTTGATTGTTAATCACTTTCGCAACAAAATTTTTATCTGCGCAGCGAAACATTCATATCATACAAATTCTGTGCAGGGTACCCCGAAAAAAGGGGATTTTTTGTTTGGGCGTAGAAAAAGTCATGCACGTGTTAGACCCGTTTTTTTCTTAAAAAGCCACGGTGTAGGAAGGGTCTTTACATACAAGGTATCGGTGGTCATATCTGGCCAAATAGGTTTTGCACTGAAAATTGCCTTGACATGTTGAACGTAGTAAATTTGATACATATCAGGTAGCCATGGGTGGTATGGTACCCATATACCCCCGTATAGGCTTTCAGGGACATTTTTGCAAAATAACTCCGGCACCATTCCATTAGTCTCTGAAAATCAAGAAAAATCATGGAAGCACAGGTTTCTAACATTTGTCTAAGTATACACAATCTACAAAAAAACAAAGGGGTCGGGTCGGTCCGACCCGGGTTACCTGAGCAGGGTTAATAAAAGCTTTAATTACAAATCATATCTAAACATATCGTTTACTCTTGCGTTAGGTTTTCAGGTCAAAGGGAAGCCCGAACAGCGGTAGGGCAGGGGGGGAGTAAAGAGTTGAGGGCAATGCAGACTTACAAAAAACAAAAATCGTTACCAGTTATGCTTGTTTTTGTTCAACAACAATGTTGATCTTAAAACTAACAACAGAAATTATAGAAAACCATTCCGAAGTTTCTGGGTGCACCAATAGCTGCAATGAATTTGTTTCAAATCGATCTCGATAAACCATGAAATTACCTCTGATACTTTATGAAAGGGCACCTCCTCCTCCGTTGCCCCTCTAGTGAAAGGGCATGGTGGGCAGTGTCCCCGTCATGCACCCATTCTCCCGCGTTCCTGCTTTTGCCTCGAATTCATCAAAATGAGCGCAACACCTTTTTAAGTTTTCTTGTTTAAATCAATCTTTCTATGACTGCAAATCTTAAACATACCGCTTACATTGAACAAAACAAAGGAAACTTTTACGAAATTCGCGCTGCCTATCGGCTGGCTCTGATTCACTCTGCTTGCAGTTCAAACTGACAAGCTGAGCTCAAAGTTACTCACGCAAACATACCAACTACACTACCCTGCTTCAACAAAGTCATTTTTCCGGAGCATAACGTTATGCAGAAAAGCAGCCGTTGTATTGAAATTGAGCAACATTGCCTTTGCAGAATTCCTAACTTCAACCGCCAAAATTTAGTGTTGATAAGCCCACCTAATGGCTATAAGGCTACAGCTTATGGCACTTATTGAAAATATCCCACTGAACATTCAAAATAGCATGAGATGTGCCAAGAATTTGTTTATAATCTTGGCGATGGCAATTAGCGGCATGCCAACGCCTTAATACGCTTCTTACCGGTGAAGCTGAGGTGAACGATCTTGCCCATGAGCGATCGAACATACAACCTTCCGATAGAGGAGCGGTAGCTCTATCACTGAGCTATTGCCGTCCCAGCGAACTTTTCTTCGCCGATACCTAGGTGTCAGGTGATGTTACGATGTGCAGTTGGGGCTTTACTGAGGAACCAACNATACGAGAAAAGGGCTTAATCTAGCCTTGACAATTTATCGTGATTTCATGCAAAACCTTTTTTATCAGATATTGAGAGGAGGGGCAATATAAATAAATCGCGGTCTACCGAAGCCTTAACGTTTGCTAGTCTGCCGTAGAATATCACCTCTTTCTTTTGTTCAAAGGACTTTTGATTGGGATGGCGGAAATAGCTTTGTCTGGCGAAGATGGTGTAGGGAATGGGGAACAATTGCCCCCGAAATAAGCGTGTTATAAAAACTCCGTGATTTCAAGACAAACAGTGGGGCACTTTAGCCATTGGATTTGACCTAGATTTTTTAGTAAACTTTTCATCAATTTGCTCACATGTCGTGTTTTTTAGGCTTCTAAATACAGAAATTGAAAATAATTAAAACTTTTAAAGCTTTCATCAATTCATTTAAAAATAATAACAAAGAGCTAGAACTTTCAAACTACTTTCAAATATTAATTTTTATCAGCAAAGTGCCGCCCCCAAAAGGTTCCTCCCGCGGCCCCCCCCTTGCTACGCCACTGAACCTGTAGGAATGCAAGTGTGACGCGACCACCCCACCCCCGCTAACACGGCCAATTGAGTGCCGTCCAGTGGGTGGTTGTGTTATCGGAATTCCACTGTATATATACATATATATATCCAAATGACAATTCTGAAGTAGATAAAATTTTCTTCAAAAAATTATTTTGAGAAAAATCAGCTTTCCATACCAGATTCCCGACCACTAACCTAACTTTAAAACTAAGCTAACCAAAATTTAACCTAACCTTACTTACCATAATAGCCCAGTTTGATATGTCCTAAATTGATATGGTAAAGATGATGATTGTATTGATTGCAATTCAGTATTTCATTTTCCTGTTCACAGTCAAGGACAAATCAGTAAGACTATTAGTAAGAACAAGAGCATGCACTCACTTGTCAACAGGTTGTAGTGGGGCGGGAACACGTAGGAACGGCGTTCCCACACCTTTTCAATGTTTTGCTTTAAAATGAGTTCGAAGCTGTTTCGAAATGGCAATTTTTTGGGTGCGTTCCCACACCTTTTATTGCTAGCACTACATACCTGCTTATCAATAACTGTTGTGAAACTCACTTTCACGTACGTATGGTTTTACGTTCATTCATAAGACATAACACTACTGAATTGTTTTTATTTTTCTACTGAACTTAAGAAATAAAATGGCACTCAATAAAATTCTTAATTAAAAGCACATCCCACAACTTGGTAAAGTCGAAAATCGAATGAGTCTTTGAGTGTAGCGCAGTGGTTCCCAACCGGGGTGCCGTGGCACCCTAGGTACGGTGTCATTTACAATACTGAAGGGTGCCGCGAGAAAAGAAGTTTTTCAATATATCATTCAAAATACATTTTCAAAATGTCATCCGATATTAAAGCAAATTCCTGTGGGTTCGCAACTGGGTGCTGCAAATTTTAGTTTTTCCTGTAGGGTGCCGCGAACCTAAAAAGATTGGGAAACACCGGTTTAACGTGAGCAAGTTTAAAGTTACTTGAACGAAATGTAAGCAGAACTAAGACGTGCTAGTGAGTGTCGGCCAGACCACACGCCAAAGAATCAACTATTTTATGTCAACGAAACAATTTCAATGAGTGAGCACAGAGCGCCCACTTTTCGTTCCAATTGGCGATGGTATCTTTCACATAATATTGTTTATTGTTCACATATTACACTTTTTCCGACTTAGGGATTGGGGCCCCCTAAATGTTGGGGGCCCCTGGCTGTAGCCCAGTCAGCACCCCCCTTTTAATCCGCCAATGCATATGTCCATTACAGATCAAATCTTAATCGTAGCCAGCGGGACAAGGGGGCCATATCCCCAAAATTTCTAGCACATTTTATCCCTTTGTGCTTTGAAAGGCGGTGTCCCAAACAAAAGGGTGTTGCGCGCTTAAAAGCATTTGGTCCCCTTAAAAATTCTAGGCTGGCTACACCACTGTCTTTGGTTTCTATGTTTTAATGGTCTTGCACCTTCCTTATTAATCAAAACATCATTCAAACATCACTTAGTGTTCTTTGCTCACTTGGCATCATTCAAACATTACCTTTCCAAAATATTTTGCGAACCCGCGTAACTGCACACACCTGGTTCTATTTAAGTTGTTACCAAGAAGCAGTAAACAATCTGACGTCATTATTGGGTGGCACCTCGTTGTTATGATGAATTGTTGCATTTTATGGCTCTTTTAATTTATTACATTTTCTGACTATTTTTTAATTATTTAGAGGTGTTGCATTTCATTGTAATTCTGCGTAAAACCTGCAAAGAGAATCACACAAATGCAGTGAACTTAAACAACAAACAATATATAGCTTTAAACTTATAGCCCGTTTCGCATGCATTCACATTCCCCAATTTGTGCAACCGAAAACGAAGCTGGCATCGACTGTGGCTGTCAGACGTCAGTGTAGTGTAACTTAAGATTCAGACAGCTTGAATTAGAAGCATTTCACATTTATTGATTGGATATAACTGCAGAAGGCCCGCTCACATAAACTTGCTATTTGTATGTATTAATTTTCTTGGCTTGCACACAGAAGGCTACAAGCAAATTGATTTTCTCTGTTAAGAACATTCAGTCATACAGCAACCTTGTTCTGATAAACTGTTGCACACTACAAAAAAAACACTTTCTTTACTTTTTCGTGTTCTCAACCAAGGTAACGGTAAATATGAAAGTTTTCTAAAAATGTCTTATTTGGCACAAAACTCGGACCTTCACCGAGTCTTGGCGGATTTTAGAGTTTCCCCTCCACCGAATATTTTCTCCAGTTTGCTGTCCTCTTCAATGTTTTCACCACCGTGTTTCATTTCATTCCTTACTTCCTTACCGCTAATAATTCCAAACAAAGATTTGGCAATTTTACCCACCACCCTGACCATTTCATTGAACTCATAAGTTCGCTTGCCAATCATCTACCCCTGCTGACATCATCAGTTGTGCGCAGGTCACAATTTTTATGTGAGGACTGTTAACTCAGTGTCCCAGACAGTCAATCTTAGTATATCTGGAAAAAAATGGTTCAAGCAAATCCTACCAAAAAAATTTACAAGATGAACATTACACATAACTACAATCCCTTTCAAATTTAACGTAGGCAATATTATAGGTCATTTCAGCACACTTATTCTATTTTGCTGGCTATTGTTTCCTGTAACGTGTCTTGTGCTTTTGCCGACATCGTTAGCCCGACATTGTCATGGTTGCTGCATGGATTCCTGAATTCCCGAACTGCATTGTCGCTTACACTTAACACACTGTATTTTGCATAGGCACCAGGCCCGTAAACAGCTTGGGACACCAGGGGTGGCGAAGAGTTTTCTGAGAGGGGCCCAAATTTTTCGAACTATGTCCAATAGTTTTCAACTATGCCCAACAGATTTTTCCAGTGGGGGAGAACCCCCCCTGGTTACAGGCCTGATAGGCACTCACTTCTAACACCGTCGTTGGTGGTGAAACGCTCGGTACTCCCACCCAGCGTCGCACAATATACATAGGCGGATCCGGGGTGGGCTAAGGGGACTGAAACCTTCCTAAATTTTTTCAGATTCGTATTTTGATCAATGGCTCCCGACACAGAAACGTCCATTAGGTGAATTTTGTGTATAGCTTTAAATAAACCATTTCTTGCACAGGGATAGGGACGAAAATATTAAATGCAAAGCTTATTTTGCTGAATTTGGACAGTCTGAATGTGTATATTTCACTATAAATGAAACTTCTAATAAACAAGTTTTTATGTAGAAAATATGGTCCCAATGTTATATAAATACGTAAGTGTTTACATGAAGTATTTACATTACATATACGTTATACAAACCGCACGTACATAGGCGTAGCCAGAAGGGCCATGGCCCTTCCAAATTTTTAGAATATCTAGCCATTTTGTGCTTTAAGAGACATATACTGTTGCACGCCTAAAATCAACCATTTTGACCCACCTAAAATTTTGGGCTGGCCATGCCACTGCGCACGTAAGTATACTCTTGTTTCATTTGGCTAAGATTGTGCTTCTTGTGGATAAAAAATGAATAAGCAGCAGTCTCAGAACCGTCGCTAGAAAGTTTTCAACAGGGGCCTTTGCGTTTGTGCGGTGGCTTGACATTCTAAAATTTGACAAAATCTCCACTGATTTATAGCGTTTCATGTTTCAATTTAGGGGCTAGGAGCTTTGTTTTGGGGGGCTAAGCCCACCAAAGACCCACGTGGCGACGGAATGAGCAGACTGGGGCCAAAAGTCGAATAAGCTGCAGATCATACTATTTTTTCCTACAAGCTTTTATGAATGAGTGTAGCTCATGTTATTACTGTAGTTAAGTGAAGGCATTAAAATTGCGCTACAACTAACTTACAATACAGTTAACTACATGCTACGTCAGAGCGCTCAGTGACAGCGTAAACTCCAAAATAGCAAACTTAACCGTAAAACATAATCTACATGTCAGGTAGGCTAAAAATGAAGCGCGTTAGATTAGCTGTAGGCTATGCTAAAGGTGACTATTGATTAACATTAGATCTGCTAGCAGGGGTGTAGTGGGGTGGGAACGGCGCACTACAGCAACGTTACTTGAAGATTTAGATTTTTCATTTCAATTTCTACGTGTAACGCTTGGACCAGCATAAATGAATAAATAACAAGTTATCTCGTGTATAGGACCGCAGCATTAAAGTGAAATAGGAAGATCCAGTGTGGAAATTCTTGTAGGCGAATCAGTCTTCCTTTGTGTTTGGTGTGGGAACGGTGTTCCCACACCTCTTTTTTAGCACTGTACACCCCTGCCTACCAGCAACAATTTTTAGACAAAAGTTCAGCTCAGCACGAAATCAGATGCTTTTTTATCGACTAACATTCTGCTGTCTCCAATAATTTTTTTCAACCTACCGCACAGTTTTTCCAAAATTGCGTTACCGCGATATAGTCGCGTTTCGTACAAAAATTGAATGTGTGAGAATTTGGTCGTTGACTCACTGCAAACTTCACGTTTCCAAATATTGTCTGATCATTTTCAATGCCCTTATGATGCAATAAACACCTTCCAGGGCAAAATGCCAGCATAATTATTGCTTTCGAGTTTTTTGGTATGTTTGTCTCTACGCGTGCCCCAAGCGTTTTTTGGGGTAGACGGAAAGTTCTGCTTGTTTTCGAAATAATATACCTTTTCTTCGACCTTCAAGTTATTTTCTACGGTCAAACGACTTCGATAATGAACAGCATTTTGTTTTAAATAGTTTGTGATTGATAGTTTGCCACTGATGGGCAGGTATTTTTGTAAACAAATTTGGCCATTTTGGCTAGACAATCGTGATGTGCAGGGATGTAACAAGGTTAAATGGCACCTGGGGAAAGAAACAAGTTTGGCGCCCCCATGTCCGAACCTAAGGTCTTACGGAAGCAAACATTTTGAAAAAAGTGCTTGTGACATTGTTATGACTTTTGGTGATTCGGCGCCCGGGGAATTGTGCCGCCTTTCCCCTTCGTTACGTCTCTGGCGTTATGCAATAAAATCGGAAAATTTTCCGAAAATAAACAAATTTTCAAGTCCGAACGTCATGGACTTCTATTCCATGAACATCTGCAATTTTCGAACACAATCGGCCTACGGCATGGATCTTGCACAGACTGCCAACAAACGTTACTGCCGGCATTTCAAGTTTCTTTGTGTAGTTTTTGTGTCACTTCTAATGCTGCCCCACGCATTTTTTCGGCGTGGACCTGTGTTTGTTTTGCTAATAATAAAAATTTTCCGACATTCAACAAGCTACTTTTTTGAGGTTAGATAAGTTTGTGAATAATTTATAAATTTTTTGAAGGCCGTTTCTGCTCCAGAAACGTCCCAGTAAGCCTGGGTAATGGTGAGAACGTGATTAGCTAAAATGTGCATAGTTATTAACCGTGTTTGTTAAAAAAAGTTACCTGAGCAGTTGGGTCTTCACTGCTATGCTGTCAGTACATATCCGGACGAACTCGTCCTTAAGCCCCCCCTAAAAATCCTGGATCTGCCTATGCATATAGTGATATGTGACGACGCTGGTCAGAAAACACGCCTCAATTATTTCCATTCTGCTTGATAACAAGCATCATTATAGAAATTTGAGTACTTCCCTTAAAAATTTTGATATCCTCCTGCACAGACCTTAACGTTGTCTCCGGCTCCGGCTCGAACCTAAAATACTGACTCGGGCTCGGGGTCCTGCTCAGTGGCGATTGTAGAATGAAAAAAGTGGAGGGCACTGCGAGGCCAAGGAAAAAAGTAGGGGGGCCAACATAAATGTCTCTCCTGCATGGTGACTTTCCGTTGTAATGAAGATTAATTTGCTATGATTGACACCATCAAACCCAACATAGACTTGTGAATATCGTCAGAACCGTCGCCAGAGAGTCTTCAATAGGGGGCTTTACGTTTGTGCAGGGTTGCTTGAGATTTTAAAAATTGACAAAAACTCAACTGATTTACAGTGTTTCATATTTCAATTTAGGGGTCTTGGAGCTTTGTTTGGGGGACTAAGCCTCCCAACCCCTCGTGGCGACGGGACTCAATATCGTTAAATATATGACCTAGCGTTATTATTCACTACAGCAGGGTCGCCAACCTTTTTGGAACTGAGAGCTGCTTCTTGGTTCAGATTCATGCGATTCATGCGAAGGGCTACCAGTTTGATACACACACTTCTGAAATAAAATTTTGCTCAATTTGTTTTCAATTGTGTATCGTTAATAATTAAAGATATTCACCAATGTGAAGACACTGATCATGATCTTTTTGTTATTTTCAGAACAAGTTCGCGGGCGACCCACATGGTCCGTGCGGGCGACCTGGTGCCCGCGGGCACCACGTTGGTAACCCCTGCACGAGAGACACCAAGCACCACCAGATGCAATTGCACACTTCCACTGCAATGTCGAATATTCTGTGCTAAACATGCAACTTCCACAGCACTACACTCTACACATATAAAACGAAACACCATTTCCCGTACACAATTGTGCCAGGCCCCACATGAACGAAAACAGCTTCATGAAAGTAAAAACAATTCACATGAAAGAGAAATGGTTCTAACGACGAATGCTATCCTGACACAGAGACAAAAGTAGGCTGCTGATAGCCAACTCTTCGTCAAAGTATTCTTACTACAAAGCAAGTTTTTTGAAACAAACCATCTGCCAACGGATTAGTGGCTATGACTAATCAGTTTTTGTGGTAGCTTACGAACACTTTGTGATGTAACAATAACAATGTTATGCAACTACTATCACAAGTGTAATACCCATGTGCAGCGTGGGTAGGGTAAGGACTTTCAATGCAATATGCAGTTAACAACAGTGAGGTTTCGGCACCAGTCGACCACTGGCACTTAAACTAGCAAAGCCGCGCCGCAGGTAGGTATGTGTGTATCGGCGTTTTGGGCATGTACCTGATAGCAAGATGTAACAGCAGGCATAAAACTTGCTCAGCAGATATTCCTAACAAAGTTGTTCATTTAAATATACACACTAAATTTTTCTCTGACTGATCCTCAAAAGCTGACTTTTAAACCCTGTGTTAATTTATGGCAGTGATGCTCAACGGGGTCCAGGCGGTCCACCTATCCACAGAGAGCATAGGCGTAGCCAAGGGGGGCAAATGGGCTATGACCTCCCAAGATTTTTAGAAAATATATTCATTTTGTGCTTTGAGAAGCGATTTTCTGAACAAAATAGTGTTATTTGCTTAAAATCAAACATTTTGGCCCCCCCAAATTTTTGGGCTGGCTACGCCACTGACAGAGAGTTCCATACGTCTTTGATAAAACGTTCACTGACCTATGTGCAAGCTTCGACTAGTTGTTCATGAGGTGTCAGCGTAGCAGAGTGGCCCATCGGATACTTAAAAAAGATGGTCCATGGGTCAAAAAATTGAGAACCATTGATTTCTGACTCTTGTGACAAGGTTTTTTTTAAGGAAACTGTTAGGAACCCGGTTTGGATCTGTAGGGATCCGATTTTTCTGAATCTAGGGACCCAATTTTCTCTGATTTTAGAGGCCCGATGATAATGTTCTCTGATTCTAGGAACCCGATTTGAAATTCTAGGGACCCGAATCGGGTCCCTAAAACGCCTTTGAAAAAACCCTGCTCTTGTCATAAGCGAAACACGCACCACCTCAAATAAACCAAAAGAAACTGTTGGACCAGCTATGTCCAACCCGCGGCCCAGTTTAGGTGTTCGCTGTAGTGAAATTATCCTACATACTGACAACCTGTCCTTATTTTCATAATCTTCAATTATAAATTTTGCTGCAAGTGGTCCTGAGTGCCACTTTAACACGTCTGTTACCACTGCAATCAGGATTCGAACGTTTTCAGTACATTAGCTCAAGCTCAATATAGTTTGCTAAGGTAAGATCAAAGTAAGCCATTCAACGTGCGGCCCTCATTTATATGTCATTCAGTGTGCGGCCCTGGTCAAGACAGTGACATGATTTTTGGCTCTGTAAGCCATTTGGCTTGGACATAGCTGAATTAGACAAAAAGACAATGAGCAATACGATTCCCACACAAATCCCTGCAGGGTCTACGTCAGAATTTCATTTCAACATCAACTCAGTGCAACTTAATCGTAACATGTCGACTGTCAAATTCATCAACAAAGTTATCCAAATCTTTTTCAGCTCGTACCCTTTCAATTGAAAGTAGAGCATTGCTACTCAATCTTTCACTGGTCGTGGAATTTCTGAGCAATATTTTCACTAATTTCAGTTTTGAAAAAATTCTCTCTCAAGAAGCGCTGGTGACCGAAAGAGCTACAGCTGTTAGTAACAACTTGTATAAGCAATCAAACGCACCTTTGTAAGGAGCTATAAATGAAATAAATTGTTTGAGCGATGTAGGCAAGTCAAGTCAAGTCCAGAGCTGCGACTCTTTCCGAAGCAAATTCTTTGCCAGAAGTGTTTTATGTTTCAAAATGATTTTCACTAATTGAATATGCATTTGCGAATTTTTCAAAGTGTTCTTCTGATAGAAATGTTTGACCTCAGGGTCAAAGAGCTGAAATGCCGGAAAGAATTGCTCCTGAACCATTACAAAATGTCATTACAAAGTTCTATGAGGTTACAGGACATGTGTAGGTAGACTTAAAACTGAAGTCACGACCAGTTGCGTAAGATGCTTCGAAGTCATACGAAACACAAGGCAGCAGAACACACGCCTACAGTCAGGATAAATTCGGATGAATTAACTGACCCCAATTCTTAATGCTGTCGCAGACATTTTCCTACTGGGACAAGCAAAAATCATCTGCTGACAGTAATACAATCCAGTTCTACCTCACGCTGAAATGCACGACAGATCAACCTTCCGTTTCTTAGCTTCGAACTTAACCTTTCGCCACCAAAACCGTGGTCTGACAAAATTTCACGCAGGATCCGAGCAACCATTGATGTGTGACGTCATAAACAGCTCCCATTACCCGATCGTCAAAACCAACAACCGAGCTTATCATGCACAAGAGGGCTTCTAAATAACCGTTTAAAATTTTGCTGGCTGAAAGTTGTCTGCTGTATATGTCAATCAAACGAATTTGAACGTGAAATTAAGTACAAAACTGGGGAGCCAAGCAAGGGGCCAGCCAAAAATCTGGGTGGCCATGGCTCACTCAGGCCCCACTTAGAACCGCCACTGTGGGTGGAAACCCAAACCAAGTTGGCCAAGGATCAAAACATGGGTCGTGCTGAGGCGATCCAAACCTGAGTTGCATATTTTCAACGTTACCACTGCTTATCTTCGTCAGTCTGTGACGTAGGTATTTCAGAAAACAGTAGATTGCTGACATTAAAAATTAACTTAGTAACTTACTGCCAAAAATCATCCACACAACCATTGTTTTTTCGTACGTTATTCAAAGCTTGGATCACGAGCTGTTCACCAAACTCAGATTGGGGTCGTGCTCAAAAATATTTGGGAACCGCTGATCTAGCCATTCGAACGTAAGCGGTTGAAATTTTCTTTTTATTTCATTAGCAGCCCAGGCCCGTAGCCACGGGAGGGCATTCGGGGGCAGTTCCCCCCAAATTTCTTCTGTGAACCCCCAAATTTTGTTGCGCCCAGAAAAATTTGATTTAAACATACAGTAAAAGCAAGGATCTTGCCCCCCTAAAAATGTATTGTGCTCCACCAAATCTTGACAACTGGCTACGGGCCTGTAGTAGCCTATTTAATAATTTAAATAACAAAGCCTAATCTGTTGAAAAAATTTAATTTAGTTTAATTTTAGCCAATGCGCTTTATCGAGAAAACAGATTGCAAGCTATCTTCAAGTAAAGCCATTTACAAAAAAAACATCTTTCCATTTACGCAGAGCCGGATTAAATGCTAGGGGGGCCCGGGGCAATTTTTTCTGGAGGGCCCCTATGACGTAATTCACGACGTCATCGTTTGTAAAAGTTACGTTTCCGCTGATTCGCAAGGCTCCCATTTGTTTTTCGCAAGGCCCGGTAGTCGAGAATGTGCTTACTCAAATGCACATTTACAGTTAGCTGCGACAAGAGAGAATTTATTATATGAAGACTAGTAGAGTGTATTTTTACTAAGAAAAAATATTTTTCAGGCTAGAAAGTGACTCGGCAAGAAACAACATTCACTCGAACAATAAGCACACACCAGAGATTGCAAACAAAAACACCTGAAAAAGAACATGCCAATATGGCCAGTCAGGCTAAGTGTGAAAGCTGTTTCCAAGCTAATGTCTTGATTTTCACCTTCATTTTCAGATGCTCTGGTTAACGCGACTGCTTTAACGTTGCTGCTTGAAAGATTTGCTAGAAAAAGCAATTCAGTCGCGGCGTTTTAGCTAACACTTCCAGATCCTTGCGCTTTTTCTCAGAAGCTTTGCGCTTGTCATAGCTCCTGATGGCAGTCTGCAGGTTTCTGCATCGCGCAAGCTAAACACTGCAATCTACTTTTCTGTTCTTTCGTTCTAACGAATCGACTGATTAAAACTTTTTCTGACGGACCACGCAATAACACGTGGTGTAAATGGCTTGAATAGCTTCATACGTTTATGATGTAACACAACGATAGTAACCATCGGAAGAAAAGTGCGTTTCCACCATACATTACCTTTGTGACGAAACCAATGTCCAGTTCGGCTGCGGCGACCTCGAGAATGTACCAGAAGTTCGGGATCATTGATAACAGTGTTGACACTTCTGATATTTTAACATGACATCAGATGTGATGTTCTCAGATAAATTTCTGATGTTTGATGTTTTGGCGACAAATCTGATGTTGACTGGTTTGTTGTTTTTTTCACATTTCCTCTCATTTTAGGACGAAAATAAGTTAGATTCATGATCTTTAAGTTTCTTTTATCAACCTCTCGCCCTAATGTGTCTTTGGTTATCGTTTGAAACTAAAGAAGCTCTCTTTGCTGCGTTGAGACTAACATCTTACGTAAATCATAAACGACTTCTCCATTTAATGGCGATATTTCGCTCTGTTTTCGACTCAACGAGGGTATTTACTCTTTGTTAGGTTTGTTAATAGAAGCATTTAGCTTATATGAAACGGTAGCGAAAAATTTTGATTAGCAACGTTTTTGCGACATTTGTGCAATCGGCGCGATGCATGAGTAGAGAGTCATACCCATGCCAAAAGAAACGATTATTAGGAAAATGTTACCAGCGAAATCCAATATATATGCATTGAACAAAACCGAAAATACTCCTAGGTTTTCCACTAGCGATTACTAAAACTGGCAGACAGTCAAACTTGCAGAGAAATCAGTTGCTGGTGGGGGTAGGGTTGCCAGATGCGTTTTGCAAAAATACCGGCCATTTTTTCAATAGTGACAGATGTAGGCTGTGTCGTAATTCGTAACTGCATAATGACATTGGATTCTCGATTTACATTTTGTGAAAAGAACGCTTTTTTGATAATGCATTCATTTTTCGTGTTATTTTCTTTTTAATTTCATGAAGCTCACACAATGATTGGTTAAAAAAAAATTCGAACTGTGGATAAATATATGTTTTGTGAGCAGAGTCTCTAGTCCTATGCTAAGCATTAGCAAACTAACCTACTAAATAAAAAACGGTAACTTCAGTGTTTACTTTGGACGGAGGCGTTTTCTTAGCTTTCAAAAATAATAGACTTTGTAAAAATCCTCTTCTACATGTTGCATATCAATTAGTGGCGTAGCCAGCCCGAAAACTTGGGGGGCGAAAAATTTTGGGAGGGCCAAAATGTTTGATTTTCGGCGAATAACACTATTTTGCTTGGAAAAACGTCTCTCAAGGCACAAAATGACTATATTTCTAAAAATTTTGGGGAGACTATGGCCCCTTTGCCCCCCTGGCTACGCCTATGATATCAATTTCTGAAGCGAACATCTTTCCGTACAGTTTCATGGTATTTGCTTTTATATGGTAGCAGGGCCGTGGGAACCGCCCCCCGCACCCCCCGGCCGGGGGGGGCCCCAGCCATGTCTAGGGGCCCCGCCTCAGTTGCAATACTTTTACTG
>JGI24021J15306_10002275_pt1 | contig 20478 bp, 18 predicted proteins | sample Ectturendosymbi1_FD_15306 | JGI IMG/M metagenome (IMG submission 15306)
CGAACTTGAACGTGAAATTAAGCAAAAAACTGGGAGCAAGCGGGGGGCCAGCCAAAAATCTGGGGGGGGCATGGCCCCCCCTTAGAACCGCCACTGCTCTACAGCTCTGAAACTCGGCTGAGATAAACGCAGCAATATAGAAAACTTAGGTTTTCAGATGCCATGCCTCCCCAGTATTTGTGGCGTCACGTGCAGGGTAAGATCAGAAATGCGGTTATTTTTGTAGCTCCTTGTTCAACTTTCTCAAAGCGCTTGCTTGGCCACGACTGTCATCTTTTGCGAGTGTCGTTTGCCAAAAAACTTTCTTTGCAGTGAATTGACCTCAGGGGCTAAATAGTGTTGGTCATACACGTTTCTTTTTAGAGATGTTGTAAAGAGACATGCGACAGCTTAAAACCTCGTCCTCTGAGTGGGATATATGTCCAACATCGTCTGGCGTGCGCCAAGGCTCTCTGGTGCTGGACTATCCCCAATCCTCTTAAAGCGATCATCTTTCGTAGAGGTTGTGACATTCATATCTACCGGAGTTGCAGTTGAGAAAACTACCACAGCACAGTCGTACAGCATGAAGTGCCAAACTGAAATTCAGCTCAGTGTTTTGTTACGAACTAGTGATCACCACCACCATTAGGCAGAGAACAAATCACTGCTTCATGGATATTTCCAGAAATTTCCGAATGAATCTTTGGAAAAACATGTGCACATGCTAGGGATATACTCAAATCACAATTTTTACGTCCGACCGAAAACAAAGAATAAGTCCAATCGAAACGGGAATATTGTGATTTTCTTGTAGCCGGAATTTTGTTCAAAACGCTGAGTCTAAAATTCTTTATCTTAATTTTCTAGCATAAAATTTTAAGCGCCAGGTACTTTAAATGTCTGTGTGCAAGCCGTCGCTATTGCTAAGTTTTACTGCTTTAATTAAATCAGTCTTACTACGGTACCAAAAACTAACATGCAAACAGCGTTCCCTCTAAGGTACGCAACTGCGCAGTACCATCAATCTGCGCAATGCTATCTCATTTTCGCGCATATCCAAAATGCTAAATTTAATACCGTATACATATACAGGGCGTCCCAGAAGTTGCGCACCATGCAGATTTTTATGAAAATACATATGAATAACAATTTTATTGATCACAATCATAACAGATGCTCAAATTGTTCATCCTCTGCATTAAAAACATGAACAAACAAATTATATATTGTTTAATATAGTAATATATTGTGAAAAAAACAAATTATTTATGGTACGCGACTTCTGGGACACCCTGTATATATCGCACAGCCCTTTTAACGTTGGGAACGCTTCACTGTTCGTGTCTGCATGGTCGCGCAATTGCATGCGCTTCGTGCGCAACTAAACAAACATTTGCTCAGTGTAGAATTTTCTTGGAACACTGCGTGCAAACCATTACTTTATACAACACAATGTAATTTGACAATCGGAAAGAACTTTTGCAAGTACATTGCTAAAAAATTTTAGTGTCTGCCGGAATCAGAATGCTGATAGATCCTCAGCATACACTGCCTTATATTCAGTGGACGATGATTCTGATCCTAGCAAGCGCGTGCACAAATGGTTTGTGTAAAATAGAACGTGCTTGACATCGGAGGTAGCAACAGTGATATGAAGATGACAGGGGCGTACCGAGGTTAGATGGAGCCCGGGGCAGGAAACAAGTTTGGCGCCCCCATGTTCGAACCTAAGGTCATTTGGGAGTAAATGCACTGTGTTGAAGAAAGTAATTGCGACATTGTTGGGACTTTTCGGCGTCCTCCTGTGATTCGGTGCCCGGGACATTGCTCCCCCTGCCCCTCTCGTTACATCCCTGGAAAAAAAGTCACAATTACGGATGTGAGATGCGTGAAACTCACTCCAGCCTCATCAAAAGCAAGAAAATTGTATCGCGCATATTTTATTGAAAACGTAGCGGCAGTTGACAACAAAAAGTTAAATATAACTGAAGTGTCTAGAAATTTTAGCATACAAAAAGATCCTAGCCGATGTGTGACAATCTTGCAATACATTCCGCTGATTCCAACGCCAGAAAATGGTTTCGAAGAAGGCGCCATCTAGTATCTCGCAGCAACTCTGCGAAGTCACGGCCGAGACGGCATCGACGTTATGCTTAACACGATGAAATTCATTTTGTAAACCAGCGAAAACTAACGTTAGATCGATTAAACCACCAACGCTCGCTCGAACGTTTTTCATGATGGCATCACTCAAGCTTCATCAACTACTGCATCCCAAGTGACATTGTAGTGGTGAACGTGGTTGTCTATCAAAACCTTGGAAGCAGTTGTGTAATCTGAGCGTATAAGCGACTGCACACTGTCAGTCAAGCGAGAGAAGACGCGAAAGTAGTCTCAGGTTTGCCGCACATGGCGTCAAAATGACGCGAAACGAAGATTTCATTCAATAATTGCGTTTTACTCGTTCACTACAGTACCGAACACTGGCGAGCAGTGTTTTTTGAAAGCGGTCGAAAACAGTCTGGAGGGAACACCCCATTCGACGAAAACACCGCTTGACCCGGTAAACAAGTTACAACACGCAGCTGTTAGGCTGGTACGAAGCCAAACGAACTAAATACAACTGCACTTAGAGTTTAGCGTAGCCATATACGGTTTGCGGACGCTCTTGTGTTACACAAGCCGGAAATCTGCGATGCAAGTGGCTTTATCTACGGAAAGCTGAAATTTGTGACGTGTTATTTAATTGTTCTTCTCGTAAGTGCGCGTTTTATTGAAATTTAGGTCGTCATCGCTGTCAGGGATTTCCCCAGTAACGCGACTCCTGTGCAGCAGAGCTCGCTGATAAGCTGATTCCACATTCTTGCGGACCGCGGGTCGTCTGCCCTCGTTGATTTTCGCTTGGTCTGATTTCGGGTCGACGCCGAGCGGTTCGAGCTTGTTCCTTGGCAGCCATTGCCTGCGCAAAATATTGTTTAAAGGGCAACATCCGACGTGGAAAATGAGAAAAATTGATCCAGTGGCATTAAGCTTTTGTTACTTTGAGGAGAAGCAGCTCGGATTTTTGGTATTGTCAAAAGCACAAGCTGCTTTCAGATATTCTCGATGACTGATCGCCATGCAATATGGCGACGATGACCGGAAATTTCGTCAGAACAGAGCGTGGTATTAAAGGTATTCGTCACAGTCACACGCAACAACAGGCGCTGAACATCGATGGGATTTTAAGGTAGAAAGCATTCTTATTGCAAACAACATAGCCACAAATATCGAATACATTATTTTATTCAACGTTTCAGCTTAGTCACAAGCCGTCATCAGGAATAAAAATAAAATAAAATACAACTATAAATAGAAAGAATTGCTATTCCACACTACATCAGCGGTTATAAAAATTGGAACAGCAGGAAAATGACACACCTTCTAGCGCAGAAGTCTACTGAGGATGACTCTAATCGTTCACCTACAAACCTCTCTTTTGGAAAATGCGCCATTTGCAAAAACAACGGCTGTCCGCTATTTGCAAAAACAACGGCTGTCCGCACGACAGCACGAGACATGAAAGACGCACCTTTTAAGTTTGACAAAACAAGAAGTTATTTTATCTTGAACTTGTGTCTACCAGACCCCAAATCAAACCAAAGAAGCACCAAGCCATCGAAATACGTAAGCGATTGTGATGCAATGCGACAATAAGCTTAGACAGAGAAGATACAAAAAGAAAATCCAAGTGAAGTGTCAACAGATTTCATAATTATTCAGGAAAAAAAATATAAAATAGTTAAAAAATTACAATACAATAAAGTTCCTCAGAAAAGCTTGTTGTCAATCAAGAGTTGTTTAATCTGTTCCAGATTATAGAAAAACGGCCGTTAACACGCATCCAAGACCGATAGAATAGCACAGTAGTGTCAGGAGTTCAGATGTTAAACTGAGGGTCGTGAATGTGTTGTCAACAGCGCGTATCCTTGCAATACCAAAGTTAAGTGCTTTTGAAGTCTTACCACGTTCGCTTCGTGTCAAAAAACAGCACAAGATAGAGGCGCCTATTCCCGTTTTCGACCCGTTTGTCTCCCACTTGCAGGACGTCAAGAGGTGGAACAGGAATGGGAACTCCGTTGTGAAGGTAGCCATTGCGGGGCATTTTTGGGTTGATTAACTGAAAAAAAAAACAAAAAAAACGTTGAAATGCTTGAAAGGAAGACAAAGCACTGAGAGTCGAGAAAGACACCTACCAGGGCTGGGTAAGGAGGATAGCCTCGACATTTCGCCCAAACAAGGTCGAGGAAGTCTATATGAGGAAGATCATCATCCTCAAGCTCGTCTTCTGTTGCTGACGCACAGCTTTGTTTACGGAAATGTTCCGTAGCGTCTGCCAAGCATCAAGCAAGTGGTTAAACAAAGCGTGGTTTGACAATAAAAAATAAACTAGCTTTACTCCAACTCTTTTTAACCATTATTTAAAACCTCTTTCAGGACATACGCAATGGCTTTGTTATAAAACAATGGAAGGTATGAACCTGAACTGTCTCCAAGTATCAGGCCTGGACGGTCATCGCCGGACGTTTCCCCGCTGGTTGCGTCAGAAGGACAAGACGTAACAATTGCAGCGCAACTCTGACTTCTCTTCTTTTTCTTCAGAGCAGTTTTCTTTTTCCTGCAAATGAAGGCACGGTCTTGCACAAAAGTCAATGGGGAAATGCAGCCGATTCGAACACCTCGATTTTAACGCGTCAATATTCGCTGCGGCGTGACAAACCGAGAAGCGCTTCCTGTACAGCAAATGGAACTGCAGAGACCGTCCCACAGACAACCTTACATTTCACAATGTAACTGCTGTTCAAAAATGAGACAAACCGTTGGACTAGCTGTGACTTTTGGGACAATCCTTCACACAGGTGGATCCGCAAAGGTTAAGTAACTCGACAGTAGAGGGCATAAATGTCACTCTGTGTGTACCTTTTCCCAGGTAACTTTCCATTCGCGCTTCCACCAGAAGAATTGGTGTCTGATTCTGATGTTGTCTGCGCTCCAGCCGACCCTTGTCTGAAAGGCTGAAAACTTGCTCTCCGCTTCGAGATTGGCTTGCCTTTAAAGGCGCAATCATCTGTGTAAAACCGGCATTAAGATCGCTAACCAGCCCGAGTTTACCAGTTTATCGAGACACACCCAAGGCATGCACGGCACGGTTCGGCGAAAGCACTGTTTCGCATCCAATCAAGGACATGTTTTGGCGTCCATGGATCAACATCGATGGTCAGACAAATGAAACACATTTGAGGAAAATGGTCACTACAAACAAGTTGAGCGCATATAAAACATTGGATTATTCGAAAACGTTTATAAGGCATTCATCCATCGTACGATTAAAAATATTGAGTTTTCCTGTGCCGACAAAGCATCAGCAAAATACTTCCTGTTTGGCAACACCGGGTGCATTGTTTTCAAAGCAGAATCAGCGCACTACTCACAAATAGCGATGAGTACCTTGCGTAAAATCCAATCCATTGAACAGTGTCTCTTCTGTTGATGACGATCGCTTCCTTTTCGCTGACGACTCCACGGACTGGTTCGCGCCAACAGAGCGGCGGCGCTTCAGTGCCGGGCACTTCGACAAGTCGGCGATTGAGCCGGGATCGTGACTGCCGTTGCTATGCGCCAGAGAGTGTTTAAGACTTGAAGAGGACGGTGGTCTGCCCCGCGACTTTTTTTTAAACAAAACAGCAGTGCGCCTGCTCACGTTGTTACCGCTGGCACTGGCCGACGATTCGCGATCGGACAGCTGCAAGGCGTCGTCATCAGGCTTCACTTCGTCCGTTTTTTTGATGACGACCGCCGGCGAATCGAAAACTGCTTCGCAAAGCCGGTCTGACGCCGTGAACCCGTTTATTGCCTTCGCTTCAGGCGCCGGGCAGCTATCCGACCTGGCCAAACGCGACTTCTTCCACTTCGCGTCTACCAAAGGCGAGCGCGCGGACCACAGGCGCTTACGCCCTCGCCCTCTTCGCGACACTGTTGGCGGGCGGCTTCGCTGCGAGGTCTTCACGGCAGCGCCAACGTCGGATTCCGCTACTTCAGGCTCAGTCGCAGTCGATGCCTGGTGCTCAACATCATCCGCTGAAAATCGTCTGCTTGCTGAAGCTTCTGAAGCGTTTCCTTCCGCTTTTTCACACTTATTCGAGTCGTTTTTCTCCTTTTGGCTGTAATTTATTCTCCTGGCAAAAACAAGGCTGAAAAGTAAAACAAGTGTAGGAGGCTACACAAAAGCAGCAGTTGGCATAAGATAGCAACTGTAAAAAACTTGGAAACAGACAAAACACCATGCAACATAATCTTGGTTCCAAGCGAACTGTTTAAACTTCCTTAATAACAGCCATGCAACCAACACACCTCCTTAAGCTTGCGATTTCCGTCCTTATCTTGCGCGTTTTGCGTGAAGCAAGGATTGCCTGATCTAATTTGTAGATCATGATGTCGAGCTGTTCTTGCAGCGGAAGCTGATGTCGCGTTTCGTCGTCCACGGAAACTTTATAGAAACAACGCCTTCGTTCTTAAATTCGTTACAAAAGGCATCGTTCGCGAAAAAATCTTGCTCGTAGCAAATACTTCGACCTGTCGAAGCAAACACGACGCATACTCACCACCTTTAGAGAGTTTCGGGGGTGTTTTGGGCGTCATCATGCCGGTATCGAAATCGATGCCCGACCTTGCAACTTCCCTGCGAGCTTCTCTAACCACAGCACCGCCCTGTAAGCAACAGAACGGTGAAGTGAAATGAACCCCAACAAGCTTTTTTCAGCGAATACGTGAGAACGGGCAACAGTCAAAAGCAAAGAAGTTTTTAACTTGGCGCAGTCTTCGCTGAGCACAAGTTCGTAATTTCAACTCCAACCACACTTCCTCTAACAAATCGGCAAGGTCAAGTGGCCAGGTACTCATCAAGGTCAGCAGGCTACACATCGTAAGTTACCAAACAGCACAATGCGACCTGGTACATAAACGCTTTGCCATCTTTGGATGCCTATTCCTGGTATTCAGCAGTAGACTGCCAGTCTATTCAAAACGAATGGGCGTCAAAAGTTGCTCAAAGCTAACACGACATAAAGCGAAAGGCAGTGACAAGTTTGGATGATGCAACGTGTGTTCATGTCTGTGTTGACTAACAATCAAACTTGCTGCAAACACACTTACATGATCCCTCATCTTACATGCAAGTCGGTAAAAGATGGTGTCGCGCGGGTTGTAGAGCAGGCAGTTGTTGATGACCAGATTGAAATCTTCCTCGAATTCGTCGAAACTCCTTTAAAAAAAGTTGCATCAGAGACAAGTCCGTCGGTGCAACGCGCGTTCTGACTCTCACTGTTCGCCACCACTTAGTTCCTGCAGAAGTACTGCTGATGCGGCTTTAACTGCCCGTCACAACAGAACAGCGAAAAACAAAAAACATTAAATTTTTCAAAGGAAACCAACCAAACTGAAAACATTTTTTATTTATTTTATTTTACGACAATCGACGACAGGCCAGAGGCCTGGAATACCACCTGCCGGTACCAGCAGCAATACGACAACATATCAACAGAACGCTGGGAACATTTGAGCAGGAGCTTCTTGTTCTGCATCATGGATGTACATTACGCCGATCATCCATCATCATCATAACATTAACGGTATCAACGAAACTTTTAATCGTCGACACACTGCTTGTTTATGAAATGGCTTACGGGGCATTCAGCCAGTCTAAGGTCTTGTCTTCTCCACCACCGTAACGTATTAGGCAAAGCGACGAGCTACATCAGCACGTGTTGATGAAATACGCTCGCTCAGTATTTATAAAAATATTGACCTTTAGCTCTTCTATTGTCGTCATTTCAATTCTCTGGAAATTTAAAATGACAAATTCATTGTGCCTAACAATGCTTGAGTGGGCAATACTACTTAAGTATTAGGTTTTTAAAAGCAAACAATTACGTTTCAACGTTCCAGCAATCCGCAAAACCTATCAGTGGTAAATTGGTCTAGCTAGAAAATTCTAAAATACCAGTTTTGCACACAGCTGGTTTCGTTCACATTTTCCTATAAACCTTTGCTTGGTCGTGGTCCACTGAATGAACAACTCTCACGCAAAAGTTACTGTTGCAACAATATTCATGAAGTACGATGCGGTTTTGACAAGCGTGTTTTCACACAAGTCGGTGCACATTAATAAACTGGAGTTTTTTGTGAAGGTGAATCTACCCAATAGTACAGGAGTCCAAAAATATTTACTTGTGTAGTGATTTGAGGAGTTTATTAATCCAAGTAGCGCAAAGCACAGCAATTTTTACGGGCGTGAACTTTTGCACAGAAGAAATCCATGAAAAAAGTTAAAACACGTGAGGAGTGTTTGTGTTCGCCAGTCTGCATGTGTTTTTACCTCGTCCTCGTTGACTGTAGCCTTGCATGCAAAAAAAGCAAATCAGGATGAACATCACATTCGGTGATGGTTTTAGTTGGAATTGCTAAAATAACAAGCATTTTGCTCGAGTTGGACCCCAATGTCCATAAATCCCCCCTAGAATCAAAAACATCAAACATACGAGGACATTTGTCGCTCCAAAAACCAGCAGATGAGAAAGTCAGGTTTCTGTGACTGCTGCAAGTATAACTCGGTTGAAAGCCGGGAAAGCCGTGCTATGTTTGCGACCCGAGTTACCTGCGCAGGTTTACAACGCCGTGACTCTAACGATAACGGAAACACAGAATCTTAAAAATAAAAAATTATCTAATTCTACCACAAAAAATTAACTGCAGACATTCCCATATTATTTTAACTTGTAATTTTACGGACCAAAGATCCTTCCAAAACCAACAGAGCATCTCCTAATCTGTTTAGATATCTTTCATGCATTTTTAGTTGATGTGCTATAACAACTCAGCAGATTAAGCTGTTTTCGGTTAATTAATGGAATACCAGCATTGTGCCACAAATGCACAATGGAATGTACTTATCAGAGATCGAAACCAAGAAATAATATGAACAAACACGTTGCTTTCAATTCATACAAATTTAAAAAGGACGATTTTAAACTTAACCCAACCTATTCTAAGCGGTGCAGTGGCACAGTAGTGGAGAGTGCTTCTCCCATTACGGTCATACCGCGGTCTTAAAAAACGGTATTTATTTGCAGTCATCCTGTCAAAAGTATGGGAAGGCATGAAGCTAATCATTAAGTGCGGTATTGCCACTCGTCCCCATGACAACAATTACCACGCAGATAGCTGCATGGTCTACGGAACAGGGAAAGCAGAGTCCGACTCGCAAACTGCTCGTGCCAGCTGACTGATGCAACAAAACGAGTGTAATGAAGCTTATTGCAGAGCAAACTACATCATGAACCAATCTTACTTATATTGGTGTCCTTCAACCTTGCTAGTCATCGTGCCGAAATCCATAGGTTTCTTGATGATTTTGAAGTAATCTGGGGCGTCCTTGGCAGTCACCGGTTCTGCGAACACTTTGGCGATATCGATCGCTCGAAGTTTCGTCATCACACGACGGAGCAACGTCACAAACGGTGCGAGACGAAATTCAGTAACCACCTTATAAATAAAGTCAACGAAGATGTTGGCGAGCCGCATCGGAACAAGACATTTGATGCACAAAATGAAATAGCGATTAGCTCAGGAGTTTCAGTCTTGAACAACTGTTGCAGAAAACAATATGCTGCACACTGTTTCTGGCGTGAAACTTGAAACCCGTTACAGATGAACTGACTAACAGACGCCAGAAACTTGTCTCACATTTTTGTCCCAATGCACTCAACTGTGAGTCCGACCACCGATGTAATAAAAAGCCTGACTTACTCTTAACTAAGTGATACTTCAAAATAAACATGACAAAACGGCACTGCAAACAGTTCGATTTCTTAGCGCTGCACGTATCAGCGTGCGTTAAGTAACGAGAAAAAATGTAATGTTTAACAATCATGTTAAACTAAACCAGATTGGATAAAAAATTACCAATCGTAAACTGGGAAGAAAAGCACTTTATACCGACTATGTCATTCTTCGTGGTAACGCTACCACACATTCGTGACGACATCGTTAAGTAATAAAAATCTAAGACGATGCTGGGCACAGCAAAACCTAAACGGTAAGACAATAAAATCATCCCAAAGAAAAAACCTTACGTCTTCCGAAATTTAAGGAACAATCTAAAATGTGTGTTAATTCGTACACTTCGCGTAAATTTCCCGAAATTTCACATGCAGTGGATTTTTCCAGTCGCGCAGAAAACCACAGCGGAAAACACAACAATGAAACCGCTGACCTGAGCGATCCGCACAGTCTCTCGCTTCAGTTTCTCACGTTTTCGAATCAACTCAATCAACAAGCGAGCTCTTTCGAGATCGTGTCGCAAGCGATGCCAGTACTTGAGCTGCTCGATCAAGACATGCTGCTGAGAGTCAGCGTCCTGAATGTCAGAAAACAAACATTTTCATGAATTTTTGCTGGACCATTATTAAAGATGCACGGAGTAGCTACAAAGTTAGTTAGAGCGGCAAGCAAAATTACTGAAGTCTGCTTCTGAAAAGTAGCATAACATTACGACGTTGAGGTGGAATGCATTAAAATCACTACCGCTGTTTTGAATATATAGTAACGTCGGAGAGGGAAATTTTGAATTTTGAAATTGTAATAAATGACAAAAGTTCCTGTCTTCAACGTTTTTTGCAACTAAACCAGCAACCCCCATTACAGTCGCTGCAAAATCACCCGCAACTATTAGCAGCAAATACTGTGAAGATACAGAAACAACTTATTAGACGAGTCAAACAATCTGTGTCTACTAACAGGGTCTTCCGACTTCTGTGGATTAACGTGTGACTGCAATCGCCGCAGCAGTGGAACTCCGTTACGCGACTGGCGTTTCAAAGTCCAATAGCTCAGCAACCTTTGTAGAAACGACGACTTCTTCTGAATGTTCACATGTCTACCAATCGACGACATCCTGTTTCAACAAAAACCACCACAATCAAAACTCGTCTGGATTTACTGCGACGCAAGTTCGAAAAGGCGTTATTTTAAGAGAATTTTCGCAGCAAAACCGAGTGCAAGTACTCGCAATCATTATATTCAGGTCTGGCAATTGGGGCCAAAACAAAATAAACTAACAAAACAGGGTGCATTTCTTAAGGCATAAAAGCAAGCAATGATAAAGGTGCGTTAAGTTACAAGGGCACAGACGAATCGCGAGGGCGCAATATTTTAAGATTTAAAATAAGCTAATAGACATGTATATAAGTTGATAGACATAATCTGAAACAAAGATAAGACATACTCTGTTTCTTTTGATAGAAAATAACAAATCATCACTTGACACTGGGGCGAGTAGATAAAAATATTTTTACAACAAAAACAACCCACGCATTCCGTCGCTCACCAACTTCAACAAAAATTGTTCGCGCACGTCAAAAAGAGCGATCTTGAAAGAAACACGGCAAGCAACAGATACGCTGATTAAAGGCAGACATTGTTCAGCAGTTACGAAAGTTTTTGATAAAGTGCCGCAGCACTTCCCATATTTGGCTGCAGTTCCCAGCATAACTATCACAGGTCACAACTACAGTAACTTGCACATTACGTCATCCTTATCATAAACCAACTGCGCACGAGCAAGGTCGGGGTAGTATCAGCAAATGAGGCAGTAAAGAAATCACGGGAAGGATGTTGAAATCAGATATAGCTGTATGTGTGGCAGTATGTAAGATTTTATGTATATTTTGCCGCTACATCAGTGATACGTGCAATACTTCAAATATCTCCGATACTAGTAGTACCTGTGTTATATATGATGCCACTGTATCTACATATAGTTTGCACAAGTAGACAGAAAGCAAGCAATGTTAAAAGTACGTGAAGTCAGGAGGACAAAGACGAATCGGGTGGGCGCAATTAAGCTGATAGTCATACATATAAGGTAATAGACATAAGCGGAAAAAATGAGCTAATACACATGCTCTCCTTTTCCTAAAATAAAAAATAATTGGAATAAAAAACACACCAGATCGATGCGCACTGCGGTAATTCAGCAATTCAGTAACTATTTCTTGCTTTTTGACTTCTGCGTTTCCAGCACGAACTTTATTTTTTACTATGAGTTAAGAAAAAGATTGCCATATTCGCGAAGCATTCAGCTTGAACGTGCATTCATCGCGTCAAGTCAAAACAATACGTTGCACAGACACCTCCGTCATCGCCAAGCCGAGTTTTGCTAAAATCAGGGTAAACATTAAACTTCGCAGCACAGAGAAACACATGGCAAAAATCACTGCAGATACATACTTATCACGGGGAATATACGGAATAGAGATGTAGGGCATGTCGTGGCGTTTCTCAGCAAGCATCTTGCGATTTTTCTTAATTTTTTCGCCGCTTTTCTTCAAATCGTTCCCAGTAATCTTTAAAAAAGGAATGACACTTTAAGTCGTCACTACAGCTACATGTTTCAGCATCAAATGAAATCAAAGCGAGGTAGCATGGTGAAAATTCGCTTAAAAACGCGCAGCTTTAATCATTATTCAAGAAAGCAACGTTTCAGAAAGCAGAAAGATCTTGGCAATGGCTTCTCCACATTATGGACTACAATTCTGCAGCTACAGCTGGTGATACTTGACAGACTATTACGGATTAAAACTTTACCGGCCACTAATTTCGCTGCGATTCCACAGGTTCTTCGCTTGTTTGAGGTCACAGGTCTTTGCGGAAAACGATTACATTTGCAGAGCACACATTCGTATGCAACGTTTGTACGCACTTAATCGTTTGAATAAAATCTTATTGTAGTTCACAAATGATGAAACGATGATTCAGTATGCTAGCGGACCTCTTACAACCCATCCACATACTTTCTAGATAACATTTTAGTAAATGCATAATCCGCGTAATCAACTTTTACAAAATTACAGCATATCTTAAGCACCAAGCAACAACTTACTGATGGACTATTCAGCTTATTCATTTTCGGCGAAGCATCTGGGGGAGTGTGGGCATCGCAGTAAGCCTCCTTTTTCACAACGACGTTAATGCCGTTACGTCCGGATTCTTTCACCGGTTCCATTTTCATGTACAGACCAGCTTGCTGAGCACAGGTGACATGAAAAGCAGTGTAACAGTTCGCACGGTGGCATTGGATGCAGGCACCAACATTCCTTTGTTTGCACACGTAACAAGTAAGCCTCCACCGAGCAGCCGGAATCTTTTTCAAGCTATCGATCGGCTCCAAAAACACGACATTGGCAAAGCCGACTTCAGGCACCCAAATCGCACAAACCTGCAAAACAGGATTTTTAACAAGCATGTTGTTTTTTCACAAATTTGCAGTACGTTTTATTAGACTGCTCAGGGGCCATTAAAAGTAACAACAATCAAACAGAACAAAAAATCAGGGCGTTTGCCGAATTTAGTATTATACGGTATTAGTCAAACAATAATGCAGAACTACACTTGAGAATCAACCGCGCTATCGTAAGTTGAATTGACCCCTAGATCATACTTTTGAGATCACAGCCTCCAATGTTTCATGGAAAAAATAATGCGTGTGCCCAAAACAAAACTGCTTTGAATTCATAGTATCACAAAGCCAACAAGAATGATCAGGCAATCACGACAGCACAACTTTCGTTGCACAAGGTAGCAATAGTAACAGTTAATGAATTGCAACAAACAAGAGTTACGTAACCAACAAATATGAAGCAGGCCACACTGGTATGAAAGTCGTAGCATGTTCATTTGAAAAAAAAACAACAAATAGTTGAGTACTAGCATGTAACACAAAAGGAAACAGTATCAGAGCAAAGTTCTGTAAAAACACCGCCGTGTCACCTTCCATAAAAATCCTCAACTGCACAATTTTCCACTTACCTACACGTATTCCATTTTTCAACTTGTACCAAGCCACAGCTGAGGCACGCAATCAATTAAAAGTAGTTGCACGACCGCGTGATTTTTTATTTACGAAAACAAAACAATCGAAACGCCTGGCAAAGAGCGTGTTGAACGAATTGGTGCCTGCACGGTAACAGACCCAGCCGGTTCTTTTTGTATTTCACTGCCACCAGCAGTGTTAAGAGGGCCCACACTTGACTTTTGAGCGATAGTGACAGACGATGCTGTTCCTGTCCGATGAAGCGTGAACGACAGGGCCACAGCGAGATACGCATACTAATGCTAACGCAAACCGACTGAACCAATTACACTCGTCCCAAAGCTACTGGGACTTAAGCATACCGCTTAGTGGGAGTTCGCTTCCAGACCCGAACTAGACTATTTTCTGACCGACTCCAGCTAAGCCCGTATTCGGCTGGCCTGTGCACCAGCATTTCTTAACGAAAATCATATTTATTTATTCTTGTAACAGCAACACGCAATGGTTGACCACTCGTTCAGGTTTCCAACATAAACAAACAGTCATAATTGTCTTTTCATGGCACATTTTTTGTTGAGCATCATAAGTGCTATGTCGCTGCTGCCAAGCACTCCTTGCGACTGCAATCAAATTTACAAACAATAGCGAGTGCCTTATTTTGAAGCGCTGTTATTTTCGCTTCGATACAGAAAATTCACATGAGATGGAAACCCATATCTTCCAAGCTAAACCTCCAAGTCTAAGCCTAGAACTTGTTTTAATAGTTAGATAGAAAACAGGAAATCATCGGTTTTCGTGAATATTTAGAAACTACCGTAACAGGTGTTGCGCATTACGAAGTTACTTCATTTAAACGTAACTTTTCCGATAGTCTGTGCAAACATAGCACAAATTGGGAATCAGAAATTTTTAAAACCAAAAATACAAATGCAAATCTTCTTACACTCATTCAAGGAAAAAATCAGTAATTGTGATGCCTGATCATTGTAACGAGTGGAGCAGATTCGTTTGAAGCAGATGCCATGCAATAGAAATGTAAATATCACTGTGAGTGTCAGTTTGCGTACGAGTGACGAGTTTCGTAGCTTTGCTGTGAAATAATCTTTTCACGAGATTGAATAAATTTAGCACTTCGCTGAAATCTGCATATCTGCTACCAAGTTTGGTGAAATTTTAATGGCATTTGACGATTGGAAATATCCTAACCATTACATAAAACCTGGACAGCCTAAATCATGAGTTTCAAACATGCAATCCGCGGCCCGCAGTTGTCCTTTGATGAAAACACCGCTTTGCTGTGGTCATTAACCGGGTTTAGAATGTTGGGACCGTCTATATTTCTCATACGAGATTAGGGTCGATTCGGGACTATTGTGCATTTGCATGCACGATATGTGCGGTGTGTAGCTGCAAGACTTCCCGGTGCACCCCTTTTTCAGTTCAAACTGACCCTTTCCCATCCAGGATATGCAGAGCCCTGGTCTCGATCATTGTATCACAATTGATCAATCGAACTGGTTTTACAATTTCGCATTTTGGGTTACCGATTCGAGTGGACATTACACGATGGAAGAATTCTAACTACCTCGGAAAATGAACATTTCTTAACAAATCAACTTGCAATCCACTGCTGAAGTATCAAAATGAAACTAGATGTAAAGAACTAGCACTCCATTGCCATCAAAAAATAATGGAGTACCAGTTCATTAACTGAGTTTCATTTCACTGCTTCAGACAAGCCCAACGTCACGAGCATTTCAGCCAAAAAATATAGATTCATGGCGTTTAATACAGATTCATTTGGAAAATATAGATTCACGGCGTTTCCAGATCCACCTAACACAAAAAATTGCTGATCTTTCTGAACAGTTACAGGAATGTTTCAATACCAGCTAGCCATGTAAAGTTGAATATTACATTAATTTTACGGCGATAGCTCAGTGGCAGAGCGTGTCCGCTTCTCAACTGAAATTGAAAGGTGGTGTGCGCGAACCACCGCCACTGAGTGAACCGACGTAGTGCTCTTGGGCAAAAGCGTTCACCTCAACCCGTCCCGGTAAGAAGCGAAATGCAGCCTTCGGCCTACCGTCAACTGCCTTCACCCAGAGGTAGTCATGGATCCGGAGTGCTGGAGTCGACTCCGGCAGGATCCTGCGTTTTTCTTTCAGACCCGGATCCGTACCCGGAGTCAAAAATTTTTGAAAAACCGGAGCCAGAGTCACTTTTCATTTTCGGCAGTAGCAGGAGTCTGTGTGGTCATTTCTTAAGTAAACACATGAGTAAATTTCGGTTGGATGGATGGTACCTGGAGTCTGAACAGGAGTCGGATTCTCAAATTTGAAAAAATTCCGGATCCGGATTCAAAAATTTGGGAACAGGAGCGGAGTTGGATTCTGAAAAAGTGACTTTGGCCACCTCTGCCTGGCCAGCGGCGGCAATCTCCACTTGATTTCGACAGGAACACGCGGCTACTTCCGTAGCGAATGCTGCATTGGTGGCGAGTCAATGGCAGCACCGCACATGAACCTTCACCTTGCTCAAACCCATTAACGATAGGCTTAAGTGCGTCCCAAGCACCGTTTTTCAAGTGTGCAGTATGACATAACCGCATATCAAACCCTGCTTACCGCTGCAGTGGTACGTGTTTGACCCATTGTATGATTTAATCAGCCCAATTTTACTGTTACAAAAATTGGTAACATTAGAAAACAGAATTTTACAACCGTAACAGAGCTCTTACCACATGTGCCCATCTTCCATCATCGGTCTGCTTGAATGCTCCGCTGCGGTTAGGACATAGACAGCAGTCCACAGGACATGAAGGAGACTGAAGACATCGTCTGCACAGCCACTGCCCCTCAGGAATGTAAGGCACACCATAGCATTCTTGGTGGACAGCAAGATTGCACATATCGCAAAACAGGATTACATTGGAGTTTTGACATTCACCATCATTGCACACGCAGCAAACAGCATCTTCATCAATTAATGGCTGTAAACAGAAAAAAAAACATGTAAGCAACGTACGGGCATCTAGTTACAGGTATCAACTTCGAAAAAATATGCCCAAGCTACCCAGGATACACTGCGCATTCTTCATGAGTGTGGATGTATAGCAAAGAAGAACAAGCCAGTTATGAGAAAATATTAGCTGAAGAACAACTGATATTTCTAAGCTAACCAGCTTGTAATTTAATATAAAAACAAGCCGTACAAAGAACTAGTTTTTCCAGTAGTTTAAAATAAACATGTAGTTCATACAATGCAAACAAACGTTTTCTTCTGTCACCTGGGCAACAAAATCCGGTATTACGGACGGATCTATCAATATGTTTGGTAAGGCATTTACAACGATATGAAGGTGTTAAACATTAATACAGTGCAATATTGTGATGGAACACATAGAGAGAAATAAAGTAATTGTTCTTCTTGTAAACACTTTGGTCAAAATTGTCACGTTTTCATTTATTATAGATACAAGCTTTCTTTCAAAAGTACGTTCACCTCTTCTTTAAATAGCTGATATAAATTTAACTTATATTCAAATGACGGTAGTTTTCAGAAATTTAAGGTTAGTTTACAGCGTCTGCCCTCGACAGAAGTAGATTTGTTCTATGGCCGATCATTTTCGATAGCTATGAATGAGCCTGCGACATCCCAGCCGATCCGTCACCATCTGCACCAGCACATGTGTGTGCTCTGTTCCGATTCCACGTGAAACCGGTTCCCATTAAAACCATTTGCTGGTTGATTTAATTTTTTTGCCTTTGTGGAGACAATGCTAGGCTACTAAAACTGAGAAGTTCAGTACTTTAGCGGCTTGACTTCAGGTTTTCACTGGACGAGGAGAGCACTTCGTTTTTGTTGTTGATGCGGAAGCATACAATGGTCCTATGCAGTCGAAAACCCCAAAAAGGTTTCAGAACATAGGTTTTAAACTGCTCAACACTTAAATTCTGACTAATGTGAGGTTTATCCAAGCACTGATCCTGAAATTCCAAATTTCTATTTGATCCAAAACATCTATCTTTTTTGTGCCCTTGAATATAGTGCAAGTATTTCTTGATAACAATGATTAAATAAAAGTAGAAAAGCCACTGGTGCCACAAACAAAAACTAATTAAATATTTTTCCTATATACGAAAATTACCGTTTCAACCTGTAAAAAAATAAAATCAAGTTTGTCACCGACTGTGCCTCAATTCCATTACATTACCTTGTTTCCATCTCTTGTAAAAATATAACAGGACTTTAATACATAGAATCTTTTAAACTTAGAATTCAACCTGTAAACTATACAGTTCGCTCAAATAAATTGTCATTGTTCTTGCACATGGAAACAGAATTGTTGCATAAAAGTTACTGCTTTTTGCTAAAGTAGCATTTGGTATCGCTTCTACAAATAACCAAAGCTTCTATTATTCAACTAACTCCACATGCCTGTGATCCTTGTCCACTGCTTCCATTCCGTGCTTGTTCAAAGTAGGACTCCTTTTCAAAGCGATCCATCAAAAGCTCCAATTGATCGTGGGTTACCTGTGAAAGGCTGTCTTTTCTTCTTTGCTCATTCATGAGCTCAAGCCACACTGCATCTTCTTCATCCATGTCATATTCAACCTATATGGAGTTTCACAGCATGTACTAACTAAAAAATTATCTGATATGCTTTAGTTATCTAATAATCAACAATAAATGATAACAATTTAACAGAAGACTGCAAAAACTGCAGTGAATAAGTTAAAAAAAGCACTTAGCACCACGATCAACACAGCAGTACTTTGCGCTATTTTTTTCTCCAGCCATTACCAACCAGAGTGCAAAAAGGTGAAGATGGGTTTGAAAACAATCTTTCCTCGTGTAAAATTTACTTTCTACCAAAACTGCCTTTTTGTCCAGGTCCAACTCCAGTGGTAAAATTTTCATCCAATAAGTGATAATAAAAAGCAAGCTTTGGTTAAGGAAACATAATTGGGGTTTCTCAGAAAAGCATCAAACATTGATGGGTACTCAAACAGACAGAAAATGTGAAGCAAAACCACCCTTTTTCCTATTAAGCACTTGATGTTAGTAAGCTAGCCTTAACAGCTTACTTGGCATGCCTCTTGTAAAAACATGCTCTCATAACAATGCTATCTAGTTAAATACCACTTCTCATAAAAACTGTTGTGGCTAAAATCTGTTAGTCTGACTTGAAGTAAGAAACCATGAGCATCCAATCAGTGCGTGCAGAGGTCTCGTGATGCCTGGGGCGACTACTTGATTGTATACCCCCTACCAAATTCTAGTATGGAGCAGTGGCGCATGGTGGTCATTGTTACTGGACATACACTGTTTGTGACATCACAATATGACGTCATGTTCACGTTTGCAAACCAACATTTTGGTGAAGTTTGTTGACACAACAAGCATATTATTGTACACACACTCCTTGTACAATTTGTGACTGTAATGAATATAAATTATCAGCACTCCAAGTTAGGAGACAGAGAAAAGCACAGCATCCATGCAAAGTCAGAGCAGTTCATAACTGCAAAAATATCCAGCAACACGTTAAAACGGAGTAGAACACACTCAGTGCTATGTCAGCGCAGGTCACAACAGCAAAAGTATAAGGTTGCGCATTAAAAAAGTGGAGTAAAACACTCAATGCTAGGACAGAGGAGTTCACAACTGCAAAAACAACAGGCTGCGCAAATGTCTTGTCAACTGTGGCATATCTACGTAAAATGGCACCCATGGCAAAGTTTAAATGTGCACCCTTTTCAATAATTGAAATATGGATATAGGAACTATTTTTACAAAAGATAAACCATGAAGAAAATAAATGTTTCAAACAGAAAATTTGTGTTTATTTTTATTGCAACTTTTCAGCAAATAAAATACAGTACAAATTATTCACAAGGACCACAACATATTTCTACAACCGTTTATTTTTATCATAGAGAATATCAAAACGTTCAAGTGATAATGTTATCATCATTTATACATAGTATTGGCTGACCAAATTGTAAATCTTACAAAAAAAATTGCACAACATATTCAAAGTGCAAACAACAATTTCTTTTAAAATGAAACAAATTTAATTTGGATGGTACAATAAGTTACTCAACACTTTCACACCTGGGTTAATTCAAGCAGTTCGTGCAAAAACAGCTGGATCACACGTGGCTTTGTGCAGGAGTTTATCTGGTCCGGTAAGCACTACAGACCTGGTAAAAGGCTCAAAAGACGTAGCAAGTCTTGTACTTGCACTCTAAAAAAATTCCTTGGTTGGGGGTTGCAGGTTTTTGTGAGTGACGTCATAAGTGAGGGCTTTTAGGCCACCTTGGCCCATTTCACCCGGCCCTGGGCCCAAACCACTAAATGGTAGCATTTCGCTGAAGTTTTTATTGGAAACTAGGCTACAATTTGAGTCTTTTGATACTTTGTATGACCTGCTGAGGTTTCAGCTTGAAAAGTTATGATATAAAGTAATAAAAATATTTGACTAATTAGATAATACTTGGAAGCTCTACTTGTTTCTTGAGCATCAGTATCAACCTGTGTCTTCCTTTCTATTAACTGCGGCGATTCTTGTCTACCCATATCTT
>JGI24021J15306_10002276_pt1 | contig 20477 bp, 12 predicted proteins | sample Ectturendosymbi1_FD_15306 | JGI IMG/M metagenome (IMG submission 15306)
ACAAAAAAACTGCACCCCCCAAGCAAAAAATTTTTTTTCGAGTGCAATCTACTAGACTGGCCGATCCGTTTGAGCCGCTGAACAGCTCTCTAGTGCAATTGGCGGAGGAGCTAGGGCGTTGGTAAGGCAACCGAAAACTGCTGTTTTTTTGCGAAAATCGCCGAACCCAGGCGGCTCTAAAAGTGTTAATATATATTTAATAACTCTGGCCATATCTTACAATTCCAGGCTTAGTTTTGTGGCAGCATGGCATTTTTGCTGTTACTCACTTGGGTAATTAAACACTGACATCCATTGGTGTGTGTCAGTTAGTTTGCCATTTTCTGAAGTTATTCCAGTGTATATTGATGAAGGATTGGGAATTTTTGGTCCATCATGACTTGGTGGCAACCCTGAGAACAACAAAGTTATATATTTAAGATGCTGTAATGTTCTATACATGGGAATGTTTTGTGACTTCCTTAGCTGAACCTATTCACAATAGAACTGTGGTTTTGTGTTGAAAAATCACATAAAAACATTTTTTGCATTTGTAGCAATTATTTTGGTAAATTGGAAATTGATAAATAACAGCCACCACAGATTGTTGGGTCTGAAAAATGCTGATTGTGAATGTAAATGGTTGTTTCTTAAAATGATTGGAGACAATATGGGGAACTGCTTACCATGGTTTGGCAAGCACAATAGGCGGTAAGTAATACTTAAGTTTTTCTGTACTGTTTAATCTGTTGTGATTGAATGAAAATGTAGGCAAGAGAAACTTAAGCCAAGTGTGGTATGCTTACAGTAAATCGCATAATGGAAGTTTACTGCATGCATAAGGTTTCCTGTTTGGTACATGCCTGAGGGCACATAAACACCCAAAAATGCAATGTGTTGGGCTGTTATTTGTGATAAACCAATTGCTTTAAAATAAGTGTTGTTCTTCAGATGCAGTAGTAAGATACCAAGAAAAGAAATGGATTATCCTGTGCTTTAGCAGGTTTGTGGAAGAAAAATCAGTTATGATCCATAAGCTGTTGCAGAAAATGCTGTGGGTTAAATGTAGTCTTTAGTATTAGTGATTAAGTGACCAGCCACAATTACTTCAATCAACACAAGCAGTAGCTGATCAGATCTTGTATACGCTAAGCACTTATTTGGCCTAAGGTACCATTTGTTAATATAAGAGCTACCTTGAAACATTGATTCCCTCACTATAAAACAACATTAGGATAGATAGTCTAAAGCATTGCAGATGTGCTGGGTATAACTTTCAAGAGTAGATTCATCCATTTTTGTTAAAAAGAAAAATGTCAAAATAGTTTGAGCATGACCCCAATGGAAGAATATTATCTTTGGTAAGAAATAATTAAATCAAAGCTTCTTTCAAAAGATGTTGACTTGTTATTATGCAACATGATTCCAGTTTAGATTTCATGGCAGTTGTTTATAAAAATATTGATGTAGGAATTTTGGGGCATGACACATGATAAATGACAATGTGTGATAAGTCAGGCATGATCACTTTCAGCATAAAGAAGATGCCAGGTGGTGTATGGACTGATTGAGGTATGGCTGCATAATACCAAAAGTTTCTTGAATTCTTTCATTGAGAATTTCCCAAAAATGAGCTAAGTGATACAAAAAACACAATTTGATGATGGAGAGCTTACCAGTAAAAATGATTATTTTAGTCATCATCAACATTTTGCCCCAAGTTTTTGTGTATGTGAGGCTTACTGATCTGCTATGCACTTCATGACCATTTTCAACTTCCAAATATTGGAAGCATGATAGTTGTTCTTGTGTGACATTAAAGTTTTCAAAAATCTATTGCATGTGCTCGTTCAGGAATTCACTGTAAACAATAGTGTGAAACGAATGTCAGAACTAATGCAATACTACAAATAAGCATATGGCACAGGTTTTCCCATGCCAACCATAGTTACGCTTATCATACAAATCAGGTTTTTAAAGGTGTTTTATTGACCCGAATCGGATACCTGGAATCGAAAATCGGGTTCCCAGAATCAGAGAAAATCGGGTTCCTAGAGGTCCATACCAGGTACCTGACATTTTCCTTAAAAAAAACTGTAAAAAGCATCTATCAGCCTTTGCTAAGTATGTCTAAGGTTATATTGATGCAGTTTTCTTAATCTAGTGATAAGCAATCTTTTTTCTGTACTTTATGGTTGTAGTGGACTTTGTGCATTTCTTCTTTTCCTTTAATTAACTTATCTACCTTTGCTTGTATATTGGAGTGAATGACCAAAATAAAAAGTTTCTATGGAGTAATTGTATTCTCATATTCTTTCAACTAATTTTTTATGTAAGCTTCTTGCTATATTTTAGTGTTGTCTTTGATTCATTTCTAAATTTTTTCACAACCTAAGTCGTTTGGTTTGTCCAAGGGTCATTACATCTGTCAAGTTTTCAGAAAAATTTTAAGTGTTCATAGTTTATGATTTGTGAATTAGTGTCTTAAACTCTGTGTGCATACAAATCATTTATTCTTCTCTGTCACATTTCTGCATTTTTGCATTAAATGAAGCCATTGGACTATCATGTTAAATTATAAACTTAGGGATTGTGTAGAACCTCATTACAAAGTGCTATGTTTCAGTAAGCCTTGTGACTCATCATCTATTTCCTACTGGTTTTGACTTTGAGTTTACATTTAGATTTCTGTTGTTGAAAAATGCTATGTATGCAATGTTGTTTTTAATTTAAAGGAATTTGCTTAATGTTGTCAGACCTGTTGGAAAAATATTTAAATATTTGAATGCCCATGTTTTTTTGGAAAGCTTACTTTTTAGACATGCAGAGTTGTTGACTGAGCAAAATGTATTTTAAATCTAAAAAATACCAGCAATAATGAGAAATAGTTTATTTATAAATGCTTAACGTCAGAGATGTTGTTGCCATGGAAACTGGACTTCCTTTTCATCCAGGTCTGTGGAGCTGGAAGCCAGCTTCCAGCATCTAAAAAAGTTTTGGATCCAGCTCCAGCATCTAAACGTTTCTGGCTCTGGTTCCAAGATGGTTTAATACAGCAAAAATTGAAAAATCAACATATTATTATGTGATTACACCAGTGTAAATGAGGTGTTACAAAATTGAAGTGGTCATGATTTCTTGGTGGATATGAATGCCAGTTTATATCTGAATGGCTGTTGATGTTCAATGTAAATCTGGGGTAAAAAATGAATGGTTTAAGGCTTGCAATAAAAGCTTATTTATTATCATTGCTCTATTTCTAATTTTTAGCAAAATCTGTCTTTTAATGGTGGGTTTGGACAATGCTGGAAAGACAACAGCTGTTAAAGCAGTTCAACGTGAAAATGTTGAAGAAGTTGCACCTACAGTTGGATTTTCATCAGTTGAAATCCGAACAGGTATTTTGTGGTTAAATGTAATTGACTTGAATGGTCATGTTGACCCATGTTTCTTTCACTTTTGCAAAACTGGATAATACTTTTCAGTTGTTATTGAAAAGAATATGGTAGTTATTTCAGGATTTCCAATCACTTTCTGTGTTGCATTGTACATTGCTTTGGATGTTGCATTGTGTGCGAAAGTCTTGCATTTATCGTGCTTGTGAAAACACAATATATCACCGTGTGAATTTAGTCTGCTATGAGCAAAATTGGCTAATTCTCTGAAGTTGAGAAACCTTGCTTAATTCTTCAAACCTGTTGCAATAACAGCAAAATGAAATCCTTATGAGTTAAGGAAAGCTTGGTTTGTGCTTAATGGCAATGTCAATCTGTCAATTTCTCTTTTGAGAAATTGATTTGGTTTGTTTTGTTGCTTTTGATTTTTAAACAGCATTCCTCTTTTAGGCAACCATGACGTGGCAATGATTGATCTTGGTGGTGGAAGCAGAATTCGTGGAATATGGAGAAATTATATGGCAGAGGTACATGGTGTGATCTATGTTGTGGATTCTTCTGCCATGGAACGGATGGATGAATCTAAAGAAGTCTTGCAAACTCTGCTGAGCAATCCACTTATCCAAAGAAAACCTGTTTTGCTGTATGTCTATTTTTTATTTGTCTTCACAGTTAATGAGTTCATCCCTTTTTTGTATTTTGAAGGATAAATTACTGAGTGGTTGAGTTGGTGCAACTCAGTGCACTTTTCATTTGCCATGAACGTGAATTGGAACACAATGCTACTGAGTTTTCTAGTTTCTACCATTATGTAACACATAACATAACAGTCTTCATGTCCTTTGCGATGTGTAATTACAAGTACAGACTAAATTGGAGATAATCACATTGCTAAAATGTGCCTGCTGTTCACAGCCTTGCCAACAAACAAGACAAGAGGGAAGCATTGAGCGAGTACGATATCTGCGAAAAACTCAACTTGGAACAGATCGTCAATGACAACCAATGTTTGTGTCGTGTGGTGAGTTCATTATGTTAGTTCTGCGGCGCGCCAGTTCTTTGTTGAGCAAAACCAGTATTTGTCCCTACTCATTACTCTGAAGGTGCAGTACTCCAGAATTTTGAATACCTGCTATTGTTGCGACTTGCGATCGGAAAGCCCGAGCGGCATGTGCGCAAAGCTCTACACTGTGGCAGCAAGCAACAACAGATGTCACTCTCCGCGTACGCTAGTCATTACGTTCAATCGTTCACATGTTAATATCGGCAGAGCTTACACGCCACGTTCACTCTATTATTGCTTGTTTGCGCCACACATATATACGGTGTTGTTCTTCACGCACATCCCGTTCGTGGTGAATCACACATTCAACGCAACGCCAACGGAGAGGTTGCAACAGTATGAATAATTGTGGAGTAGGGGGACTTAACAGTGTGTAGCTGCATTTAAACTGGAAAGTTGCTTTTTTTCTAAAATATATCAATCCATAAGAAACAAGATGAACTAAAACAGGGGTTCTCAAACTTTTGGTGTTATGGAGCCCATGAAGAGATTGACCATAATTTCCGGTGCCCCACAATAGATTTATTTTAATATTTTAATAAGTAAACGAATAGTTCGCGGAGCCCCGAGGTTTCTCTCGCGATGCCCTGGGGCTCCGTACGGAGCACTTTGAGAACCTACAAACTAAAAAAACAAGAAGGCCCCGCTCTACAATGCACAGCCCCGCAACAACTTTTAATTTACATGTCATTTGATGACCGTTGGTTTGCTCATTTGATGACCGTTGGTTTGCTCATTTGATGACCGTTGGTTTGCTCATTTGATGACCGTTGGTTTGCTCATTTGATGACCGTTGGTTTGCTAAGCATTACAGGATTCCGAATGTCACGAGCAANGGAAATATAGAACTTCTAGAACAGGGTTCCAACCTTTGCCTGACCGTGTACCCCTTCAGCATTTCGACAGATGAGCATGTACCCCTAAATTTCTTATGACGGAAAAGTTGCACAAAACGACAAAAAATCCAATGAACTTTTAATAGAACTTTGAGATTTTTAGAAACGATAAATGTGGACTCCGTATTATCTCTCAGAGTTAATATATTTAACAGTAAACATATAATGATTTTTGAAAATAAAATACAGTATTCACTGATCACTGTAATATTTGGAAAAAAACAACATATTAAAACATTTTTGTTTCCACTGCTAACCTTAAATGTACACCTTCAGATAGGCAATCGTAGTTGTAGGGGTACATGTACCCCAGGTTGGGAACCCTTGTTTTAGACCAGGGGTGGTGAACCTGCGGCCCGCGTGAACATTTGGTATGGCCCGCAAATCAGAATATTTGTTACCCAAGTTAGAGTACAACATCGCGTGAAAACGAAGCTCCATGATAAGCAGGTACTTAGATGGTGCGTTAAAAGAAGACATTCTTCCTCAATGTTAGATAGTGGTAGAATTTTAGGATAAAATTAATTGATTTTGCGGCCCGCCAGCGATAACGCACAATTTCATGTGGCCCGTAATAGTAAATAGGTTTGCCACCCCTGTTTTAGAAGGACCTTTAAATCCCGCAGCTCTAGAAATTTCTATGTTCGCTGTCAAGCTACCAGATGTAACGGTGTCAGGTAGCAAGCATGTGGACAGAGGTCGAGTAGAGCGGTGAACTTGTGGATATTGTTTGATACGGATAACCGCATATTCCGGTTAAACGCATAAAAAAGCTTGGCAAATTGGCTATGCGATTAACCGGATTTGTCTGTATAAGCATGTGATCGGGAAACTGTGGGCTTCGGCCGAATTGTAGGCCGCTTGACACTTTGTTGTGGGCCGCATGGTATGTAAGAACTACAGTCCTGCGCCGGTTGCGTGGGTTAAAACAAAAGTTGCTGTAACAACTATGAAACATCGATTTTTGACGTTAACAAAGCATCGTTTATGTCATTATACGGTTTATGTCATAATTATTATTGTATTGTTATGCAACAGGTAGCGGAATGCAGCGTGAGTTTGAAATTGCGTCTTCAAAAATAAGCATGGGCCGTTAGTTACGACTGAAAGGATGGTTTGGGCCATCATAACGAAAGCTTGCCGGTCACCGGTATAAGCACTACGAAAAGTTTAACGAGCAAAACTCAGTCAAACGATCGTAGCTTTTTGTTCTTGGTTGCGATGTTTCTACTTGCAGCTGTGTCCTATTGCTTCCTGTGTTTTTTTAAAAATTATTTCCTGTGATTTTTTTCATTGTTTCCTGTGATTCTATTACTTCCTGTGATTGTTGAAAACTGCCTTTCGTTATTTTAGAGTTCTCAGGGCTATGACTCCAGCCTGGGGTTCCCAACGCACTGGGTCTGCGAATGGCAAACCCACCTTACATAACAACACTGCTTAACAACACTTCGGTTTCGACCGTGACCGTGGTTCCCAACTTATATCAACTCCCAGCGCGTCAACCCTATGCATAAATTCAAACAACGCACTCCACAAAAAATATTCACGGATTATTATTTAATGCGATTCGTCAGCTTGCTTGTTGTGACACAAAATGCGATGTTATGTTTGAAACGGCTGAGTGCATTTCTCTTTCGACGCTTATCTCCGAGCGATACTTTGTTTTGTAACCGCAACAGCCAACAAGTTAGCTGCGATATAAGCTGGCGACGCCCTTGCAATGTCTAAGCGACGCACCAGGGCGGGCGTCGCGACACCCCGGTCGGGAACCCCTTGCGTAAGGGAGCAATTCCGATTTTGGAATGATTTCAGTTTGGCGGTTCTGTATCTGAAATTTGAATTTCCCATCACATCAGATTTTACAGACATTGGATTTTCTGAAACTGAAAAGCTCGTGATATGGGGGTCCGCAAGAAAAACGTAATGCTCTCGGGCGTCACTCTAAGTGGGAAAAGTGTGGCATCACTGCCTTGGTGAGTTTCCAGCTGTTCATTTAACTCGTGCAAATACCTCGAAATACCTAACTCTGATGTGCATGCAGCCCAGGTTTGCTGTTTGTTAAAAATTTCCCCAGCAGGGTTCATGAAAACTATGTCAGAACTGACAAATTTCCCACCCTTTTGCACCGGGTGTTTTGTCCTGGTCGCTGGCCATGGTGGAAAACATGACTGTGAAAAGCGACAGCCGGTAATATCATTACGCAACTCGCAGGAATTAGTTCACGAACAGATGTTCACAAACCGCTTGTGCGAAGGGCCGGTTGCTCTTATTTCCGATGTTCTAAGTGGACTCTGTCGTGTAATCGACAATCTTTGATTGGTTTTCTTAAGATACTATCAGTGGATCAGGTCGCTTGCTTTTTCCTATCGTTTATACTCGTATATTGATGAAAATCACGAGACGTTGCAGAGATCAGACCAAGCCGGCCTTGCGTCCGCTTTATTGCGAAACCATCCGCTGAAAGGACAGGTTATCACTGCGTCCACCCTGCAGTGCAATCTTACATTTAATTGACATGTCTGTTCTTAATCGTTTACGTGGCCTTTCACTGTTGGCAACGCGTTGTCGGGTTTACTTGCGACAAACGTAAACAGCGCTTCCAACAACTTCAGCCATTCGCGTAAAGCTGACTGTTATAATATCGAACCAAGCCTTCGGCTGCTGGCGACTTTTTGAAAGAATTACTAGCAAAGGGATTTGGAAAATACCATTTTTATTTTTTAAGTTCGTCATAGACTGACATAAAGCGCAACTTGTAAACACATTTACCACAATTTCCAATCGTGCACGACGTTACATGGATTTTACGTTTTTTTCAGGTGCTTTGTGCCGTCATAACGAGTCGTCCGAGAAAGAACGGAACAGACAAGGCGTTGAAAGAAGGTTACCTGTGGCTCCTGCACGTCATCGATCAGCAGTACGAAACGCTGAACGAAAGGGTGACCGAAGACGTGCGCAAGAGGGACATCAGAGAAAAAGCAGAGAAAGCTGCTCGCGATGAAAGGGTGGCCAGGGCGAGAGAAGAGAGGTGTGTTGCTAGTGCATCTTTTTATGACGGAGTGAAAGCGGATCGTAAGTCATTGTTGAAGGATGGCTCATATGATTTGCTACTGTCTGCAGCTCAGGGCCGCAACCAGCTGATATTTTCGGAGGGGTCAAAATGATTGTAACTTATTGTTGTACCTGACAACAAAAATGTTTTGAAAATTTCAGGGGATGGAGGAGGGGGAAATTGACCGGTTGCCCCCAATGGTTGCGGGCCTGATAAATCTCATATGATAAATCTCGGGCCTGATAAATCTCAGTTACTACTCATGGCTCATATGAGTAGTTACTGCTCATGGCTCATACGATCAGTTCCTGCTTATGGTTCATGATTACTTGCTGCTCATGGCTCATATGATTAGTTACTGCTCATGGCTCATATGATTAGTTACTGCTCATGGCTCATATGATTAGTTACTGCTCATGGCTCATATGATTAGTTACTGCTCATGGCTCATATGATTGGTTACTGCTCATGGCTCATGATTAGTCACTGCTCATGGCTCATGTGATTAGTTACTGCTCATGGCTCATACGATCAGTTCCTGCTCATGGCTCATATGATTAGTTACTGCTCATGGCTCATGTGACTGGTGCCTGCTCTACAGGTCCAGGCGCGAAGCCGAAGAGGAAAATAACGCACCCAATTCTGACAATCGACCTGGTTCTGATGGTGACGCCAGTAACGCAAAGACCGCAGAGAACGATGCTGCGAACAGTCGCATTGACGTCACCGCTGATGAACACTTAACGCTGCCCGGATATGTTCCGGACGAATCAGGCAAAGTCTCCGCCATGAGCGCACGTTCTGGCCTCGGCGATCAGCTATTGGACGATGATGACCACGATGAACCAATCGCAGATCCGGCTGCAGCCCGGCCTGCTTCCCACGAGCCAATCACGGATACGCAACCGGCCGAGGATTCGTGCACCGAATCGCAGCAACGTTCACAGAGTCGCACCAGTGACATTGTCAGAAACACCCCTGCTTTTCGCCCGTCAACCCCCAGCGGGAGCCCCTCCGCACCCAACGCCACTGTGCCTGCGAACGACGAAGGTGAGATGCGACGTTCTATTGTTACGCAGAGTCATATCAGCGCGCACGTCGCGAGATCACAACAGTAGTTAGCAGGGTTGCGGAGTCGGAGCTAAAATATCCGAATCCGAGCTTTCAAAAATTTCCAACTCCCGACTCCTTACCATAAAGTGAATGAAGTTCGGCTGTCAACAATTTTGTAGCAACTAGCAGTCAATGAAAATGGTGGTACACACCAAGAATTACCTGTTTCAACAAAAGTTTCAAAGGAAATTGCACCATTTCAGGAACTCCCCACTTACGAGTACGATGTAAACAACCACAGAAATATCTGACTCCTGGTGTTCTTAGGAATCCGACTTCACGCGACTCCGACACCGACTCGGCAACCCTGGTAGTTAGCGCGTGAAAATCGCTGTCGTGTAACCGGCAGGTCAGAGGACCATCGCCGACGCAGTGCGAGAAAGTGTTTGAGTATATCTCAATGCGCGTTTGCTCACAATGCAGCTCAGTTACGTCACCGTAGCTTACGCGCGCATTTGCGGTTTGTAGCGTGTGGGAAGTGGGAATGGACTTTAGTTGAAATGATTTCAACAAAAAGTTTTGGGTCCTTGCTGAGTCTTTGCTTAAGCGGCTGCTGAGAATGCTCTGCTTGGTGGCAGTTGTTCTTAAACGTTAACATGTATGGGAAACCTCACAAGTTTTCTTCCATACGAAGTAAGGCGGAAAATTAATACACGAAAACTTTGCAAATAGCAGGTGTTTTGTTGAAGCAATGATTGCTGCCGTCTTTCGATACGTTGTATGTTGTTTTGTTTGGCCGGAGGTCAACGCAGGCGAAGTGCGTACTACAGAAATTGATTTATAGATACTGGTACAGCATCCAAGCAATAGTGGCCCAACTGAAAGTTTTTGTGACAACCGTCCAAAAATTGTTTTTGAAATTTCTCCGCAGCTGTTTGTTGTACGCACTGGAAAGCATCGGCAAATGTCACTTTGCTGTTTGGCAAATGTCACTTTACGCTTTGGCAAATGCCACTTCGCAGTTTGACAAATGTCGCTTTGCATTTTGGCAAATGTCGCTTTGCACTTTGACAAGGGCGGCTCCCCCTCGAGTCCTGCCAAGAACAGGAATCGTTCGAGCTTCCCGACACAAAAACTCTCGCTTTTCTCGTCGGTCAGTTGAGACGAACGGCCAGCAGTAAAGCAAACACGGCCGGCGACCACCGCAGCTTGAGTGCTTTTGAAAGACCAGTCGCCAGTCGCTGCTGGCGAACAAATACGACGTCGCAAATACGGACACGACGGCGCTTAACGCAAGTCGCTCAGAAGCAGGGTAAGCATCTCGTAGGGCACTTGGGCGCTGCCTGTTCGTCTCATATCCAGCAATGGATTTCGTTGAATTGTGCCGTTGTTGCGATCGGAAAGCCCGAGCGGCAAGTGCGCAAAGCTTCACACTGGCAGCAAGCAACAATGGAGATCACATGCCACAGTCGCTCTTCGCGTATGCTAGGGGTGGGCAATTGAGCGGCCCGCCAGCCACATGTGACCCACGACTGCGTTTCCAGTGGCCCGTTGAAGCATTCAGGACAAACCTTCAAATCTGAAAATCCCTCCAACCCATGAGAGTACTGCAAAATGTTAGCGTTGAGGTTAACTTGAACCGAGACTTGCTCCAATAGAAAGTACAGCCCTCCGCGAAACGGGTCTTTCTCAAAGTGGCCCCCAGGCCAAATTAATCGCCCATCCCTGGCGTATGCTATTATACTTTCAATCGTTGGTATTACCAGAGATTACACGCCGCAATCACTCTGTTATTGCTTGTTCGCGCCACATATAGATATGGGTGCTATTCTTCGCACACATCCCGTTCATGGTGAATCGCACATTCAACGCAACACCAACGGAGAGGTTGCAACATCGTAATCTCGGCGATGCTTTGTTTTGATTCAAGTCTTATTTTTTGAACAGAATCGATCGAAACGGAGTCAACAGTGACCGACTTGTCTGTCACCGGTAAGCTGTTTCGCTTTCTACTAATTGCGTTTCGCCGCGTATCCTAGCAACGGTATCGTCGGAGCGATATCACGGCTCCTTTCGACTTTCCAAAGCTCGTGCTCATTGTCTTTATTATGTCGAGTGGTTGGACGTTTCAACGTTTTATGCACATTTTTTTGTTAGATTCTGATCGTTTCCTTCTGGTGCAGTGCACTAGGTTCGCGGCTATTAGGTTTGCTGTTAGCTTCCGAGGAATCAGTCGACAGGGCTCTGCGTTCTTGTTTTTTGCGATGACTCTTGCACACATATATATTCGCAGCTTTTGCAAATCGCTTCCACTTATTCGGAAGGATTTGAGTTCCAACAAAGCCAAGACCTGGTGCTGTGTTAATTCAGTTTGTCGCTGCTGTTTTTTTTTTCGGTCATTGGCTGAATTCTTTTTCAAATGACCAAAAAATTGACTCATATCGATAAAAAATGTCCGAAAATGAAAGATGACAGGACGTTTTTAAGCTATTTCGGAAATATGACCGAAATGTCTCAACGCAAATAAACGTATTTGTTATTGTTCTGTCACAGTTGCGTGAAATCCGCGCCGTTCAGTCGGAAAAAACTGCTTATAAAAAAGAAACGAATGCAACGAATGCAGTAAAACATTTCCGAGAACGAAGATTTGTCTTTCAGTCAATGACAGAAGCTACTTCATCGCCTCCAAGAAAAATGTTTTGCTTCTGCTTCATGATGGCACTAATGACATTATGAGTAAACAATGCATCCTCTTTGTTGTCAGACAACAAGAAAAAGCGACGAAGGAAGCGAAAGTCGAACAAAGTCGCTCCGCTAGTCAATGATCAACCTCCTTTGAGCTCCGTTGTTCTCACACCGATCAAACCGAACAGCTTGCCCGACGCCATTGACCGAACTCTAGGTGAGTGAACAGCGGATTCGCGTTTTCTTTCTGCGTTGTCGACGATAGATCGTCGCAAGTACGTGCGAGACGTTTATTTAAAAAACGGATGCACTTTGAAAAAATCACGGATGCGCTTTTGTCGCGACCGTGGAAAAGCTGCACTGTGCGTTGAATTGCCTGTAAAAGCGGTCGACTCATCTGGTTTAGTTTTGCAAAGTGCATTTTGCTTAAGAGTTGTTAACAGACTTCAGTGGCGCTGCGCAATCTTAAAGAAGGTTGAAGCTGAGTGTGGTGTCGCGGCCATGTTTTCCTGTCTGTCTTGGACAGCTTTTCGTGAAAGTTTTCTATCATGTCAATCATATGTTATAACTACGAAGCACCTTCTCTTAAACTACGAGTTTGTCTTGCCAACGGGGCGTAAGTGATGTGGGATGGCTTTTCGCTGGGATTTAGCTGCAATGAAGAAAACAATTTTTAGTCGTTTGATTGGTTTTCTGACGATTTCCTAAATGACGCAAAGGCTCTACCGACTATTTCCGATATTTTCACTGTGCTTTTTCAATGGATATATTTCATCAACCTCTCACGTGTATCTCCCACGGTACCATGCACTGCGTTATGTGCGTTTTTAATCAAAATTGACGTAAGTTGGACGCATAAAACGATTCGTGCGCTGTATTTAACACTCGTTCGTGGTTCTCAGTCGCATGCAGCCTCAAGCAGCCTTCGTGAGGCTCGCAGCAGTCTTTCAATAACATCTATTATATTTCGTTACACAGACTTCGCTCTGCAATGAAAAACGTGTCGATTGACTTAAATCTTCTTTGGTGCCGCTCTCGGACAAAATCGTAGGTCTGGATTTGGCTCGCCCGAGCGAAAAGTTGGAGAACCACTGTTTTAAAGCGATTTAGCCGACGCGATGCGTCGTTTAACCGGACGCGGATGTGGCTCGTCGCATTGTACGAAGTAGTTGCTTGGCAACGAGCGTTATGCATGATTAGGCCGGGGTCTGTTGCTGTTGTAAAACGACTGATAAATCGACGAGTAGCGTTTCATGAAGAGCTCTCTTTTCACTGCCAGGCTTAAAGCTAAAAATTGCTCGTTGCCAGGCAACTACTTTTACGAGCACACACCATTATTATTTAACAGATGCCGATCCTTTGTAAAAAGCAGGAACTTGGCGTTTGTCCGTCCTCCCATGCGCCCAGGTTTGGCGAATTTCGAGTGAAGATTTGCTTTTTTGCTGTGGCGTACCAGCTGCGTAGTCATGCATTTATCGATTGCAGACCAGGGGTCTCAAACACGCGGTCCGCATGTGGCCCGCCAGGGCGTTTTTGTGCGGCCCGGGATGCTTTTTGGGAATTTTCAGATAATTAGCATTTCCGTTATTTAGTTTTTTCACCGGTGTTTGAAAGCGCTCGGCCAGCGAGTGAACAAGTTCCTTTTAAACGAACGTAGAGCCGGCTAGAAATGATTTGCACATAACCCATACATTTCGCAGGAATGTGATGTAAAAGCTGTTTCTGGTAAGGTTCATGTACGGCCATTGTTGCGTCAGCGTCATAATGCTGCCCTCGGGTTTATGTGTAAGACCTCATTTGGCCCTCGGGTTACATTGTGTTTGAGACTCCTATTGTAGAATATTAAAGGTTCCTTCGGCCTTTCCCGTACCTTGTCTTGCACTCATTCTGATAAACAGCGTTTCAGTGTTTTCAATAATTCAGGATCTAGTCGGTGCGGCTCGCCAGCTATTTAGTATATTGCTCTTGTCCAGCGCTCGGCTCCATTAGAACGCCCTCCTTCGCTGTCTGCGCATCAGGGTTGCTGTTGTTGCGATCGGAAAGCTCGAGCGGCATGTGCGCAAAGCTTCACACTGTGGCAGCAAGCAACAATAGAGATCACACGCCGCAATCGCTGTATTTATTGCTTGTTCACGCCACGTCTATATAGGTGTTATTCTTCGCGCACATGCCGTTCGTGGTGAATCGCGCATTCAACACAACGCCAACCAAGAGGCTGCAACACTGTGAACTGATGCGTCTTATTTGCAAAATCGCTTTGACTTCTTTGTCCGGGAAATTTTGTTGCCGTCGAGACCTCGCTGACGGAATGCGACAGCGTCGATAACAGTTTAATGTCATCGTGTAGTTTTTGAGTGACAAAAAATTGCGCTTGATTGTGATGAAGTAGCGCAATCAGGTTTGTCAATCTTATTTTCATTTTCGTTTCACATTTGTTTGAAGTGCCGTTTTCAAAAGTGTTATTGACGTCTATCGTCTTTTTGTAGTTGAATGCGGTTGTGTTTCAGAGCATGGCTTGGTTTGGAGGAGTGCAAATTTATGGATTCGCAGAAATGCTGTAAATGTAGCTTTCCTCTCTTTCTGCACATTCACGAAAAGCTACACAAACACACATACACGCAAAGCACACACACACACGAAAAGCTACACATACACGCAAAACACACATACACTGAAGGCAACACAAATACACATGCACGCAAAACACACATACACACGAACAGTAACACAAAAACATACACGCAAAACACACGCACACACGAAAAGTAACACAAACACACATACACACGCAAAGAACTACAAACACATGCATACACAGACGAAATTCATATACGAAAACGAAATGCACAAACACATACTAAGATCAGTACGAAGAACACATACGGGCGCAAGCAGGCAAACAGCGTCTCTGTTGTTTAGGAAATTGCTATCGTTTACGCTTGATGCCAAGCCCGCGCGGAACTTATTTGCAAACTTGCCAGTTGTTGCTTGCAGATCACGCACCGTTGCCCCCGTTACGATCAACACAACCAAACTTCGATGCTGAGGAAGACATCCCGGTTTGACGAAAGCCTCGGCTGAGAACGACGGTGCAATAGATATTGCCTGTATTTTGTTATTATCATTACCAGTACGTTTTGTATATGAAGTTTTTATCTTTTGACAAATAAATATTTTATAATAAAAATAAAAAAGTCTGCTTTTCAATCGCTCTCCTGTGGCGTGTGTGAATGGTCCTGGAAAATTTTTGTGGTGGTGTAGTTTGGTATCAGTTAAAGCGGCGTTGTTGGTGGATGAAGTTAAAGCGGCGTTGTTGGTGGATGAAGTGTTCGGCTGCAATGTTGTGCAACAAGCCATGGTCGTGGGAAGAAGGGGCAGGGGTGCCAAGCATAGGCGTAGTCAGGGGGGGCTAAAGGGGCTATGGCCCCCAAATTTTTAGAAAATGTAGTAATTTTGTGCTTTGAGAAGCGTTTTTCCAAACAAACTAGTGTTATTCGCCCTGAAATCAAACATTTTGCCCCCCCTTAAATTTCTGGGCTGGCTACACCACTGGTGCCAAGGCCTCCTTGGATTTCGAAATTTGATGTTTTGCTACCAAGGTTTTAGTAGAAAAATGTTTTTCGCTTGGTTTCGGAGTTGGTAAAATGAAAATTCATGACGGTTAGCCCCTTCATGGAAAAAATCCTCCGACGCCTGAAAAGAAAATCACAGAAACGAAGGTATCTTCGAAGTTGGGAAGCCCACCGAGCGATAAAAGTGCGGCTTAAAAATCGGCGTTTCTGAACAAAAAAGTTCCGTCCCTGAAATTGTCGCCATTCCCAGACTACTTCGATTCGAAAAGCAGTTGCCAGTCAGGATTCTAGCTATAAATGGAGAAGTCTCTACGGCATAGGACTCAAAGTGGGGTCCGCGGGCCCCCAGAGGGTAAAAAAATTGGTCTTTGGGGGTCCATCAAGTGACGAAAACTTAAGAAATTAAGAATGATGAAAAGCATGAAAATACGTTTGCACTAAAGCAATAATACTAAACCTCTCGTTTGGATATTGCTGTTTTGTCTTATTGAGTAGTCCAATTATTTGGACGTTTTCAGCTTTCCATCAAATGTCACGGTACTATCAAATGTCAAGATAAAGTCAAGTCATTGTTGCATTGCTGAAGTTAGTTGCCAATCGTCACTGTTACTTCACAACTTCAGAAGACAAAAACACAATAAAAGGCAAGTTAGCCATGTCTTGGTACAGTATAAGCATATGTTTTCAGCAGTGTTGCCAGTTTGACTTCTTGAGGCCAAATTTTGCAATTTTTGGCCTCAACTCCTCTGGTATTTTTTCAATTCTGAAAAAAGTCTATCATTTTTATATTTTTTGTAGCATGTCTTTCCTTAGCTGTTTTTAGTTACTCCTCAGCAAGACCAAAAATTCTGAAACATTTACTAATTGAGTGAGCTTTATTCTATGTATGTGTATATTGTCTTTTGAAACTCCTGTGCAACCTTTACTGGGTGTTTACAACGTCGTTTTGTATTTATCTTGTATTTGGCTTTTTTACGGTTGATGTGGCCTTTTTCATTCATGACAACCTGGCAACCCTGGTTTCCAGCAACTTAGGAGGCAAGAGCAGGTAGTGCGAGGAAAAAGAGCGGAATGAATGAGAGATCCATTTTTAGCTGACCTAAACTAAGTTGATGACGACGAAGATTTTAATGAAGAGCTCATAGATTTGCGTGCCGAGAATGGAGTCAAAGTAATGTTCTGTTCACTTTCGCTGTCGTGTTTCTGGGCTTCTCAGCTGCAAACGTACACTGTGGCTGTGATTACATTGAAAGAAAACCTTCATTGATATGAGACTGGCTTTTCAAGTTTGGTAAAATTCATATCAAAATATCGAAACAGAAGGATGTGAGACAAGACATTTGACTAGCTTTGTCCAAAGTCAAGCCTAGAAAATCAGCGCTTGTAGAATGCTGTCAGGATCACAAAACTCACTGAACCTGAGATGGTTAGGAGGAAACTGTGCAAATGTTAAAACGAATAAAAGACTTGTGCATTTTGTTCGTGCGTAGCCCGTCTGTTGTTTGATTTGTTGTTGATGGTATTCGCCCCTGTGGTTCGCAAAAAATAATTAAACGACTTGGGGGTCCGCGAGATGAAAAAGTTTGAGAAACGCTGCTCTACGAAATTCTTGTGTTGACTGGTCTATTGCAAGTCAGCGAACCCAGGCAAAGAAACAAGCCACGCTAATTGGAGGAAGTAAAGAAACCAGCCACGCTGATTGGAGGGAGTAAATGAACCAGCCACGCTGATTGGAGGGAGTAAATGAACCAGACATGCTGATTGGAGGATTTATTCATCAATTCTGTTTTCCCTGCAACAGGACCAGGATCAAAATTACTGACGTCGTCTTGTTTTGGAAACCTCCAGCGAGTGGCGAAGAGTGATTTGCCAAATCGGGCAACGCCACATTCATGACTCACCGCGCTTGCGGACATCACCAACGTTTGACATTCTAAATCAGGGGTTCCCAACCTACCCCTAGGTGTGCCATTTTCTAGTTTTGGGGTACATTTAAGGTTAGCAACAGAAGGCAAAATGTATTTATAAACCTATCAGTAACCATTATTTTCAAAAATCATATGCGTATTGATAAATATATTGACTTTGAGACATAAAAACGTTGTTTTCCTTTATAGTTCTAAAAATCCAAAATTCTGTTAAAAATTCAGTAAGATTTTTGCTATTATATTCAGTCTTCTTGTCATAAAAAATTTAACGGTACATGCTCATCCGTTGAAATGCTGAAGGGGTAGAGATGTTCAGCGAAAGATTGGGAACCGTGGTCTAGGTCGTCCCGGGCTGTTTGCAAGCCTCTAGAGTCTCGATTGCAACGAGAAATTGCTTGGGATAGTGACTGCAATCCACGCAAACATGAAGTGAACTGTGCGTTTCAGCGGATCAAGATCAAGGAAATTTAAAAGAATTGGTGGAATATAATCGGTTCCCGACAGCTAGAAAGCTTATGCTCGCACCTCACGTTGAAAATGTAGAATATCGACAGGGCAGGATTTAGGTGAGGTGAGGCTCCTAGGCCAACCCATTTGAGAGACACCCATCTCCCGCTGTTACGAGCAGGGTTGCGGAGTCGGTGGTAAAATGTGCGACTCCAACTCTGACCTTTCAAAAATTTCCGACTCCGACTCCTTAATATCAAGGGAATGAAGTTTGGCTGTCAACAATTTTGTAGTAACTAGCACTCAATGTAAATCGTGGTACACAGCAAGAATTATCTGTTTCAATAAACGTTTCGGGAGAAATTGTACTGTTTCAAAATGAATTCCCAACTTAGGATTGTGATGGAAAAAATTGATCCATTTGAATTGTCGGAGTATGACCCAAAATCCGACTCCGACACCAACTCCCACTCCTAGTGTTGTTAGGAATCCGTCTCCACCCAAAAACCTCCGACTCCCTGCGACACCGACACCAACCCCGCAACCCTGGTACGAGGAAGAAAACGAATAAGCGCTAAGCCGAAAATGTCGATATTAACGCTCTAAAAGCAGGTAGATAAATAAATTGTAAATCAGCACAAGAGTTCCCCACGATCACTGCGCTTTGTTGCCATTTTCGACGCAAAAGCATTCAGTGACACAAAGTTGTGGAAATCGTGTTTGACTGGCGGGAACTCGATTAATATTTTCGACAGGCATACCAACCAAAAACGTCACGGTTAAATATTTGACAAAACGCGTGGCCTTCGTTGAGTTTCACATTTCTTTTTTACTCTGTGCTCAACAGTAACATTCAAAATATAAAATTTCAAGCCAAACACACTAAATACGTTAAAGCACAAAGGCGTAAGGACCACGTCGCGACTCGCTTATCACGGCTGTAAAAATCTCACACACACGAGCAAAACACGCCAAGTAAAACCCACCCAAAGGGTTGCAACTGATCTGACCACGATTCGTGTGTTAGTTGCTTTTTCAGACAGCAAAGAATCGAACGCAACGAAACCGTCGCCCAAAAGGATGGGAGGTTTAAACTTCCATTATACTGGCATTATTAAAATACGTATTAAGAAATAAAGAACTACAATTATCGAATCACGTGAAGCTGAACGAGCACAGTAAACAATTAGAAAGGTTTTGTCCTGGCATTCTTCATAGCGGAATCATCTACAGCAGGAATTCATTAAAATTTGTTTGCCTAAGTTTATCACTTTTAAATGGAAAAAATCACATCTAAAATACCAAACGAGCTTTACGTAATAGGAACGCTAACAAAACAACTGTATTGCTCAAGCTCAGAAGAAGGAACTATACTTTTATTGCAGGATACTGCTAGCCCAAACCGTCGCCAGAAAGTGTTCAAACAGGGGCTTTTTGTTTGTGCAGGGGACTTAACATTTAAAAATTTACCAAAACTCCAATGGTTTATAGTGTTTTATATTTCAGTTTGAGGGTTTTTAGAACTTTGTTTGGGGGATCGAAGCCCACCATTGCTTCTAGCCCTACACACAGTGGCGTAACTGACGGGGGCAGGGGTGCGCGCCGCCCCCCTGACAGACTAAATGTAAAAAATGGGCCCCCCTATTAGTTTGTATTTCGGTATTAGTATTATTTTGATTTTCAGTAGGTTTTGTTTCCAGCTTTTTGCAAAGATTTCTCGGAGTGTTTTCCGGTGATTTCGCAAGTTTACCGTCTAGCGACACAGGGGGCCCAAAATTCAGTCCGTCGCCACAATGGCTTTTGTTGGAGTAGCACTCCAAACAAAGCTTTAACCCCCAAATTGAATGTGAAACACTAGAAATCAGAGTAGTTTTCATTAATCCGTGTTCTGTTTTGGTCCTGTAATTTTTAGACAAAGCAGTACATGCCGCTTTTACCTAGAATAACATAGCCTTATCGTTTTGGTACGTTTGTGAGGTAATAATAATAATAATATTTTATTACGGACTCGTGGTCCACATCACACACAAGAGCACAAAAAGTGGTTAGCTATACATCAGCGCACGTTACAGAAACGGTGTTTGCACATGACTAACATTGGGAGGGGCAAAGCACGTTATCCTCACCACAGCTGTATCGTCATTCGCAAAAGCACAGAAAATGGATAACCATACAGTAGCTCATCACACAACCAGTGTTAGTACGTGTCCAACCATGTGAGGCGCAAAAGACTTTCCCAGCACTTCTTACTTTCTTATGCTTGGTGTGTACACAGTGTCCATATGTTTTTGCTACACAAAAGCAATACTGATGCGACGCAAACTCCGAAACAATTCACGGACAACTACTGCATTTGGTCTCCATACAGGAGTGTTGAATAATTGAGGAAAAATGAAGATTTGTAAAA
>JGI24021J15306_10002278_pt1 | contig 20473 bp, 13 predicted proteins | sample Ectturendosymbi1_FD_15306 | JGI IMG/M metagenome (IMG submission 15306)
CAAGCTGCAACATCATGCTGCTTATACTTTTCATTGGCAATCAAAACTTTTCCACACATCTGATCTTCCGCAGTCAACCGATTTGAGGTGACAAAAACCACGTTTCAGTCGAGTTGTGACCAGCTATGCGTTACGCGTTTTCTTATCCATCCATTTAGAAGGGGTGCTAGACTGAATTATTCCTCACCAAGTACGACGGTACGGTAGCTTTGGAAAATGGAAATGGTCACTTGCCTACCACATGGCAAGAGTCTGAGCTAACGTTGCGTAACGATGGGTTTTTACATCATAATGTAATGATTGCTGCAGGTGTATTGTCCTATGCGCAATGCTGGTAAACAACTTTGGTACATCCACGTGTTTAGTGATTTTTGAGCATAAGTTCATGTGCTTTGGCTCAACATTCAGTTACCCGCACAAATAATTTCTCAACCCGCGTCCGCCCGCACCCGCACGCATAGCTGTACGGGTTACCGCACACGCCCCACAAATGGTGCCGGGTACCCGCAACCCACGCGGGATAACCCACCTCGCGCAGAACACTATTCTACAATCAAGTCGATTGAAACTGTACAGGAGAAATTAAATAGGAATTATAATGGAGACAATGTGAACTTCACAAGGATCGGTCCGAGTTTCGGTTTTGCTGGTGTAACAAAAATGTTGATTAACGAAGTTCTAAAAATTCGAGACTTCAGCAAACTATCGAGGCTGCTGTTCGCGACCCCCACAGCAACTCCTCCGCGACCCACCGGTTGGGAACCACTGATCTAGACATTAGTTGAATGAATGTTTTATGCATGCGTAAAATTAAAATTTATGTATAAACTCTGCAGTCGGTGTATGCCGAAAGATCAGCGCATAACTACGTTGATGTGGAAACTACACGTTTGTTGTGCGAGACTGAGGTGTGAAAACGTAAATTGGCACTTGTAAGCTGTCTTGCCTTTACCGGTTTTTCGTTGATCTTTAAACGTAAGGTTTAAATTTCTTGGCTATTTTATGCACATTTCTTGAGTTCGACCAACTCCATTACGAGTGTGCCTGTGATTCTTCATACTTTGAGACATAAGCATCTGGTGATTCGTATTGTTCAGACATTACGTGACTGAAATAGGGTGCCTCATTCTAAGATGCCCAAGCGTTTTGTTGATTAGATGCATTTAAATGACCTGTTTATTGCTTCAGAGTCCGTTCTGTTCGTGAAAATTGTAATGATAATTTTCTTCGACAGCGAATTTTTAGATTTTTTATGCGTACGTCGGTGTTTGTACCGACGGTGTGAGCTTTCTGAATGGGAATGCAAAGACCAAATGGACGTTAAAAACACACAAAATTAAGTCTAGTTGTTTACACGCAAATATCTTGCTACTGCTGCTTCGCTGTGGTGGCCGCAGCTGAGGGTTGAACTCCATGTTTTGCTATTTAGGCCGCGTGGCCTGATTTGTCCCGTTTTGAGTTAGTTTGCATATAAATAAAATGTGTTCATACAATATCTCCGACAGAGTCATTCACTTTTAGGTATATTTCAGCAATTATAGTTTTTATTCATCGCGAGAATGTATTTCTTTGAATAAACGTACTGATGTGCCGTATCGCGCCAGGAAAATGTCGTGAACTACATTTTTGACTGTAAAATTAAGTGAACTGTAAACTGCATTTTTGACATGATTTCAAAAAAATAAGACTTGATGGTTAGCATTCCTATTCGATCTCTCTTAGACGTTTTAATCGTTAAAATGTCAACAACCCATTTTTTTTTATTCAGATCATTACGCCTCCTCAGTATCTTGTGGTTGTGTTCATCGGTTCTTCTCCTGCAGAACTCAATGCTTCAAACAATCGTGTGGATAACCAGAGCTCGTTTCTGATTGAAGTAACGGTTGATTGTTGATTTAAAACAACTTGGTTGGCTTATCTTACCTTGTGTTGAAATTTTTTTCTTTGCTATTTGATTTTAATCGATTTTATTTTATGCGTCGCGCTGACGTTGGCAGCCAAGTTAACTCACACGTCCTTGTATTAGTAACTCCTGTTTTGGAAAGATAGTTTAACCTTGAAAAACGTTTCGTCTGTTGAATCACGAGGCAGCACACTTCAGTAATGCCCGCGAATTCAGTTTTTTGGTGTCTGCTGTAGAAGGTCACAAGCCTTATGCCGTAAGACACACACTGACCTGTCTAATTCAAACTAAATGTGGAAGAGCTCAGAAATCCACCTTCTATGCAGAGTGATAAGCAAAAATGGTTGAATGCCATCCAAGTGTATGTGTTGTTTGGGAGGTTCAACTGCGTGTTTTACAGCCGGTGCCTATTTTGCACATGTCTTTGTTATTCTGTAGCCCAAGCAATACGCCAACAGCAGAAAATTGCAGATCAGAATTTTTTAGCGATACCGCTAGATCTTCAGCATAAAATGCGTTGTTTTGCAGTGGAGCTTGATGGACAGACAGTGGATTAGAGATCTAATACAATCCTTTTGGTTTCTTGGCTTCTTGTTAGGCGTTGTGTTTTTTGGTCAGCTGTCCGACAGATATGGCCGACGCATCACAATGCTAGCAGGTGCGCGTGGCTTGGATTTGTGTTCAGTTAACTATTTTGGTTTTCCAGTGTGAGATGTGTCAAGCGCGTCTGGCTGAGTGAGTCTGCTTTCAGTCGACGCTTAATTGTAATATACCGACTACGATTGACGAATCCGTCAAGTTGTCGTGGTTGCCGTGCCCATAATTATTGTTAGTTTGCGCCGGTGGCAAAGTTTGATCTTGTTTTCACCCTTTCTAGGTTTCCACATATTCTTCCCTGTTTGCCTGTTGACATCATTTGCGTACAGCTGGCAAACCTTCAGTGCTTGTAGATTGATCACCGGGTTTTTGTGCGGTGGTGTGAGACTGGTGCAATATGTTTACACGCAAGAGATGTTGGGAAAAGAGTGGTGGAAATTAAACTGTAAGTTGTGTGTTTGTGGCCTGTGAAGCAGAGTGTTTTGCAGCTTTTTAAACACTTAATTTTCGAGAGTATTTGCAGCGTAACGGTCACTTTTTGGAGACGCGAACTCAGAATGCATGGCCCGTGGTATTTTGGCAGCACAAACAATAAGGGATTCCCCGCTCGACCAGGTTCACTCTTAATTGTCTGTGATGCACTGCGCCTTTTGTAACTAGATGATGTCTTCCTAACGGCGCTTTGTGACGCGGCGTCGTAGCAGACACGTGTAATTGTTTGCCTCGCAACTGCATACTAGCTCTCGTTTATATTTCATTACTTGAAAATATGCCATGGCTCAGTGATTGCGAAAATAATTTGGCATTAATTGGCTGCACTGCTATAGCTCCTAGAGCAGTGGTTCTTAGCCGTATTTAAATATTTTATCCTTTAATCAAACAGGATTACCAGATTTACCTCCAATACACTCAGTGTTGTTCAGTTATTGAAAATACAAAGGTAACAAACTCTTACAGTTTAGAAAGATTATAGTAATTTACATTTGCTGCAATTTGTTTCAGTAAATTTACCCCCTTGGAAGATGAGATTTACTCCCAGGGGTAAGTTTACTCCAGATTAAGAACCACTGTCTCAAAGTGTCCATCGAACTGTCCAATGTGCCCTTACTGCGTACGCTCACGTCTGTGCCAGCCAAGCGATTGTAATTCAAATAAACGTAAATGAAAACTTACCTCAAAGATGACCTGTCCTTGCAAACTTGTTTAACATTATTTGTATGGCGCAAACGTATCCCAAATCAAAGTCGTATTAGTGTAGAAAACCTGCGTTTCAGAGGCAAAGATCTGATACCCGATTTTTCTTTTTCGCGTCACCTTGATCTTGTTTCATTTTAAACCAGCTATGTCCAACTGAAATTGCCTACGGGACCAAAAAATATGTCACCATCTTAACTAGGGGACATCATTGAAGGGGCTTATTTTGATCTTAGCAAACTAAATTTAGTTTAAGCTAGTGTACTGACAGCGTTCGAATTCTAACCGCAATGGTAGCGACTGTTTGGCACCTTTAACCACTCCGTAAGTGTGATTTCATAAGGCTTGTTTAATGCCAATGGAACAAAGGTAGAAATCAAAAAACTTGCAAAAAGTTTTGCACCAAAGTGTCAGTGGACATATGGAAATCTCCCAGCACGCGGTACATATGTGGTAAAGTGGCACTGAGGACCACCTGCATCAAAAGTGTCAAATTAAAGAATATTAAAATAAGGACAGTTGTCAGTATATAGGCTACTTATACCACAGCGAAAACCTGAACGCGCAAAACCTTCGAATGGACCGCATGCAACACGCTGGCCGCCGGTTCGACATAGTTGCATTTGACATTTTGAAATTGAACAATTTTGTAGTGTTAATACATTTACAGCTAAGGTAATCAAAAACTGTAGACGCTATTATCCACACAAAAAGTGACGAAAATATATACAGTACTGCCCCGCAAATCTTGTTAGTTCTTCCGTATAAACAAAAATAGCGTGCTACCTTGATATTCTCGAAGATAACCATAGAGTTGCTGCGCAGTGTGGTCATCAAGTACACAGACTGCTTGCTTAATAATTTGTTGGCAACGGTCAAACAGTCACTTGAAACATGCAATTCTGTAAAGGTGTGCAACACGCAATACTGACAGTGTTCGTGAGTGATGAATCAAGAACCAAGAAATTGTGATTATTCAAAAAAAGAATTCTGTTTGTTGATCCACCCGTGTAGCCCTTTAAAATCACCTTCGTTATAGAATATAAGTCTGTTCGCTATGTAAGCGTGATGGACTGATGGTACCGCCGTCATTGCAGATATTGCCATTGTTTTTGCATGGTATTAGGTAACTTATTCAAGCTTAAATATTCTTTGCTGCTTGTCTTACCAGCTTTATTGGACGGTTCCATGTTCGGCATCGGCATTGCGCTGGTCAGCACAATAGCGTATTTTGTTCCCAATTGGAGAAACCTTGTTCGACTGCTTTCCATCATGCAGATCCCTTTCATGTTGTGTCTGTGGTAAGTCATTGGTTTAACATTCGTCTAATAAACGCATAAAAGTAGTTTTTTAATGTCACTGCAACGGATTTTTAATGGTTGTAAAAGATTTCGGACATTGCGACAATCAGGGAAATAGTGCGCGGTCAGTACACCAAATTGTGTCATTCGAACAGGTTTTTTGTTGATCATGCGTTGTACTCTTCCTCAAAAGGTGTCATTGCAGGTTAGTTCCAGAATCACCCAGATGGTTGTATTCGCAAGGCTGCCTAGACGCGGCAGAAGCGGTATTGGTCAAGGTGGCAAAGAGGAATGGTAAAGTCAAGCCAGGTAAATGCGGAAAATCTTTTTACACATTCTGCTTTGAAGCGCTGAAACGACGTTGTAGCACTTTCCAAGGCTGGGGGAAGATTTGTTGAACGAACTGCCAAAAATCTCCTCGGCGGCCTCGGTCATTCGCGCCTCGCAAATTAATCTTGCTTTGCAATCGTTCTCATGGCAGTAGTGAAAAAAACGTATGTGCTTTTCTTGCTGTCATCCATGCAATTAACCTCTTACGGCTTCCTGTCTGTGGGAACGTGATTCTTCGATTAACCCGGTGCGAGGAGGTTTTGTGTGAACGCAGCAACGTAGGTTTTCGGTGCAGATTTTGTGGCGGCACTAATTTCTTTTCTTGGTTCCAATACTTCAGATGACAAAAGAACTGAATCCTGTATGCAGATGATACGTCAAAAAATTATTTGTGTGTGATCGTCTTCAAAACTGTATGGGGTTCTTAATAATCTGCGACATTTTTAAGTTGCAAAAGCCCAAATTAGGATCGACGACAGTTTCGCCAAAGCTTTTTAGTGGCACGATGATGCTCCCGCTGCTTAGAGCTCTGTCTACAACATTCACAGTTGCAAAGTAGACCATAATATTGTGGCAGTGGTTTTGAGTCTGCTGATTTTGAACAGTTTTTTTGTCGTCGATTTGTTGTTCGTATGTCATTTGAGACTGTCCGAGAAGTCTTTCAATACTGGATGTTTTTTTCGAAAATTTTTGTCAATCGTTCACTACCAGCAAAACGAAATTATGATTTAGATTGCAATGATCAAAAAACAAATTCATTTTTTCCAGTTTTTGGTGATAAACGTCGTGTCTGTCAGTCAATCTTTTGCTTTGCACTTTCAGTTGTTAGGCTCGTGAAGAGGCCAGAAAAGGTAGAATCTTCTTACACTTTGGTTGATGTCTTTAGAAATCGTATCACAAGGAAAAGAAGTCTTGTTTTGCAATACTTGTGGTAAGCTGTGATTCTTTTAAAATTTGAGCTTCATTTTCCGCTTTTTCTGAAATTGTTCTTCACACGTCTTGGGACTAGCTCTGTTGCTTCTACTCGCATATATGCAGTAAACTTTCATGAACGAATCGTCGAAATACATTTTAGGAATGTCTGAGTTGGAAACACCGCGAAAGCTTTGCCAGCATTGCCCTGAGATATGTTCATCTGTCTTATGTTGAATTCGGCGTGCTAATGTCAAAGGTTTTCGATGAACATTTGCTTTGCCTTAGTGTGTAGTTTCAATTATTTTTTAATGTATTGCAGGTTTGTCGCTAGCTTCGTAGTCTATGCTTTGATCTTGGCGGCTGGGGAATTCAGCGAAAACCTGTACCTCAGCGAAGCGTTGCCGACATTGTTTGAATACCCGACTTTAATCTTCTTGTGGGTGGTGCTTGGCAAACCATGGTGGGTGAAACGCACTTGAACTTGGGTTTAAAAGTTTTAATTTGAGCATAGAAATAGCACTTTACTGCACTCGGCCTACCGCTATTTCTTGACAGAAGCATTATGGCTTATTATGCAACCGCGCTTCCGTTAAAAACCGCAGCTTCACTGAATGCGTTCGAAACAAGACGCGCTTCTTTATCATTAAAAGCTGCGACATAATAGTTTTGAAAAACTCGCACGTTTTCTTCGCTCGGATCGTTTCTTTGTGAAATTAACATGACAAGCTGAAACGCAAAAGATCTCAATACTACACCACTTTGAACTAAATTAAACTCAAACGATGATCCAGTGGTGCTTTTTTTCAGCGAAATAATGTTACATGCGGTTGTACGGCTGATGAACTTTAAATTTGTGATGCATGCAAAAAGTACATTTTTCTGTTGCAATACCATCTGCGTGCGTTTAAATGACTGTACTTTGTTGGTTCGTTTTCTGTTCTTTAGCTGTCAACACCACTTAATTGGAGCCAACAGTCCTTAGCTTAAATTGTTTTCTGATATTTGCAGGTGCGGTAGAAAGCGAGCACTAGTTACGGCATTTTTATTGGGTGGCTGTTCTTGCATCGCTCTGGTTGGTTTTGATCCAGCAGGTGCGTTCAATATGTGCTTCTCAGAGGTGGCCGGAGTCAAATTTTCAGACTCCTCCTCCGCTCCTGTTCCAAAATTTTCGAATCCGGATCCGGGTCCGAAATTTTTTCAAATTGTACAATCCTACTCATGTTCAGACTCCGGCAACCATCGATGCAACCGAAATTTAGCAATTTTGCGCTCAAGAAATGGCATTTATAAAGACCACGCAGACTCTTGCTACTGCCGGAAATAAAAAGTGACTCCGGGCCAGGTTTTTCGAAAATTCTTGACTCCGGGTCCGAAAAAACGCAGAATCCTGCCGGAGTCGACTCTGGCACTGCGGATCCGCGGACACCTCTGTATTGCTTGACGAATATCCGTTTATTTACGCGCAATTATCTCCGTCATGGGCTGCGGTTGGTTGTGTGGGAGTTTTCGAAGTCCACTGAAGTTGATTAATTGAATCAAAACTCGAAAAAGTCGCTTTTTCTCGTTGTGGTTGTTTCCGGTCTGAAGAAACACGTTGATTTTCCGCAAATACAATACAAGGCCCGCAGCGGTTGCCAAACTTCGTCTACTCGCGTAACATTTTTTTCGTTTCGTACAGTGCTCCAGACTTGGAGACATATACTTAGATAATTCTAGTTGTCTGATTTGACGAATTAAGCGAAATGAAAATGATTCTCATTCTATTCTAACTTGTGAAAAACTCGCGTGCTCAAATTTTAGTTCTCATTTCTGGTTTTCCCGAAAATACTAGTTTGTCCAACGGCGTTTTTCAGCAAGCGATTAAAAGAAGAAAAACGCAACAAAAATATCAAAGTGCCATGCCACCATTACATCTTTTAAACATGCTTTACATCATAATGGGGCTGGGCATTATGACGAACAGTAGCTGTACGACGTAGTAGTTGTAGCTAGTTACGTGTAACAATGTAGTCTGGCAATGGAAATAACACACTTAGACTGGCAGTTGTAACTGTTTATATGTTTTGAAAACTGGTATGCGTTACACTTACAGTATCACAGCATGAGGCTATCCGTTTGTGATGATGATGACCGGAGATTTAACTTTAAGACTGGGTTTAAATTGAGAGATATTGATTTATAAGACTGGATTTAAATTGAGAGGATTTAAATTTGAGAGATATTGATGAATTCTTTACAGCAGTGCAAAATATAATGCTATCTACAGCCTAGCAGTACAACAGCAGGCTACGAGGGTCAGTCAATAAGTACTGTTTTATAGCTCAACTTTGCGTTGACTAGCAATCAAAACTGTTTTTTTTACTTTGTAACCACTGAGACTCTATACAAATTACTATTATAGAATTGAATATAAGTATAAATGAATCTACACAAGAAATGGATTTAAGCATTGATTTGATTTGAATATGCAATTTTAGTTCAGAGTTTAGTTTAATTTGTAGTTGTCGTGAATGCAGTAATTTTAATTTTAATCTAATTTTAGAAAAACAGGGCAGCTCTAATTTTCATTCTAATCTCATTTGGAAACGCTGAAAAAACTCTAGTTGTCCAAGTCTGTAGTGTTCTCGTTCCACCACCATTTAGAAAACACCATGCAGCACTCACAAATAAACAATAAAAGGCAAGAACGTTTTATGAATATCTTTGAAAGGGATATCAGTCTGTTCCCATACGCTGGGAACTTCAAAAACTAAAACAAAGAATAAAATGATAAAAAAGGCACAACAGTTTTAATGAGATGTAAGAAGTCTTTTGCCGACCAGTTGGTCGATGCGAACAATCACTCCGCTGACAGCGCGTCGGAACTCACAGTGAGACCGTTTACGGCCGCTCTTCGATTTGACTGTCATTGTACGCGAGAACCCCTGCTCGCACTTCCACGGAGACGGAAAAATCAATAACTGCAGAACATCGTGACTGGTTGGCTTGGGGTACGCACCATTAGCGAAGGCGTTCATGCAGACTACACACTGCGGCAGAGATTCTCCTCTGTTTAAAATAGCTTTGAAATCCGTATTTTATGCAAGTCGAGTAATACTTTCGGTTTGGCATGTTACAAACAGCTCGTGAATGCTAAGAAAAGAAAATATAGTAAGTTTAGTTTTGAAAAAATTTTTTAAAGTTCGATCAACATCACCATCGCTACAGTGCTACTAACACAGCGCGGTACAGCCGCTGCCCTGCTAGTGTCCCGCAGCACACCTTTTAAATATTTCTATCCTGAAACTTAGATCCAGATTTAAATTTTTCCACGGGGCGATTACTCACTTTTGCAGTCTCTATTCATGGCTAGCCTGCTCAGTTTCGTGCCTTTCCGTTAGTTACGGCAACGTTCTATAACCGTTGTATGTGGTTTGCAAGGTAACAGTTAAGTACTGTCTCTGTAGCTCGTTCAAGGCCAAAAGAATTGTCTTGGCCGAAGTCTGCGTTCTCTTAATTTACGGGCCTCGACCTTGCGCTGAAAACCTGCTACGGCTCCAGGTGCTCACAAACTTCGACGACTGCATGACTAACTTATTTCAAAAAAGCTAATTGACTTATTGCGAGATTGTTCAAGTGATAACTGCGAAACTATGACGTCGCGAAGAAAAACAATTCCCACATTCCAATACATCGGTCACCACTGAGGTCCAGAGTGGAATTCCACGCTCGTTGGTGTAAAATTAAAATATGTTTACCACGCTGACTAGAAGATAATTTACGTTCAGTTACTGTTATTTTGTTTGATTTCTAGTAAGCGTACCACCGGAAAGAACTTGGCGTACCGCAAGTGGTTCGCGTGCCATTGTTTGGGAACCACTGCAGTACTGCACTGGAGCATTACTGCGCTTCTGGAGCCAACTCTTGGCAGCTTAGGTGGTTTGTTACGATGAGTGGTATACGAAAACATTGCGGTACGGTGCACGTTCATCGGATGTTGGTGCAAAATAGTTGTCAACAGCCGTGTCACGAAATTTCGCGTAACGATATATTTTGTAGTAGGTTACTTGTTAGCTTTTTTGTTGTTTAGACAGAAGCAAAGCCAAAATGGCGGTGGGCTTATCCGGGCGAATGTTCGTATCGGCAGCATTTTCTATACTGTACCTGTATTCATCTGAACTCTTTCCTACATGCGTTCGAAACATTGCTATGGGATCATTGTCTTTTTGTGCCAGGATCGGAGGGATCTTAGCATCATTCTCCAAATCGATGGTAAGATGCGCTGTATTAGACTCTAAGGTGTTGTCTATGAACCCAGCTTTACTGTATGATGGCCGAGCATAATAAAATGTCGCGAAGAGTCGCTGCGGGTTCTTGCATTACCTTTGTTTGTTCACGTTTGTGCTCACCACTTGACTTTGAAAGCTGTTTCGTTTTGTTGTAGTCCATAGCGAACGTAGTCCATCAATCCTTGCAGGACTGTACGCACTATCTCACACTGGCCGTGCTTCGATTTCCGCAGATTGTCGCTAGTCCCGTGCTATCTTATCTCACATTCGGAGCTTGTGGAGCGACTGCTGGTTGTTTTGCTCTTAGCTTGCCCGAAACACTCGGCCAACCTTTGCCCGAAAAGTTTGGAGACCTGTGCGAGTGCAGTCGTGCGCAAGCGCCTGGCAGCGACAGTGCCGGGCGAACTGATGAAGACGACAACCTCTTGTGACGTGGACCGCGCAGTTCTTCGCATTGGTGACACCGGCACGCGTAAATTTGCTGCTTGCTTGGGAAAAACCGCATTGTTGGTTTATGGCAGTGGTTCTTAACCAGAGTTCGATCGAACCCCGGGGTTCCATGAGCCAGTCTCGGGATTTCGGTGGAGGTCTGTTGAATGGTTCGTTTTGTCCGCTAAATACGTATGCCTATATTTTGAAGAAATCCTATATTTTTTCAATCACGATAGTTTCGATGAAAGCCCGGGGAAACGTACGGGCTCCATGACCTCCAAGAAGGTTAAGAACCACTGGTATAAAATGGTTGTCTGCGCCATTTTGGTTTTATGTTATTTGAGTACGAATAGTTTGGAATTTTGCGCTTCCCTTTTTCATGTTTCACTCGTGATTTTCGCGCCAGACCTAGATTTTTTACTTTTTCGCTGCTGTGACTTCGATGACAAAAAATGTTATTTCACTTTCGTTGGTTGGTGCCTGGGGTAATGTTTGAGCTGCACATGTTCGTGCACATAACCGCAGTTCCTACAACCGCACCTACACACGCACTCTTCTTGTCTTCCAAGTTCGCGTTCACTGCCCGTGGCTGTTATGCGTAGATAAAAATAATTGTTTTATTGTTTGGTGTTAGTTCGTGTCTACATTGGTGAGTGATGTGTGTTCGCTACAAGTAGTAAATTTTTTTTTATTTTAAATTGCAAGAATTGTATTGTGCTGCTTTGATCCCGTACTTTTTGTTGGCAATTATTGCCATAATGTCACGAGGATTTCGTGACACTTCGTGACATTATGGCAATAATTAACGAAACACATTCTATCTTAGATGTAGTTTCGTTTCAGGGAATTTTTTTTGTTTGAGAAGGCAGGTAAATTTTCTGTGAAAAGTTGTTTTGTTGTACCGGTTGCATCGGTACAACACCTGAATTAATATATTCTGTGAAAAATTTGTGCTGTGCAGTTCATTTTATCAAAACGTCTAATTTGACCTCCTTAACCCTTTGTTGCATCACCATTCTTGCGTATTTATTCTGATATCATCGGTAAAGTTTGCTTTTGCGATGATCTGGTGAGAACAACAATGCACAATCTGTTTTGCATTTGCAAGTACCATTCTGTCTATGCTATATGACCTCACTAAGTCAAAAAGGTGCATTCTTGTATTTCCTTTTGTCCAATACTTGGGCCGCAAGGGTAGTTTCGTGTGTTCAACACTGTCGTCATCACTTACCAGCCAATTTTTATTTCCACAACTGCCTTTAAAGCGAATGAGTTCGTCAGGTTGAGGAGGGTAGAGTTTGCACGAACTGGTGTGGTAGATGATGATCCAGTTTTGTATGTACATTTTAAGTAAGTGTATTATGATCCCCGGATTTCTAAATTTTGTGATCCATCGCTTTTTACATGCCGGTCGTTCTGTCCAGAAATAATATTGTTTTGTTAGACCGCGGATTTAAATGATATCATGTTTGAAGTTTCAAAACACAGTAACTGTTTTTCAAAGGTCTGACAAAATTTTTAGAAAATTGTTTTTCTCATCGCGTTTTGCTCGGGTTGGATCAATTGTCAAAAATATACTCAAAACCAATCGCTAGCTATTTTTATGGACATGTGTTGAACAATTTATGACAATGTCAAAATATGGTTTTGTTGCTCCATCGTGAGGAATGCATCAAAGCATGCTACGAAAATATCCACGCTGGTATTCGCTGATATCCTATTTTAGTCATGGCTCGGATAGTAACAGCTGTTAGAAGGGGTGAAACGTTGCAGTTGTTTTGCGCCGTAATGACCAATATTGAATTTTTTTAAAGGAAAGTAAACAATAGTTGTTTGGTGCAACAAATTTGTACGACGCCTTAACTTTTCGCAGTACCTTATGTATTGATAAGCTGCAAGTACGGTTAATCAACCCTGTAAACTGTCCGTTTTTGAGACCGTTTGAATACAGCTCGTCAATTTAGAATTGGCGGATAGTCTTATTACATGATTTCGTGAGGTTGCCAAGTTCGTGCTAGGCCTCAGCGGAGAAGGTTGTAACGACTTTTTTTCGGGAGTCAAATTGTTGCTTATAATTTTGTGATAAGGTGGCAATGTTGTGTGTGCCTTGCAGTTAAGACCTGCCAAAACAAAACTACCGATTGCCGCAAACGTCGAGCGGACAGAGATTGTCTTACGTGCAGTTTGGAATATCAGTCGTATGCTGGAAGACGCGGTATGTTTCAACGCTCATGTACACACAGCACTACCAAGCTGGAGTTTGAGTTATGCGCGAAAACTTAATCGAGTCTTTTGCATTATGTTGAAAAAATGCGGCAGTTTACAAACTCGATTGTCAGCGACAATCGTCTGCTTTTAGTCTTCTAAGGTCCAAGTTGCGTAATGACTTAGGTTTGTATGGCTTCTAGTGCCCGTGTGTTTGTAATTCTTTTGCGAGTGAATGTCTTGTGCTTGTGTTTCAGGAGTAGATAGTTATTTTTGTATGCTGCTCTGTGATGTGTTTTGCAACGATGACTTGATTTCTGTCTCCACCTGACTTACGCAACTGGAGCTGGTTCGTGGAGTGATGGACATCGATGATGCTTACACCAAAGTTGTCGGCACTTTTGGTAGAAGTCAGTTCGGCATAGCTTTGCTGAACTATGTATATGGTGTAAGTTGCTGCTCAGTTGATGTGATGTGGGGAAATTCGTTTGGGCGATTTTCATTGTTTCAAAAGTGGTTTTGTTTGTTTCTTTTGTGTTTTTTTAATGGTGATACGCTAAGTTCAATGTTATAAGAAATCAAACATATAGGTGCAAGCATACGATCAGAAAGATAAATTGACAATGACTCAGTGCATGTGATTTGTTGCAGAATTGTTAAAAAATGCTTAAAAGCTGGATTTAACGGGCAACAATAAATTCATGGATCGGGTGTTGGCATGGTGACTATAACAGTAGAAGTTCACTGTATGTAGCTGTTAAAACTAAAATGGAGATGGCGGAGGTGCAGGGGTGAAAGCGCACACCCAAAAAGTTTTGACTTGTCGAAAATCCGGGCAAAAATGGCGCCCAATGTTTGCAGAAAAACAAATTAAGAATGTTTTGGAGATGGTACCAAAAAAGGTCTTCATGATCTTTGTGGGAGAAAATTTGTAAGTCGCACAAAAACTTTTCAGACAAGTTTGACAAAATTAGGGCAAAAATCCTTTCGGAACTCCAAAAAATTGCCTGCTCCTACACCTATGTGTCAGTAACATTAACAAGGCTGATGTGTCGTGGGCAGGATTGATGATATTGGCAAGATATTAACCAAAACTCCGGCACTAGGCAACAACATTTTTCCTTGAAAATTGTGCAACTGATTTATTTGCAAACCCCAGCATTTAGCACAGGGGTAACCAACCTTTTTGAAACTGCGAGCTACTTCTTGGTGCAGATTCATGCGAAGGGCTACCAGTTTGATACACACATTTCTGAAATAAAAATTTGCTCAGTTTGTCTTCAGTTATGTTATCATTAATAAAAATTAACGATATTCATGTGAAGACACTGATCATGTTTATGCTATTGTCAGAACAAGCTCGCGGGCGACCTGGTGCCCTCGGGCACCATGTTGGTGACCCCTGGTTTAGCATTAAAGGGACTTGTTTTCATCCCATTGCAAATAGTAAGGCTATCACAAGTTTTGTCGGTGCAATATAGATTTAAATCGATGTGATATTATCAATACTGTATTAGGTATTTAAAGTAGTGAAGTAGCAATATGTTTTCAAATGGCTAAGATCTAAGTATAGAAGTGGCATTGCCTTATTTTTAAAGAAACGTAANTGTTTTTGTATACATGTCTTGAAGTTTAAACAAACACTAAAAATAATTTCTATCGCAGTAGACTGTCTCAGCTAATTTTGGCATGGCCTGCTTCCTTCGTTCACAGCATCCACAAAACTTGAGTGTCAAGTATCGTGAGCTGCGTGAATTTCCGACTGTAAAACTTATCGGAAAATTTTTGAATTTACTCGTGATTTGCGGTTTCAAATTTAAATAGCTTTTTGTGTGTGTTGGCGGACATCGTATCTTGTATGATACTGTCCATCACCTAAATTAGATTTTATACCAAAAATGTTTGTTTCATCAATTGCCATCATTGACCATCTGCAAATTTACTGCTCCGAGCTTAATTTGCGCGCCACCATGGCTTAGCACCGGCAGCTTTTCCTTCTGGTTAAAACCAGTTCAGCATGTTTGCTATCAGGTGGTGAAAGTTGGATGGAAGGGTCCATTTGCTGAAATAACATTTAGTAGCATAGTAAGAAGTAACATACTGACAGACCACTGGAAGGTTTGGAGAGATGTTATGATGTTTGATGTTTTTTCTCTTTGTAAGCTCGTTGATAATATTGAATTACCTATGGAGAGCTTACCTGGCCAACTGCTACTTTTATCAGCAGATAGTAACACGTGTGACGAGCTGCTGCATAGACTCCGTCAGCAATCAAAACAATTTTTTACCCAGATTTTATCAGCTCCTCAAGCCCTTGTGGTTGTCTTCATTGGTTCTTCTCCATCGGAATTAAATATTTCCAACAGTCGCGTCGATGACCAGAGCTCCATCTTGGTTGAGGTAATGGTAGATGTGCTTTGTTATGCCCATGGGATCTCAGATAATTTGCCAGATAGAAAATGTATGGTTTAGTTTATGGTGATTAGACTTCGTTAAATCTGCAGGATAATCGTATGAGGTTAGTAATAAATTAGGGCTGTCACTAGATCAAAATCTGGTGCAAATAATTTTAAACCTTATTGATATCTTCTTATCCAGCTTTTGAGTTGCTCCATGAATAAGTCTGTAGAACTGTGCCTTGACAGTCGGTGTCTCCGGCGAAGACATTGAAAACGGTTTCTCCCATATCTATTTTGGATTTAGACGTACGTTTTCAGCTGTAATCGACTTAGTTTTCAGTTTGTGCAGTATCATTTGTGGACAGTCCTGGTTCCGGTAATGAGTGTCGAGTGAGCGCTCCTCATCCATAGATTGTTTGCATTGCAGCATGTGATACGCACACGTTTTTTTTCCAACATAGTTGATACATAAATAAAGCCTGTTTCATAGATATGGTGTCCAAGGGGTCAAGACTTCTGAGTTGACGGTGGTTTTCTTCATTACTGGTAGAAAGTCTTCTATGCTTTGTAGGCAAGCATAGCCCTCGAATTTGTTGCACCAAAACACTCTCTTACATTTCGATAAGAGAAAGTCTGTGTTGCAGATGTTTGAGTGTTAGATCTAAGAGATTTAAAGTTTTACAGCTTTTTTTGTTTCTTCGTACAATACACCAAAGTAAATGTAACTCTACCCTAAAACGCAATTTGAAATGTTAATAATATAATTTATCATAACAGTTTAATTCTGTACAACAGCGGCTGCAGTTCGCAATCATCACGAAGTTTGTGACTTTGTTTTTTCTATTTGCGTGGTTGACTTGTTCCGTTCACGCTCTAGATCAGGGGTTCCCAACCTGGGGTACATTTGCCTATCCGAAGGGGTACATTAAGGCTAGCGGAAGATGAGAAAAATATATTCACATATTATTTATTTCCAAATATTTATGCATATATCACTGAGTATTATTTCCAAAAATACTTACAGGGTATATGCTTATTGTTAAATATGTCTATGAATGAACATGATAATGTATTTTGTCATAGGAAATTTTAGGGGTACATTTTCATCTGTCAACATGCTGAAGGGGTACATGCTCACCTCTCGGAATGCTGAAGGGGTACATGGTCAGAGAAAGGTTGGGAACCCCTGCTCTAGATGGCGCATGCCCCACAGTGGAGCAAACAGATGTTAAGGAGGGCAATTTCAGAATGATCTTTCTGGCGGATTCGTAGTGACTGGTAAAAATGTCTGCAGGAGAAAAAGTCGTAATTGTGGTTGTAAAAAAATATGAAAACTTCAAAGTTAGCGTTAAATGTAGCGTTAGACTCCCTAACCCTTCTCATTGTTACTTTATGGACACATTTTTAATGTTACTTCGTAATTTAAATATTGCCTCATATTATTTTAGTACAACTTCTCAGTACTATTTTCCTTCAAGTGTTGCCCTGTTTTTCGAAAGCTTGTTTAGACCAAATCAATGGCTGTATAGGCTCCCTCCACGTAAATAAGATATAACTTTTTTTCACAAAGGGTGGATGCACGAATTTGGAAATGGTTATGTGCGGCATGGTCAAAAAACGTTGTTAAACACTGCTCTAGATATATAAAATTATGTTTTTTGCTTGTATTTGAAATCGTGGCATGCAATTTGGATGAAGAAAGGGCCAGTACTTTTTACTTAGTTGTATCTATTTGTTAGTTGGTGGCCAATAAATGCTTTGTTAATGCGCTGAATCGCGATCTCGTTTATCTCCTACAATTTTATTGAATAGTGGATGGCGCTGTTGCGAGTCCACGACGGTACGTTTCTGTTTGCAGTGGGATTTGATCGACAGAGAGTGGATAAGCGACCTGATACAATCTTTTTGGTTCATTGGTTACTTGTTTGGTGTTTTCTTCTTCGGCCAACTGTCTGACAGGTTTGGGCGTCGCATCACAATGCTAGCAGGTATACACACCTCGTTATGCGTGCTGTGATGCTTCGCCTTTATATTGAAGTTTTCAAATGGCGGAGATCTAGTTGCGATCTTGGCTTTTTTACCTTGGGTCTGTTTCCTGCAACGAGCTTCAGCTTGCAGTCACTAAGCTGTAATGGCCGCGACTATCGCAAAATGTCTTTTCCATAACATTTGATCGGCAATGTGATAGCTTCCATTTCAGCAGTCGGGAGATCGGATTTTAGTAAGCAATTTTGAATATTTACAGGTTTCCACGCACTTCTTCCTATTTGTCTGTTAACATCGTTTGCTTACAATTGGCATATCTTCGGTGCTTGCAGACTGGTCACTGGTTTCGTGTGTGGCGGTGTCACACTTGTGCAGTATGTTTACACGCAGGAGATGGTGGGACGGGAATGGTGGATTCTCAATGGTGAGCTGCATTTCACAACAAATATGTTGAGCAAACTTAGGCCGGCTTTATGTGAAGTATGCTGAGCACGTGAATGTTTTGTGGGCATCTGTAAAAGATTATTCTGTTTTGCGAACGCTAGTTGGTGGTCGAAACTTACTACTGTAGTAAGGGCGTCTGCGAAGTCTAGTAAAACCGGTAATAGCATGGAAACCATGAATCAAATGCTCAAAAGAGTTGATAAAAAGAGAGGCGCTGGAAATGTAGTGGCATGCATAAAAAGATAGTTTCGGATAGAGGAATACATGGTGACTGGTTAGGAAGTGGTACATTTTAGTAATCTTTTGTAATAAACTGAATTTCACAGATGAAAGGGTAAGTGTATGAAGCAGAACACACTCTTCCTGAAATGTTAGACAATTAAGTAAAAGTTTGAACTTTTGTTGAAAGCATGTTAGTTTTGCTTTAAGGAGGCAAAGTGTTTTCGGCGTTTTATTTAATTCTCTTTTAGAGAAGTTTAGCTTCTCATGCAATTATTTTTGCCCCTGAATGCATTGATCTCACGAGGAGGGTATTTTGTGTTTTTCAGCAGTGTTATTTGGTGAATAAAAAAAAATAATGCAGTTAACTTTTCCATGATGTGTCCGCTGCTTTTGCGAAACGCTCGATGTTTCGAAAGTTTCAGGAAAATTATTACAAAGCTCAAATCATTCCATGTCGTAGGTGTTGCCATCCTTGAAGCTGTCCTGAGGGTGCGCCTGTGCTTCACTTCCCGCTTTTCTCTTTGTCTTTACAGCTTTGGTGGGGAGTGGAATGTTCGCTGCTGGAATTGCGGTGCTTAGTGCAACCGCCTATTTGGTTCCCAACTGGAGGAAGCTTACCATGCTATTTTCACTGATCCAGATTCCTCCCATGTTGTGTTTATGGTAAGTTTATAATGGCGCTAGTTCAATGCTAATTTAAAAATGCGTAACTGACGCGAAACACTCCTTGCAAATGCCCCTGTAGGAGATTTATGGTTGGTTTTCAAACGTCGTTGACTGCAGCACAGAAAACTACGGTTGTCGTCAAAACCACAGGGTGGCAATAACGCTTCAGTGATTTCTGACAGGTTTTCTTTTTTGAAACATCCCAGGTTACTTCCAGAATCACCCAGGTGGTTGTATTCGCAAGGTTACCTGGACGAGGCAGAAGCGGTATTGGTTAAGGTGGCAAAGTGGAATGGTAAATTCAAGCCAGGTAAATCTGCGGATCGAGTGGTCTTGTCGAAGTGATGCTGCTGAAACAACGCGCTCAATTACATCTGCGCTCGCTAAAATCACTTCAACGAAAATAAATTTCTTATGCTCTTTACGGTGGTCTCATATTTTGAATGCAGCTCCTTACTTCAATCGTAAATACTTCGATAAGCAGCACAAACGGAATTTTGTGTTAACGTTTTGTTTTGGTCTTGCCACTTCAGATAACGCAGTTTTTTTATAGTTTTGCGTCAGATGGCACGGAAGATTACATCTCGGTAATTTGCGTTGTGTGTTCGTCTCAAATCATTTGAAAGCACAGTAGTTAGACATTTATATCAACAACGATGCTTCCACGTCGTTACTTGTTAGAGTCCTGCGCAGGTTGAATTTTTTGTCCGCTCCCGCCCCGCACCCGCAAAATTTAAACCCGCCCCGCACTCGCAGGAATTTGAGAAATCTTGCCCGCTCCCGCCCCGCACACTTCCAACCCGCACACTTCCAACCCGCACCCGCCCCGCAGGCCATCCCAACCCGCACCCGCACCGCATTTTTTCGGTCTTAAACCCGCAGCTGTCCGAAAACTACTAAAAACTCACAACTAAGGCAAGTTTTTGTTGCAATAAAATTGTGAGAAGTATGCATTAATTTAAACAAAATTTGCAGTAAAAAGTTGTATTTGTGCACAAGCATTTTAAAGGAAAGCGATTTACTCAAGCGATTTATTTACATATAATGCTAAACATTTCCAAACCTTACCTACGGAAAAATGGCGATCTTTTACCAACAGTCTGCGTAGCATGCTAAAACTTGTGCATGAAGTTGCTGGGCAATTTGCTAAAAAACTTGTGCATAAAGTTGTTTGGCAAGCTCCACAGTCCATGAACTTGCTTGGCAATTTAACAATTTTTACGTGCAGCTGTGGACTGATGTTTGACCGGGTCATTTCTGCAATTGCTTTAAGGTCACTATTCAGTTCGATTCGGTTATCAAAGAGAACAGAACCATACTGAAATAGTTCTAAAGCACGATTTTTAAATCAAACTTCTATACTTTGGGATAGAAGTTGCAGGAAAAGTTGCATGTTAAAGAGAAAGTAGTAGCCATATAAAATTCCTGGAACCAGCTTAAAACATCGTACTAAATTAATTCTGAGTTACGTATTTGGGAAGCTGTAAATAAAGTTGCAAAATCTTACCCTACTTATAGCGCCTGAAGACAAGTCTAACAAGCAGCAAAATCAAGCTATTCATTTTTTTCATTGGCAACCAAAACTTTTCCACAGATCTGATCTTCCACGGT
>JGI24021J15306_10002280_pt1 | contig 20466 bp, 12 predicted proteins | sample Ectturendosymbi1_FD_15306 | JGI IMG/M metagenome (IMG submission 15306)
GCAGCCACGTATAGTTTTATAGTTTGCGAAAAGACGCATGAGTAAATCTGCAGCAGTGCTTCCACAAGTTTGAAAAATCCATTTTTATAGTACGAGACCGTGATCAACGTGCGCGAGCGAATAGCTTAACCCAGTGGTTCCCAAGCGGGGTGCCGCGGCCCCCTAGGGTGCCATTTGCGATACCCAGGGGTGCCGCGACATAATACGTTTTTCAATATATTATTAAAAAATGCATTTTCAAACTGTCATCAAACCCTAAAGCAAATAGCTATGGGTGGGCCACCGCGTGCCGCGTACTATATATTTCACTCTGTAGGGTGTCGCAAGTCTAAAAAGGTTGGGAACCACTGGCTTAATCAATCGACTCTTTTGCAGGCTTGTTTTCACACAGCATAAAAATACATGGATTGTTAGGATACGTCTGTGCAGACTTGTGGGAATACCTCTTTATCATTTAAGTTTAGTTCTGACTTCTTAGTGAGCACTAAGTGCAAAGCTATATTTGCTGTGGCGAGGTTTCGTAAATAATCTGCTCAGTTTTTTAAACTTGCATGTTGTTCTAACTTCAGTAAGTTGTCCGATAGTCTTGTCATGTTCTAGTTCTACTTCTCATTGCTGGAAATAGTTTTGCGAAAGTGTCTAACTTTCTTGTTTTTTTCACGGGTCATGTTTTTACGGCCGTTGATTTAATTTGTAGAAAGTGCTCGAAATATGGATATTAGGCAGTTTATGAAAAGAAAAAGCATTTCTGATAGCCGAGATGCAGAAAACATTTCAGACAAAAGATTGAGAATTGACGTTCGACCAGCACAGACTAATGGTGTAAAAGGGTAAAGTGTTTTGTGAACGTGCATTTGCATTGCATCGCCAGCAACCTGAAAAGGATAAGCAAAATTTTTACGTTGCCCCCACCTGGAAAATTTTTTGCGGACGCCCATGGATGCACTGATTTCGATCTAATTTTTGGGTCATAAAGCGTGATGCTGTTTGGTTCAATCCTTTTAAGCCACTCAAAGACGATAAATGCCAAAGTTATCAGTTTCCTTAATCTACAGTATATACTAAAAGTAGTAATCAAACAGCTCTACAATTTTTTGACTCGTGCTGAACAGCCTAAAAACATGAAAAAACAGTAAAGGAGTGTTTTGATATTCAAGCGCGAGGCCCCCAAAAGCGCGAGGCCCCGGGCATTTGCCCGATTTGCCCAATGGTTAATCCGGCCCTGCGTATTACATATGGTGACAGCCGAGGTTCAATCTCAGCAAGTAAGGGTGTGCTAAAAATTTGCAGTCGCATCCACTTCGACAAAACAGCATCTTCACTTACGCGTAGGGACAAACAGTAGACAGTCCGTTCCCATGCAAAGAGAACTGGGCGAAGTGACGGTTTGTCTGCATGACGTGGGACAATGCGAAGCCAGGTCGACTACACAAGACGTTAAGTCGCATCGTGGTGTTTACGCGCTGAATTTTTACTGGATTCCAAAATCACCAGTTGCCATGTGACAGAACTGCCATACCGCTTACACGTCACGGAGCCAAATTTTGTCACGTATTTAAAATGTCACGTGGTGTATTGCCTTCGCCAGGTCTTTCACCGAGCCTGCTGGGTACCGTTTAATTCAAATTTACGCACTCATCCGCTCATGCGGCCACTTGACATTTTTATAACGACCCAAAGCAAACAAATACTAAGTACAAGTCTCAACTCACCACAAAACTATTTAAACTCACTTGTACTTCTTTTGATTCAGTTCTTTCCTTTCTATTTTAACTTCATCAGAAAGAGCTGATTTTCTTCCTATTTCGTTTTGTTTCTTACGAATGGAGGCGTCATTTTCCATTTGAAGTGTTCTCAATTTCCTGCAATGGTATTAATTCTTTAATGCTTGATCTTATTACAAACGAACGACGCGCAAGCATCCTAAGTTACCTTTCAACACCGCCTTCATCCAATTCGATTTTTTTCCGTTTAATATCCGCTATTTGTTTTTCTTCGTTTTCAATTTCTTTCCGACGTTTCCTAATCTCGTCACTTTTTTCCAAATCTTGTAGTCGCATCTTTGTAACATTGTTGCAGACGTTATAATACAAAGACGCACGCACAAACAACAAGACGGATAACATCGGACAGTGTGAAGTTTATCGAACTTTTTCCTTTCCAACTAAACATGAAGTCTCTGCTCAGCACTATGAGATTCGGCAGTGTTTACAGCTGTCAAGAAACGATGTCATATTAGCATAGCAAAACTCATTCCCCACTTCACTTTTGTCACAGCACGTCATTTTTTCCCGACCTCAGCATAAGTATGACGTCGCAGTGGTTACTCGTCTCCCTGAACAACTGGATATGCTTCGTCCAGATTTTTCTAAGGAAAATGTTACATACCCTGTATGGATCTGTAGTAGGGACGCGAAAAATTTCCGACTAAATTCCATATAATTATAGGTGTTTTGAGCGTCAGATATTTTCCTTGATAATTTTCTCTGATTCTAGGGACCCGATTTTCAATTCTAGGGACCGGAATCGGGTCCCTAAAACACCTTGAAAAACCCTGGCTTCATCTGACTTTGTATTCCTTTAAATTGGTTTGATGCTTGCGTTATTTGCTTACAAAGCCAATACATCTCTCAGCTGGATGTAGGTCGCTCTACTTCAGTTTAACAAGCCATTATCTGCGTTAGTTTCTAGTACGCAAATTAACCAAAACATGCAATTCCGGCGATTTGAGTTATTCATCTCCATTGCGTATTTTCGTGTCCATATTGGCACAAAAAGCACCGGTAAACCTACAAACGTCCTTTTTTAGGCGAACTGTAAGATTTTGGATATACAGAGTGTCGAAGATTGGTTTTATTTTTGTTTGTTGCGTATCCACCATGATTTACTACTCGGGAACAGGAACGTTGTTTATGAAAACTCCAATGCTTCAGTGATTTTTCAACTTTTTAAAAATCCTTACAGTTGTTTTAACTAATTTGCATTAATTTCTACTTGTGACATGACTATGACGTAATATTTTGCTTCAAATAACATATCTTGTTCTTGACCAATGGTCAGCAATCTGTGGCTTAATATCATGCTGTTTGTGCAGATTTGGAAATAACATCTTAACACCTTTAACTTTTTTCGTTCTTGGCGCGAGTACATTGGGGGAGGTACCTCCACATACTGATAGCTCAGCCATATGATTTTACTTGGGCCCACGCACGTACTTAGGCGCGTAGCCAGAAATTTAGTAGAAGGGGGGAAGGGGGTAAATAACAACCGAGTCTCAACGTTTAAATATTTAATGCCCTTTGTTTTTAAACTGTCATCAACAAAACGAAGCATTAGAATGACGTTATTTTTCTTGAGCAATTGTGTTCAGATTTGAGCCGGCAAATAAAAATCTATTTTGATTGAATTGAAAGCTTCAAAAGATTGTTTTTGTGAAGTTCCAAGCTTCTACTTTGAATCAATTCCACCATTTGCACATAAAACGTTCCTGCGAAACTGCTTGCGAAAATCTCGGTGCTATGAGTACACAATATGCAGTATTCTTTTTGTAACCAATATGCAGTTGAGCAAGACGTCATCGTGGCCGCCATCACGACTGAGCTTTTCATATTTACACAGTTCTGATGAACACCAACACAGGTTCAATCGAAACCGAGTGGCGACTTTGCTAGTCTAAGACGACGATTTTCGATGTAGGTCTTCTATAAAACTTACGTGCATATAAGACATGGTTCCTGTTATGTCCAGTTCTTGAGCACCTAGTTGCCGCATGCAGCTGATAAACGTAAACGGTAGAGTCTCTCAACGCGTTTTGAAAAATGTTTGGATTTTATGCCATTAAACGCTATGAAATGTGACTGCAACAGCATTTTTGTGCACCACTTGCACTGAGCTTGTTAGATTATGCTGTTGACTCTTCCCGTTGCAGCTGAATGATTTCATTCAAACTTATTGTAGGATGAGTGGCAATTAACATCAGATAAAAGTTGAAACACATTGAGAATATGCACAGGTCGGACTCTGATTGCTTGACAAAATTGATTTTGTCCCGCCGGCAAGGTAATTGATGAAAACGTAACGGCTCCACATAATTGTGATTGGACCTTTGCAATGCATGCTTAACATCACAAATAAATGTCTGGAAACAATGCTACTGTTGATAAAAAAACAACGGCTATGTCGTACGAAAAAAGGTTTCGAAATTGGGTTACTTCTTAACCAAATTTTGAGCTTCAAGGCATATAAAATGTATATCACCGCCATATTCACGCATTTAGTTTTAAAACTGTACAGGAACAAAATCTACGATATTCATTTCAGGCTACGAATGACTGCACATAGGGATGAGTTGTTTGTAGAACGCCAGAGCTAACAGAGAGGAATTTTTGCGTTGGTTTTGAAACGAAGCTTACATCACCATAAAGTGGGATACGGCAAGCTGGTGCATTAGAAATGGTTGTGAAAAGGCGTTGCTCCTTGCTTTTACTTGCAGTTAGTGATTACAAGCGGTTAGATACAAGTTTGTATTTCATAATCGCCAAACTTTCACAAGGAGCTTAAACCTCAGGTAAAGGTTAGCCATGATACGTCCCTAACATTTACATTGTACACAACGTTTGATTAATCATTGGCAATTGGTAAACCATACTGCTTTTATCGGGGTCGACTAAACACTCGAGTACAGGATAGGTTCCTCAAACAGAGTCGTTGACTTGCACTGAAATATCTCTTTGGCTTATACATCAAAGGCTTGATTAACTTGAAAATTTTGGTGCAACGTTTTAGAATTGGGGGTGAGAGAACTGCCCCCGTTGCCCCCTGGCGACGCGCCTGCACGTACTGGAATCTAGAATTCAAAACTAACGGTGCATGTTTGTGCAATATCATCCAAGTTTTTCCGTAATAACCTGGTGTGCCCTGGACCATTTTCCTTCTAATCAACCCAGGCAACTTTGATGGGATTTCGAACTAAGTGTACAAATACGAAACTTGACAATAGAAGTAAACTTTGGAATAGTTTTCAAAATTTTTTGATGCTTTACGGTCTGAGTGAAACAACCTTGGATCCAAGAGTCCAAGTTTTATTCTTGCTGTAACTGCTGATATTTTCAAGCTTGCTCAACAAATCGGTTAATGAATACCACCTTAAACATATTAGTTCGCTTAAAAACCTACGAAAACTTGTAAATACACTAGCAATGCCTATACTCAAGGTGCACCATCAGCAAAATCCTGAAAATGGAAATGTGGTTCTTGATCATAAAGTAATTCTAAAAATGGTGATTTCAGTTGTTCTATGGACACCACCACTTGTATTCTTTACGCGTGGTATGGTCTATCTTGTGAAATCCGACGATATACATTTNGTGATTTATGTAAACAACATAAGCTTTGCACTTATCGGCNAGCAAATTAAGACTAAAGNTGATTAAGCTATTCTTTGCCATTAGTCGTTTAGACAATTATTTGTTACAGAATGTGAATGAGCACCTGCTACAAACCTGTGAAACCACAATGCTATACACTCAGTACAAACCAAAATATTATTGTAATTGACATAGCACCAAAATGTTTAGTGTAAAGTACTACCCTTCCATCATCCAAGTCTTTTCTTTTCAAAGGAATGTTCTGTAACAACCGGTTCTTCTCATTCTTTAACGCCGTTATCGTTTTTTCTATTTCTTCCACTTGTTTGGTTTTCCGCTGTGAACAGAATACAAACAACAGACGAAATGAAAATACTCTCCTTCTGAATAAATGAATCGTTACGTCGGTATTTCCTATCTGTGAAAAAAAAATTTTTTCGTAACTGTGAAAAATATCTGCACGTGAACTTATGTTTGAATTTTGCTGCATGCAGACCTATGTTCCATTCCATATGCAAAGAAATATTTGCTTCAGAAAAACAGAAATGCCATACGCTGAAAACCTGTTACAACCCATTTGGGCAAACTGCTGAAGGTTTGCTAATTTTTGAACGATGTGGGAATTCTTTCGCGATTGTTTCAAATTAAATGATTAACCAAAGCTGCAAAAATATGGTCAAAATATCATCAGAGTTAGAGAACACCCAGATCCAAGTCATTTGCAAAAACGTCTGCACTGAAACGCATTTGACACCAGACATTTGTAAACTACATTTAGGACTCAGAGACCGACGAGCGCATTTTCATTGCAAGACATCGAAAAGATGAACCTTTCGATCAGTTTCCTTTTGACAGTTCACACGAAGTTCTTCCTTCCATCCTTGAATCTTTTGAATTACAGATTGTATTTCATAAATTTTCTGCGATGCTCCGTGGCGACACTTTTCTCGCTCGTGTGCTGCTGATAATTTTTGACCTTGCAACTCTTCAGATTCTCTGCAAAGTTATGACCCAGTTGACTTTTGCACTGCCTAAAAGGTGTAGAATTATATTTGAGTTTAGACAGGCAAACAGCAATAAGATCAAGGAGCAGCAAACTTCAATCGTCAATGCAAGATTGGATGTCTGGAGAAAAGCAGTGAAGGCAATACAACCACAAAGAGACACGATAGCTGGACCGAAGATAAGATTCTGCTGCTTGTTATATTCTAGATTCTTGAACGATTTCAGTCACGTTTTAGTTTGTTTCGAAGTGCGCAGTGTTAAAAGCGCATGACGAATTTGATGCAAGTTTTGCAATAACTGGAAAAAAACACGAGCAAAGTAAAGATAACGCCTTTATCAGACAGCAAACATGTAATCACATTTTTTGTACGAAACAGCTCCATTATTTTTTAATACTGTACTTATTACTTCATTTTTTTGTTAATTTCCTCCTTCAAACGATTTTTTTCGGAAATCAATCGGTTCTCCTCCATCTTTATCAGCATTTGTCTCTGCTCAAGCAATTACATTTGATTGTTTGGGATTAAACTTGTTTTTAATAAATTCAGCACCCATAAATTTGAATCAATGTTTGTACTATGGTCCAGACCGTGGAATAAGACCTTATCTGGTAAAACTTTGGTAAATAGGTCTGGTTATGCAATCAAGTAACTATCGTGATAACGCGAAACTGCTTAATTGTTTTTTCTGGTCTTAACTCCGTAACCAGAAGCCATCATAAAAGAAACTGAAAGTTCACACAAAGTACGTCGGTTATGAATTTCAATGCCAAATTAGTACTAAGCTGGGGCATGATTTGCCCTCACATTTGGTAAAAGATAAGCTTCGGNATGTTACTTGTCTCATGCCCGACGACGTTATAAATGGCACTGTTGGTTGGGAGTTTTTGACAGCGTCTTTCAAAAGCGTTAAACNAATGCTTACAACTGTTGAACTCAAAATTCTGGAAAGTTTAATAAATTGTATGTAATGAAAATTTCCAAACTGTTTCAAGCAAAAAACTTTCTAAAGCTGTAAAAAAGTTCTATTGTTTTATAACGCTCATTTCAAAGTTGATTTCATTCATCAAAGTTTTAAAGCGAAATGTACCTGAAGAGCGATAACTTGATCCTTTGCGCCAATGATTGTAGCAAAAGATCCGTTAATCTTCTCAATCTTATCTTTCATTTCTTGAAAAGCTGCATTTAAAAATAACTTTGGCAATGTTGCCTTTATCTGTAATTTGAAAAGTTTCTTGATGGTAGTCTACCTTGCGCCAAACTTGGGTCCGCTTCTTTTTTTGATGCAGCAAATTCACCTGTCGACTTCGATGACATGCTCGCCGTTTGAGATTCTAAGCACTGAATCTGATATGTTGTTTGACGAAGTTCTTCCTGCGAAATGTAACGTTCACTGCAAAAGGTGTGTTAGTACTTCGATGATTGACTGAGACAACGTCCTCCTCTTAAGATAAAAGAAATTCAGTAATAAAATACGCACGGAAGTTGGCTATTGCCCTACATTATCGAAAGAAACTACTGGTTTCAATAATTCGTTTTCTGTTTCGCGAAAAACTATTACGAGAAGTGGCCTTACAGTGTGCCACCATGGTTTTACTGCATTCATCACAAAAAGTAAATTTCGTTATAAGTTTTAATCAAGCAGCTGTGAAACTGATATTCTGGATACGCTGCCGATAACGAAATATAAGAGTTTTGATTTAATAAGCAGCATATTCACCTGCTCATGCTTCACCAAAGCAGAGTCAATTAAATACTTTTTTGCCAGCCTCTGTCTGTTTCTCACAGCGGTCATGCGATTTTTTAACTTATCCGTCTCGGCTTTTTGGATTTTGATCTGTTCAGCAAGGTGGTTGCTGGTGTGCTGCAAATCCATCAACTTCTTCATAATCTTTTCCCTGAAAATTACGCGCAAACAAGAGTTTGCATAAAGTTTAAAACAAAGCTTTTGAATCTAGCGGTCCCAGTTCAAGGTTAAGGTCAGGAGGGTAATATATGCACATCAATGATTCGTGTGTTAATTTACAGGCAACCATTGAACATTACTGTAATGTCGGATCTCATCGCTTGTCCAAAGCATCAGATCTTTACTTGGACAGTATTTGATGAAGTTTTTGAAGCATACCATGAACTTAGCAGCGCTTGATAACTTACAAGGAGTAGTGTTTCCTCAATAACACCGCAGAAGTACTGTAACCCTTGCACAGGGATGTAGTGCTAACAAAAAATGGTGTGGGAACGCACCCAAAAAAACAGCCATTTTTAAACAGCTTTAAACTCATTTTGAAGCAAAATGTGAAAAATGTGTGCGAACCCCGTTCCCACGCGTTCCCTTCCCGCTCCACTACATCCCTGCCCTTGTGGTTTCACAAACGTTAAGTTGCGCCTGTTCTATAACAAGTACACTTTTTTTTAGGAAGTGCGAAATTCAACCCTTCTGGTTTTGCAAAGCGTCATTACCACTGCGTGAGCTGTTACACTAATAAATTCAGTGCGTTGGTGCTTCTCCAACAGCCAAGAATGTTCGGCTGCTGAAAAGTAACAAGCTGGACTATACGTGTCAAAAATATTGACATGGAATTTTCCTACTTTCTCACAGAATGAACGAAACTGCACTGTGCTCACTTTTTTCTCCGGCTAGAAATCATCTTCTTATAGCGAGTTTCCTTTGCATCTAGCTCTTGTTTATTGCTTCCCAGATTGCTCGCCATTGACTCCACTTTTCGGTGCAGGTTGGAAGCGAACTGGTCCAATACCTGCAAAGAAGATATAATTTATATTTTACTGTGCTTCACGAAACATTTATTTTTCACATGACAAACAACTTTGCGATGCTGAATTTTAACTTAATGAAAAACGTTTTGATTGGTCTTCCCTTTGATTATAAACCTTGAAAAGTAGCAAACTCTCTTTCAAATATCCTGCTATAATATTTATGCTGAAGTTTCTGCTATAAGCCTGCAATTAGTTTTAAAAAGAAATCTTGAGAAAGCAGCACAGATTCAAAGCATCCAGTGAAAAAGATGATAAAAACATGTTTGTTGAGCTCAATCGATTGACGCAAGTAACCATCCAAAAATTATTAACCTTTATAATGATCACAGAGTTGTTCTAAAAAGTCCAGGATTTTTTCTCTGTGATCATCATATGTTGTTGGAGACTTCGATTATGTCATGAATAGATACTGAATTCTTTTACTAATCTATTTGAAGTTCTTCAACTAGATCTGTTTAATTACAATACTGAAATAAAAGGGCGATAAAACGAGGTCCAGAACGAACCTATACGAAACCGTTGAAACAAATTGTTTTAAAGTAGAATCTATTGCATCCACAAAGCTTTGTCGCTTTTGTCAAAATTTTTAGCTGAATGAGGTCCAGATGTGCGGCAGAACTTTTAAACAAATGTGACAGAAACGTGAGAAGAAACTCACACAATCATGTTGACGTATGCACCACCCTTTGAAGTAATGTAAAAACTTCGCTAATACCTGTTATCGGTCAAGAAAGCGTCGTCTCAGAAAAAGTTCCATCGATTTTCACCAACATTTTACTGCAAAGGTTAGATATCCGTTGTGGCTGCAGACTGCAGTGCATTTTTATCTCACAGCTACGAAGGTGTTTAATCCTGTCAAATCTTGTCACACATGGCCATTGTTAGTGTAAATCTGTCACACGAAAGTGATGTATCGAAGTAGCTCTTGCTTGCAATGAATAACTGGCAATCAAAAACTTTTTGATTTTTAGGAGAACTGGACTGGTCTTTCAGGCACTTCCCATATTTACTCAAAATATCAAGACGCCTGCTTATCCTGATGTCCACTCAATCATTGCTTGCAATATTGCAGCTTTATGAGAACCAAATTATGCTAAACTATAGATTATTTCTTTAAGTTTTGTGTAGTGGGAGCCCAAGATGTAGGTATTTAGAAGTATCTGTCGAAATTCACGATTTCAAACAACCTTTATGGAATTAAGCTGTCAGCTTGATATGAAAAAAATGCTTTAATCCCCTTTTCCGTTTTCAAAATAATTAACCTTACAATTCACAAAGATGCAAACAGGTATGCGAAAACCTTAGTGTATCATGTTTACACTACTAGTGCTACGCCAAAGCACCTGCATCTTCAATGCCATGAGACACATATCATCACAAACGGATGACTCAACCCTGTAGGTGAGAACAATACCTTTTCTAGCGGTCCTTCGTAAATTTCGAATGAAAGAAAACCACTCGTGCTTCACATATAATAGCCATATCAATGTGGTCAGGTGAAAAATCTTCAGGTATCACTTTCGCAGCATTTCGCAAGTTTATCAGTTTTATGCAACAAATGTTTAAAATCTTGCTTCACGACTCCGCTTCAAAAGCACGTTTGCCAAATCGCACGCAAACAACGTACCGGGACGTTTTCAAAAAAACGTCGGCAAAGAGGGCACATTGCCTTTGTGTGGTCAAAACCGCCCGATGCTTTCAGTTCTTCTTGAAAATTCTTGAAGAGGAATTGCATGCCTTTGGTCATGTCTGTGAGTAAACACATTTTACTCGAGTACAATCAAATTGGATGGCTGCATCTTTTGCGAAAGTCAGCTCAATCGTCCAATAAATATATCAACTTGCGGAATAGATATAAGACATTTGCAAATCTGAGGTACTTTGGAACATGTAGAACAAATGTTTTGGCAGTAAGCGCCAATAAATTCATTGATAATCTGCTNTACAGCTGTTCTTTCTCGGTTAATGTACACGTACAGATTAGCTACTTCATAGGCCCTCTGTGAAATTCTTGAAAATAGTCAGAAAATATGAATTGCCATGCNAATGCATATGATATCTTTTGGTCTCAGGAAGCAGGGAAAAAGACTTTCAAGCACTTGTCAGCTCCTAGCACAGTTACAGTAATATCAACCTAAGAGTTAGGTGTATTAAAAGAAAGTTATTCTGGTAGTGATAACTTGCCGATATTCTCAAAATTTCCAGAAACATACAATTGCGTCATTGCAAAAGATCACTCAACTTCACCTTTTTAAATCACAAAGCTGCTGTAAACAAAATTCACGCATAAGGCACCATAAGTCATTTAGCCTTAACACACCTACAGATACGTCAAAAAATCAGAAATCAGCTGAGGTTAATACCAATGCAGTCACAAAATTCGTTACAGGTGAAATCCAAGAAATCGTCTCAAAATTCCCAGCGGTACGCACTTATTGAGTTGATTGCTCCAAAGATATTAATTGACAGCTGAAAAGAACCGTTGATTATTAACTTGCTTATCCTAATTTTTCAATGCGGCTCGAATTTTCGATAAACTTTTCAAAATTGTAGTTTGCAAGCAAAACGAAACTTATTATCTGCAGATGCAATTGCAATACAATCTATAAATAAAGCTTTGGCCCAAGCCTAAGTACTTACCGTTTCTTTCCTTTAGTTCTTTAATTTCAGCTTCTAAATGGACGAGGTTTGTGTCGAAATCTTGCGGCAAATAATCGCTCAGCACGTTCGCTTTCTGATGGTTCTTCTGGATTTTTTGTTCAATACATTCTCGTTTGCTTTCAATTGCTGCCGTTTTATATCTTAACAAATAAAACCTTGCGAAAAGTTAAAGGATATCATCTTATTGCGAACAAAACCTCGATGGAGACGCAAGTGTTGAAACGGCACTTTGGAAATCATAACTATGAAGCATACCTGCCGGTATAATTGCTTGCGAGCAATACCTTTTTGTTGCTTGTGTATTAACGCCAGTTTTTAGAATTTTTAAATTTGCTCAAATTTGCTCAAAAATTGAGCAAAACAGCAATGATTCATTTGTTACGGAAAAAAAACGAAAAGAACTGGAAGAAAATTAGACAAGGTGGTGTGATACTTGAAAAATAAACTTTGTGGAAAATTTCCTTGCTCTCCGAACTAATTATTCTTCGCTAAGGTTAAAGTGGTCGGTTGCGAGAGAGTTGATAAGTTTGTTGTCGAGACGGATAAAAGACGCTTACTCACCACACGGATGGTCATTATCACGCCAGTATTGATGACGGTGAAATTACGTGACGTCTAACCGTGAAGCTCAAAAGTTGTGCTCTACGTAGCGTTAAGCGCGGTTGTTTGTGATCATTCGACTTTCATGGCATAACCCTCAGTTTTTAACGAAATAGTTGCAACCGTTGCATTTTTACCTCGTATCATTCAATGTCTGCTGCAAAGAGTTTGTTTCACTTTCGCTTTCCTCTAACCACTTTTCCAACAGCAGCTTATCTGGTAAAGCTTCATCACAAGATAAGCCGAGTTCTTCTTGCGTTTCGTCGCGCTTCTGCTTCATGCTTGCGATCATGGCTTCCTTTCTCCGAAGGCCTTCACGAAGCACCTCAATCTTTGCTCTGGACATTTGCCACACATTCAGAGATTTCGAGTGTTATTTCCCCTAGCAGACGGCAAACCAAAACGGAGCCCAATCCAGTTGTAAAAATCTTCTTACTCAGGGTCCGTAGTGAGACTGTTCAGCAGTGCAGGGTTTAGCAAACTGATTAGTTTATCATAAACATTTTTATATTCTCAGGTTCATGAATTTTTTAATTTATTGACATATTCATGCCCATGCGTAGAGTAGTTCTATTACAAAAAACGCTTAGCACAGTCAATCGTAAAGGTGAACGGAGTCTTGTTTTTCTGACTTCACATCCGCTACTTTTGAAAAACAAAGTTTGGGCGAAACGTTGAACTTCAGATAAATGACAATTTCAAATTTGTTGTTTTTTCGAAGATAGCAAAAGTACACTCGACAGGAAAGGAAACTTTATGTACACGCATAGATTTGCGATCTTTACTTGTCGAATGGCTGACTCTACCGCGGTTTTGAAAAGAAACTAAGGCGGAGCGTTGAGTTTGTCCAACTATTTCGCCGTCTTACAATAGAACATTGACAGACGTACTTGCCTCCATTATTTTTTTACTAAGTATTATGAATAAAAAGTATTTCACTCCAAAGTGCTGAGGCATGTTCAAAGACATGTTTGTCAAACTTTGTAACTAAAAAGGACAAAAACAGTCAATGATGCGTAACAATTACGATGTACCTGATAGCAGTGTTTCCCTGCACTTTGTATGCCTCGCTGTCCGGTCCGCTCATTGTCATTTTTAAAGTGTTGCTCTTGGAGAATAATTCTTCTACATCCTTGTTTAAACCTTCCAGGTTTGCATTCAGTTCAACTCCCACTGCATCTTCATACTGCATCAAAGAAAATGTAAGTAAATAGCTTGTAATTAACCAGCATAAGAAAACAGTCTACGCCCAACTTGCCACCAACAACAAACCCTGGTATACTCACGTTCGAGTTTTGTCACGTTAACCATAACGTCGGGTGTGCATGACCCGGTTTTCAAAAAGAAAAAAATATGCTTTCCTTCAACTGCAGTTTATCACAAAAACTACACTGAAAATATGTCTCATTGAGCAGTTTGAGCACTAACAAAGTTACTTTGCACTCTAATATAATACGATTTTTGATGAAAAGGTAAGTATAGACCAATATAGCCAAGATTTCATATATGACTGAACTGAATTACTCATTAAAAAAATTATGGGAGTGAAGAACTTCTTTTCTATACTGCTAACAAGACCGTAGAAGCATGCGCTGAGTGAGTTTCAGCTCTTTACAGCCACCTGGCGCTTTATGGTCAATGCAGGGTAAGCCACCTCACACTAACCACAACGTCGGGTCAGCGTGACCCGAAATCACTACCTTTGCAAAATCGAAAAGCGCGAGGACGACCGCACGCGCACCTATTTAAAGGCCGCACAAAAAAAATGAAGCTACTGAAGCGTGGAAAGCGCTCCGACGCGTGCTTACGTAGGTTGTGGTCACCGCATTTGACTCGGGTCACCGAGACCCACGTTAGTATTCCAGGGGTTTACGTGAATGAATTAAATCTTGAAAGATGTCAGAAAATACTGAAAAAATGTTTTACAAGCAAGCGATAGTCTGTATTCAACGTGAATCAAGATCTAAGTTCAAAACGATACAGGCTCGTTGTCAGCCTCTTGTGGGTCTTTCAACCTGTGCTGGGGTTTCAATTTTAAGAAGTGCGCAGGACATGGAACTTTTACTGCATCTTTTTAACAACGTGCACGTTTCACAATACGCTTTATTTTAGAACAAAAACACATACTACCAATAGCACAAAACGTTGCTGCAAGACCAAGTTCCCATATATTTCAAAAATTTGCTGACGCAAATGATATTTACATCCACAAAAATGAGGCAACAGGTAGGTTTATCCATGCCTTTTTGTGACTCAAACCACGAAATAACAGAAATGCAATGAAAAAAAAGCAAACCCTAAAGGGCAGAAAAATTAATTGCATGTTACTAAAAGTTAAAATGAGAAAAGCAAACGAGAAGGAATTCAGAATTCTGCAAATTTGTGTGAACTATTGAGACACAAAGGGTCGGCTAAAGACCTCGTGTTTCAATTACTCATCCAACTCTATTGTTGGCATAAGTCAATAATAAATTGAAGACGAAATCTGCTTGTGCCAGAAATTTGGAACTGTCAGTCATTCCTTTTAATATATATTACAATTGAAATGCCAATTAACAGTCGCAGAAAATCCGCAGAAGCTTTAGAACTGACATAAAAAGCACAAATTTTACAACTGTTGCTTTTATACATTTACAATGTAGTGTTTGCAACGGAGAAAACAATTGATAAACCACAACTTGCAGCAATTCAGTAAAGCAGGCTTGCTTTTGCGGTTGACCTCCACTGTTGAAAGATGGGTTAACCAAATGAGTGTTGGTGTCGGTAACAGTATTTCTTGGCTATCACGAGTAGCTAGTAGCTAAGAAACAATAAAAAAGTTCCATCATCCTATTGGTGTTTTTTGACTTTCGCCCCTAAAATTTCCTAAGTTATAATCTATTCGGTGCAGTCTTGTCATAAAATTCTTCCAAGTTCTAATGCTACTATTGTTACGAAATATTTATGGCTACAACTGACAAAGAACGGTCATAGCATTAAATGGCTCTTATAGACTAGAGTCTGCTTACAGAGAACGGACTGACAATACCGTGATTGGGCTTGGGTGAAGTAGCCTATAAAATAACTGGCAGCCTTTCCCACCACGTGAAGGACGGTTACGTCAACGCGAATTTGCGGAAGTCCTCTGTCAACTGATGTAAGCACCTGCAAACACCTGGTTTAGAAGCAGTCTGCGAAAATCTCTATTGAATCTTTTCAGAAATAACTGTTGGTACTTTTTCATAAATTTTTGCGTAAAATCCTTTTCAAAAGCCATTCGAATCTTTTTATCTTTACCACACTCTCGCTGCGACTTCAGTTTAACATCTCAAATGCGAATATCCTTTAAACATTTCTCGTACCACCCTGTGTTGCCTGGATGCTATCAGGTGCTGTTCCAAACCAATAACCGGAACACACAAACGCTAGAAAACATCTTCAACAGCCGCACGACTTACAGACTCACGCTGTTGTGAAGCATGCATTCTTTGCCAATGATTGTGACAAACCATGAGTTTTATAAGGTAGTTTGTCTAACAGCCAATCGAAAACAGCAAATAACTATAAATAATAATAGATCGATAATTATTTCGATCCTAGACGCACCTTAATCCCAATTTTCTGAAAGCAATTGATTGCAAATAAATGCACTTCTGGAGAAAACGCAACCTGTAGTAAAACTTGATCTCAACTACGCACAGATTTCACTAGTACTCTTTGTCTTCGGTTATATCACAGTAGATGACCGCTTACCAAGTTACAAACTTGCAACTGGCGCACATTGAAAGCTACTCTGCACAGCAGTGCTTCTGAGCAGAAAATGCTTTTCTCTTCTCCAAACCTTAGTCCATGGGTCTCCAAACGTTTTTGTCCGAGGGCCACATAAGCTATCACACAACAGTTTGAGGGAAGGACATCTTACATGATGTAATTGTTTCGGGATTTGCTACATTCTATCAAATCAACGAGTTTTTCCTAAAATTGTACAGTGTTGTATAGAATGGGAACCTGAAGCTTAGATTTGAAGAGTCTTATTCTCCCCAAGCCCCTTTGGCGACGTGCGAGAAGCAATATCAACCACAGCAACTAATTGTGATTTCGCCTTTGCTTTGATCTGTAAACATGTTTAACTACTTCGAAATCTTCAGAAGTGATTGTATAAGAAGTTGGGGGAAACCTTCTAGTGATTTTAAACGATTTTTCATAAAATGCGTTTTCACAGATGACGTTCCGATCACTTCACTTGGTAGCAAACGAAACTTGTATCGAAGTAAGTATCATGTAAGAAGGCTTTCTACATCAACATGAACATGGTGCGAAGGGTACATAGCTAACATTACGTTATGTGTTTTCCTGAAACCAAAGGTGAACAAAATAACAATCCATAACCAAAGGTGCATATTTTGAGAAGCATGGTATGGGATCTATTGATCTATTCACTGCTTACCGCTTCATCGAGGTGCTGCCGTAAGTCGCCAAGTCCATCTTGTTCGGTTTTGTACCGGAGGTTCAACAAATATTTCATGATCTAGAGAATAAATGAGGGTAAAACAAGTCTGAGTTTGGTACAAACATAATTCAATATTTTGGTTGTTTTTCAGTGAGGCTATCGCAAAAACACAAAATATTATTTCAGCAAAGTATCTTTGCACACAACCAGTTCAGGAAAAAAATTACTTCTACTTTTCAAAACGGTGACTGTACCTGTTTACGAAAAACATCTACAGGTTTTGATTTGCAGTAAATTGTTCAATGGAAAGCGCTTGTATTTTGAAGCTCAGACGTTTATCGACTATTTTGCACTTTGTAGAGAAAAAAGCTCTTCAAAGACGAAATGAAAAACACAATAATTTTGAAGTGTNTATCAAGTGCCTCCAAATATCTTCAGAGCTTTTTCTGTAAATGACNATTTTTACAATAGATATTCTTGANAAATCTCTATAAAACATTGTCATAGGAATCTTGGTGAAAATATCCTTTGACAAGAGAGGACAGGAATGAGCAGCANGCTGGTTTATGGCGGCAAAANGAAAACTTGGTGATATGTGGCTTTGACAATTTTTTTCTAGTCATTTAGAAAAGTTGTTAAACAACTTAAAACCACGGCAATTTCTACTTGTGTAAAAAACTTGCATTAGAACACATCTGTGGAAAGTTACAGCCAAGTCAAAACAATCAACAACTCTTACAAAAAATGCGTTGAACCAGTCTACGGCAAGTCATCGCACTCATTTTCGGCCATTTACAGTCACGTACTATACGCTGAACAAAGAGACAAAATATTGTAAAAGGAAGGAAAAAATTGTGTAAGTACAATTAACCTTTTCGCACACGTTTCAATCTTGCTTTCTATTAACGGCAAACCTAATGGTTAAATGCTAAATTACATCATTACAGATTTATAGACCGGAGAACGTTGCAAACAGTTCAGTAAAATCCTAAATAAGGCTTCCTCTAGTTTTGCTGTGGCAAAACGCTTCAAATCCCTTAAGATTCTCTACTTATTTTCATGATACCTGAGCATCTAACAGCAGTCAATTATTCACTGGCTCCAGTGAAATTGTGGATACCAAAAACATGTGGTTTACGATTGTGAGTCATGCGTTTAGCATGTGTGATGAAATTAGCCAAAACATTGAATACTTCTTGTCAACCGAGCATTTACATTAGCCCAAATTAGATTATTGTGCACCACAATTTTCAACGTCGTTTTATGTTCAGGTAAGCTCAGTTTAGCACCCTAGTGCCCGAAGCGATGTTTGTGATAGATTGGCTGCCACAGCTTTGGGGGCATTTTCATTAAAAAAGCGAATTTGGAATGGTGCGGCTGTTTGTTATAATTCAACAGTATAAAAATGTTAACTTTTCTTGCTACGAGTCAACTCAGCTTTTAACTGTTGCAAACTATCACTTCATTTCACTTGGCTTTTCGTTTTTTGGTATAAAAAATATGACAGGTATATTAAAAATATCACAAAGAACTTTACAAATAGACTCCAACTGATGAGCCTAAGATTGCAATTTATATTGGTATTTACAAACTTCTGAGTTTTAGCCTCTTGCTGACCAATCAATAGTTAAATCGCAAATTTCGTGAGCCAATTTCTGCTACCATTAGTACTCGACCTCACAGCCACGCTGCACATGTTTGATTCAGCAGTAATAGGCAAAAACTTTGCCTAAAACTGATGGAAGTTAAGCAATTTTTCGCATTTTTTCTTAAAATATTTTTGATTGCATTATGCGATTCAAGCAAAAAATATTTCTTACCGTTAGAGATTCAATCTTTTCTTCTTCCCTTTCAACAATACCTTTTAGGTCTGACACAAGCANGCCAATTTTTTCGTCTGTCAGATCTTCGCTTCTCAAATCTCCCATTTTNAGATTGTAGGTGTCAGACAAACTCTTAATAAGNTTTTCTCGTTCTTGTCTGGTCTCGTCATACGCTTTTAATTCAGCTTTCAAGATTTCTACAAATATCAATGCGATAAGTAAGTAGACCTACGATATTTGATTGGATTATTGGAAAGACTGTGGCTTCGAAGTAGTTCTCAGAATGAAGTGGCATTTTTGCTGAGAGAAATAATCAAGAAATCACGGTACAAACACGAATCATCTACTTTCTTTTTGCAGTGATGTGGATAGGGACGTAGTCTCTTTTGTCCATGCAAGGTACTTAGCAACCACGAAACGTTTAATAAGTGCAAGAAAATCGTTGCTGTTTCAAGCTGCGGTAAGAAAAAGCAAACGAAAGACGAACTTAAATGGAACTGATGATAATTTCTAGTGTTTCCGACCCGGGTTTTCCCGAAACCGAAACCCGTTTTTTGGCTACTTTCTACTACCCGAAACTAGTTTTTTTTCAACTACCAAACCCGGGTATTTTAAAATCCTGAAATTGCTGTTGCATTCAAATATTAGCCATTCTGATAACACTGAAGATGCAGATTGGGGCCTATAACGGCCAAATCAGCATGTTTGAACTTTCAACTATTATCATGAGGCACGAGGTGCGGGTTTTGCTCGGTGACCATCGTAAATTCGTTGTTAGTCCGCTTATATTTTGGTTCAATTGACCTATTCAGACGGATCGTGATGTCGTTTTGCACATAATAGGTGTCGTCGCGAACTTTTGTCCTTTTGCTAAACTAATTAAATATCTACCACGTGAGTAAGTTCTTCAAAGGTATGTCGCAGTTTCGCAGTTACTAGCTAGTTCATTTATAAGCTGTTATGTGTTAGTTCATATACAAGCTGTGATTTCTTTGAAAAATCGATTCGCTCCTTTTCAGTTTGCAATAACTTTCCACAAAATATTTGGCTTTCCTTTAGAAGCGACTTTAAGTAGATTTAATCACACACATTCACTTTAAAGACGTTAGTGAGAAAAGACAAATCAGAAGCTTAGAGCCATTTCTTATAAAACGAAGCTCAACCAACACCAAAGTACAATTTGTGCTCCGTAATACAAAAGGAGGTGGTTCAAGCACCAAAGCTTGATCAACCATTTGAAATCAAAGCACAGAATCCACATAACCCATGAGAGTGAAGNCCACGAAACTATTCAGGCNCAGGAAGAGATCCTATCACAAATTGTGAAAAAGGAAATGAGTCTTTTTGAGGCTACAAAGAAGAGGTCAAATACCCTTGAAAAACTNTTTCATGCCTTAATTACAATCAACCCCAAATCAGTGGGACCAGAGAGGGCTTTTACAGNCANGGANCTATTTGTCACAAAACTCAGAAACAGACTGAATGATGAAAGTGTGCTTTGATTGTCATAGGTCAGTATTATAAACATCATTGAAAAACTGTGCTTAACCTATTTAACAATTCGCTAACAAATTGCGCAGGGACCAACAGTAATAATTTCACAATGATATTGAGTTTTTATCGCTCAAAATCGCATTCATTTCAAAACTCGAAAAAAAACGGGTTTTCCCTGGTTTCTTTTCTCAGCTACCCGAAACCCGGATTTTAAAATTTTACCCCGAATTGGAAACACTAATAATTTCACGTATGTTACGTAATGGCGTAGGTGAGCCACCAAGCTACTGATTGATCACCATCTGCAAATCGGG
>JGI24021J15306_10002283_pt1 | contig 20462 bp, 12 predicted proteins | sample Ectturendosymbi1_FD_15306 | JGI IMG/M metagenome (IMG submission 15306)
TTGTCACGATTGTCGCGACATCACAAGAAGTTCATCCTTATTTCCGAAGTCAAGTCCCTATGTTTTGAGCTATAGGTCAATCTACAGCTGGGTAAATACTGTGAGGTAACTTCTCCAACGTTTTGACTGGAATTCTGTTCACTGATGGTTGAAAACAGTCTTTTGCGAAATTCCCCATCCCTAAACTAAGCCTCCACAATAGTGCTGATCTTTTGTCTTCGGCAAAAGCTTCGCCTGAAAATCTAACTTTCTAACATTATATAGACTAACATCGTTAAATTATACGCTGTCTGTTTCGGAATACGTGACAACCAACGTTACAGCAAATCCAGTTGCATTTTCGTACGAAACAAACCATGGCTGTACTGTGGTCTCTCACCTGTGTAGCTGCAATACTCTTACTGTTACAAGAAAATAACCTTTCTAACAGTATGCCACACAGGGTAAAATGTCGGACAGAAGCAGTTAAACATCTTTCACGGTCTCGAGAAACTTGAAAAATGCTAAAAAATATTTTATTGAAACTAAAATTTATAAACTAAGAGAATCAGTGATACCACACCAAACTCTGTTTCAACATCAACTTGGCTATGTGTGGCCTACCATAACTCTTCACACAAAACGTGACAAACATCACTTTTATTTTTGAAACCTCTCCAAATACAAAACCTAAAGAGAAAAAAGTGGGGGACATGGCATATTATGTCCCCCCCCCGTCTGAAAAAGTGGGGGGACACGTCCCCCGCCAAATTGCGCCCATGCGAACAGCACTGAAAATGTCGACACACATAGCCATGTTGATGGAAAGAACAGCTACGTTTGAATAGCAGGTTTAGCAATCTTTTTGTATGAATTGCACACTGCAAACCAAAAGTCATACATTTTTCTCAGAGTACACGTCCCGTGAAACACCATGCTGAGTTCAACCAGCTGTTCTTGCATACCTGTTCCATATAGCCTGCAACATCTGAGCATTGGCAGTAAAAGGATACCAAAGATATGCAAACTTATCTTCACCTAGACTTGGAATATAACCATCAATTTTCTTTTCCAACTTCGAAAGATGTTCAGTGACTAATTCTGAGAAGCTTTAGTCTCCATATGAGGATTTTGACACAGAAATTCTGTTACAGTACTAAACATGGAAAAGGTTCCAGACTGAATATTTCCCCTCCGCAGTCGAAGTTTCGCGAGAAATGCTTTGACTTTGTCTATGAAGTCACACACTATTTGGTGTTTTCCTTGCAGACTCTGGTTTAGCACGTTCTGAGCATCAAAAATATCAACAGGTTAGGTAAGGAACAAAACAAAGGAATCAGCCCTGAAGGAAGTGACATTATTTTCACATTTGTTGAAAAAATCCTAGCAGTTCTTTACTAAGCTCATATACGCGTTAATACATCATCTGGAAAGCCAACGCACATTACTGTGAAATAAGAGTACATTGTGATCGGCACTTAAATCTTCACAGTGAATTTTAAACAACCGGCTGTTCAGAGCACTCCCTTTTACGTGGTTAACCATCTTAATCACCAGTGATAAAACGTTGAATAGTTCAGCCTGAAGGGCTTTGCATGACAGTGCAATCCAATGGATCATGCAGTGCAAAAATCTTACGCAGCGAGGCACTTCCGTGACACGAGCTCAAAAAGCTTTGAGAGGTGTTTTTCTAAGCAAAAAAGCATTATTCGCCTAAAATCAAACATTTTGCCCTCCCCCCAATTTTTGGGCTGGCTACGCCACTGCCCAGACCTTCCTAACATCGCTGCATGCCCCATCTGTTGTGCAGCCCCTTAGATTTTCCCACTTCAAACTGTTGCTTGAAAAATGCATTCGCCATTTCAAAAATATCATCTCTTTTGGTTGTTGCTTGTAATGCTGCATTCATCAAGAACTCTTCTTTAATGCCTTCCTTTCCTACATATCGAGCAAAATTTACTAAGCACATTTTGTCACATCTATGGACTCATCAAGTTGAATTGCAAACCCATTTTCCGAACTTTGAATCTGGTTCAGGGGCGGATCCAAGGATGGGGGGCGATCGCCCCCACCAAAACCAAAGAAAATAGCTTTATTCACCATGACTTTGTACAATTCGGAAAACAGCATTCGCGATATAAGGTCATTTTGCCGTTAACTGTTTTGTCACAGCAGTGTTGTGAAGTATAGGCTACTTCATCTCTGAGCTTTCTCCAGATGTCGAGTGAGAAGACTTCGAGTGGTTTCATCGAACTATTTCCCAGCGTTTTTTGACATAGAACACAAGAATATCGAAGCCATTGTTTACCGCAAATGTAAACCCGAACTTTAAGCAGATTTCTGAGTATTTTCTTTTTTGCCGCTCATTGTTAAGCTTTTTGCTTGTCTGAATCTCCGAATTGAGTTCTTAACTACAACAGCACTACTGCTACGAAGTCCACGTTCGGAGCGTAACTAGAGCTAGTCTTGACTGTATATCAGCATTGTTACATCAATATTACACCAGCTCAATAATGCATACTGTTAGCAACTGACAAAAAAGGCTCGTGCAGAATCTTCTGAATGAGCAGCATTTAACCATAAATTACCAGTTTCATGGAAGGACCTCGCGGTGGACTACTTTATAGAATCACTGTATTAGTGTATTACAACTTTGGCAAACATCGCACACTAGCGAGAATATGTGTAAAATATGTCACATCTAAATTTACACAATTACTCCTTACAACACAATATTTAGGTAAGAATATTCTTACACATAATGTACCCCTTCAAAAGTCAAAATGGACCTCTGGGGATACATGTACCCTAGTTTGGGAACCCGCGCTCTACACAATCCAACATTCTGAAAAAAGTATTAATGCAGACCTGAAAGCACTCTGCTTTCAAGGACGCCAGGGCCTTTAAACGTCACAGCATCTGGATTGCTGGCTCAGTATACCAGCTATTCGTCAGGGCCGACACGCTGAAGATCAATGAATTGGAGCTAAATCTGTCCGATTTCGCTAAATCGCATCGGGCAATTCTACTGTATTGTTCAAAGGAAAGTTACTTCAGGGGTCGCCATGGTCGCTTGTGGAGAGCAATATTTGCACCACCTTCCCACCTGGATCCGCCACTGCCTCACAGAAACGCTTCCGTGTGTCCGCGGTGGTCACTGAGATTATACTGTATAACTTAAAACCAGCATTATTGGTAATTTGGTGTTTATGTGAAACGAAGGCATTGGTAGCAACAAAAATGCTGACATCTGGAAGAGGTGTTACGCTAACATTAGCGTCGCGCAAACATCGCTTGTTGTTTTCTTGGCATCGATACATGAGCAAACTAAGACGATCTAAGCCAAGTACGTCAGCCTTCACGTTCCTACGCAATAATTTGCTTGAAAGGCGGTGAGTCTTACGAAAACAAAATTCGATTTCGGTTCTGCGCAATATGCCAATCTTTTATTGTTAAGTTTCTAAGTAAGTACACCACCGCAACTTTACATGTATAAAGCAGAAAGCTCACCATTAAACTTCGCTAGTTCGAAAGGTACGCGTATATTCTTAAACTCTAAATTGGTGCCTCTAAACTATTTTCTCGCGAAAACAACTCCAAGGCAGAGAACAAAAACAGAGTATGCGAAGTCTCCAGCCCACGGGTTCACTTTGATGCTCGCAGGATACTGATGACCATTCACCTCTGCTTGCATGGACATCATTATGGAATGCAATTGCGTTTAGCTGCTGGGTACTTCGCGACTGGAAACGTATCATTCGTTAGCTCATGCAGGTATCTGCAAGCATGCCACAAGAAAGACGACCAGACTTGCAGACTGTACCAACGCAGTCACTACACCATTAAAGCATGTTTACTGGAAAACGTTCAGATAGAATAGAAGGCCTACGACTTGCTTCGCTTAGAAGAACTATACTCTATGTGCAGATGTACAGAAAAACACAAGTGCTTCATGAATACGCAAAAATAAGCAGATGCCACACATGCGATTCAATCCAGCAAAGGCTGTTTTTCCTCCGAGGGTGCGACTGACGCTGCAAAGTAGGGTGACAGTTTAGCACCGACCGGCACCGGGTATGACTTCATATATGCTGGTAATTTGCCATTCTGATCTCGGATGAAAGCTAAATCGCCATTGACGCTCAGCTGCAATACCAAAGAATACTGTGGTTAAATTCGTTAAAAAAAAACAAGTTACAATATACTATTTTCAACAACCGAGCACGAAAATAAACGTATCGATGGGACAAGAATAAACTCGTCAAAACTACAAATGCAACCGCCCGCTCATTCCGCGTCCGCACACGTACTAATGGTGTGAACAGAGCGAGTTGCAGTGCCGTTATCCCGAAAACAACCGTTGCGCAAAATAGCGGCTACAGGTTTAACCACAGCTGACCTTGTAAGAGGAAACCACACAACTTTCCACATCCACAAATCTAACTTCATTGCATGTGGTCGCGACCACTAATTCCTATCCATAAAATAATGCGCGCAAGATGTCAGTAGCATTTAAACTCGCATGAGAAGTTCACGGAAGTTGCAGTTTAGGTCATCACACCACATATCTGCCTTCATATTCTGATGATGTCTGTCCTGGGGGCAGCAATACTTCAAGATATACCACAATCCTAATAATAATAAAAAAAACGAAAAATAAGTGTTTTTCAAAAATCCTAGCCCATGTATTTTGTAAAGCAGTGAAATCTTGGCTTTTTTTATTTTTATATTAACATGATACACGAACTCTTTTCATTGCTAATGTTGAGTTATGCCATCCCATTGCATATGTCTGTAAATAATAATAATAACAAACCAAACTTTAAGTGCAGTTACCTCATGTTACTTCTTTTGAAATTTGCGTTTAGCTTGCTGAATTTTCACACAATATTTAGTGATTATAGACTTAAGTCTACTGTTTTCTGTATATGATTTAACACTAGAAAAAAATCGAGATTCTCCTGATTCGTAGAAACTGATAAATGTTGTATATGACATACCAAACACGTTTAATCCTTGGAAAAAGGTTTCTGAATTGTTAACAGCATGTTACGACTTGGTATATTGAAAATTTTCAATAGTTGTTGTTTGAGCATCCCAGCTAATCAAATAAGAAAGCTAGGTGAAATGGTTATCACGTATTTGGGGGTAACTGTTTCAAGTGCAAGTGGTGTATGATCCAAAGTACATTTTGCCAAAGGCTTTGTCTTTCTACAGTTTGCTTTCATCAGTACTTATCTTGGCCAATAACTAAAACAGTAAACAATCCGCTTAGATGACAAGACTACATATGACTTCTGTGACTAAACACAAAAATTGACCATTGTTATTGCCTTGTTTGATAGAGCACTGTGATATTCACTTCAATCAGTGTTAACTCGATGTCACGTCTTACCACTTGAAATAACTGATATTCTAGTAATATTGAACATCCAAGCAGCTACTGAGACTGTCTTTGTAACAATGAATTTTTGACATAACAAAGTTGACAGAAGCATGTTAAACAGGAATTTTCGTATGGAAGAACATGTTTTTAGGCTGGTTTTCTTTTTTGAAAAACAGGCGTTTTTTGCGGATTTGGGTAAAATTACGTGGACCCTTTTCGAAATGGTTCAGCATTGGGTTGAAATGCATTTTTCTTTCCAACATGATCGAAACTATCGGATGTACTGATTAAACATATTCAGCCAACCGCTTTTTTGCAAATTTCAAAAAAGGTTTAACCCTAAATCACTGACTTCTTACGCGCATGTTCAGAACACGACACTGCAGCTATTTTGTTTCTTTTCACAACACAATATTGTTATAGCCACGGGTCACTGGGTGTCGGAGGATTTTTTCCAGGGGGGGCAATAGTGGATTTTTTAGGTGGTGACCAAAAACATTTTTCCATGGGGAGAAACAGTGGTGAAATTTCATTTTACCAACTCAAAACTATCAGAAAATTTTTTTTATACCAAAATATTAATAGAAAAAAATCAAATTTCAAAATTTAGGGGGAACCTGCCCCCCATCTGACACTCATGGCGATAGTTGACACCTAAGAAAAGAATGATTGTTCTTTGGCTTACATTGGGCTTTGGGAAGAATTGCACGCAACAAGCAAACAGTAGCAGCATGAATGTTGATATCCAAAACAGAAGTAGCACCAGTTCAGGCAAGCCGGCCTTCCTGTAATAAAGAACAAGTGACACAAATTCCAGCAAACGCAGGATCAACATTCAGCATAACATTTTAAACTATCAGCAGTCAGATATTATACAAGAGCAGCAAAGTAAAGTTCTTGCAAAAAAACAAGGAAGTAATGTACAGTTGCTTTTTGAGAACGTAACAAAGCCACGTGGCCATAAAAGGCAAGTCATATCCGGGCTTATAAATAATATGATGCAATCGTGCAGTACAAACGGAAGGATTTTGCTAGTGGCGTGCGACTCCTGAAGCAAGCGATGTCTGGCATGAAAGCCAATCAACCTTGCAGCAGCTCTTAAGAAAGGCTGTTGAAGAAAAAGCTGTGGTCAAAAATCTGTAATGAAGAAAAAGAGCCTCACCAACCACTAATTTAAAGGAAACGTCGGCGATACTAAAAAAGCTTTCTGGAACGTACAGTGTGACGGAAAAACAAGAGGTTTTATGACCCCAACAAGCAAACAAACCCAAAATATTATGAGGAAAAGGGTTGTCGTGAATAATTCCATCACTTCCTTGATTCCACACGCTGCGTCATGTTGGCACCAGGATGCTACGCAAGCAATATTTCCTAACCGAACAATGACTAACAGCACTAACCCTTTTCAGAGCGATGCCGTCAATCAGCAAAAAAAGCATGTAAAGGAAGACACTCCGTACACTGTTAATTAATTGCTAATGTACTGATGGTGGCAGAAGCACTTACCGAAAAGTCTACGAAAATGTCGTTTGCATCTATTGCTTCGGCCGTTATTTTCACTATTGGGCTATTCAGCACTTCAAACATATCAAAAATCTTTCCCCCTAAAAATGTATTTTGCTCCCCCAAACTTTAAAACCTTGCTACGGGCCTGATTCCATGATAACCTAACTTGCGAAACTGCCAGTTCCGGAGGCGATGGTGATGAAATCTTATTAATCTGTCAACGAACACGTGCTCACTAAAAGAGATGATACCGCTCATGACACGATGATATGGAACTTCAAACCTTGGAAAATTTACCCTTGATAACGTCGAAGAACAAAAGGCCATGATCAAGAAACTCAAGAAAAGCTGAGTTTGTGACTAACGTTACAAGGTTGATGCAGAATGGCAATTATTGACAATGCAAAAGTGACGTATAAAATTTTAGCGAGTTTTGAACCACGAAATAGTGCTACATCTTGACCCAAAACCACGGTCAAGACCCTTCATGAAGCGCGTTAGTTCAAAATACCAAGCAGATGCAACCTAACCATTGACAGGCTCAAGAGAAATGTTGTTTACAGGATATGTCAGAAACAATTCGGGGTAAAAATCAATAGGTTGAACTAACCGCAATCTTTTGAGTTTGGTCGCAAAATCTGTTATCAGGTTCTATGATTGCTGCTTGATGTGCCTGCTACGTAGCCTCACAGTACTTTGGTTCGATTTCATAAAAAGTGAAACTAACATGAACACTGTCCGCCAGGATCTTCGTTTCAAGACACAGTCATACATCAGTTGCCAGCATTGAATCGCAGATTATTGCCATGGAAGGCTTTGTAAGGACTGCTCTATTTTCCATAAATTTCGTCGAAAACCCTTTCACTTTAACAATTCAAGTTTTTTTTCATTCTATATCAATAAATTAAAAGCAGAATCTATTTGATAGCTGCAATGAAAAAGCCCGGATGGAATTTTTAAAAATGAAAGGGCCTTGTGTAATATTAAGCTGCGTTTTCACCAAACGTGCCAGGCAGCTACCCAGATGTCAGCTCTCTGCTTCACGAATAAAACCGCATATGTCGAAACAGACTACAGAACGTGATATAAAACTTGAGTCTACTATACTGACATTTTCTTTGTGATACAAATTAACAACCCTATCTATACCAATATTATGGTGTGAGCTTTTAACTTAACCCGAATAGTGTGAGCTCAATTTCTACTAATTGCTCCTGCGATACAAGGTAACATCTGCTTGCATATTGATGCTCAGTATTTTCACGAAAAAATCTGAGTTAAAAAGAATGAAATACACTTGCTTCGAAAGTAGTATGATATACTAAATGAAAATCCTACATGCATGATTATCCGACGTGCAATATATGGACTTTTATCGCGCGGCAAACTAAAATCTGCGTATTGTTGTTCTTTGCTTTTCAGAAAAACAAACAAAACACGGTGCTGTTCGGACATTGAAGTAACTTAATATCCTACGACCTACATCTACATTAATACACAAAATGTCACGACCTACATTAATACATAAAATGTTACGTCATCGCATTGTTCGTTTCAAGCACTTACTTAGAAAAGCAATCCCACCAGTCTTGTGCTTGACTTTTCAGGGATTCCCAGTATTTGTCAGCGGGAGCATCCCACTCCTCTTCTTCAAGACTCCTAGGTTGATATATGAAGATATCTCCATTGCCGGTTCGTGGCCTTGGTAAGCCTCGCAGGACGTGGCTACAAACAACAACAACTCCATAGGTTTTTGCACTCCACTCATCATAACAAGAGCGGCTGATGAGGGCCAGCCATCAGGTATTTCCGTATTATGATTTGACGACGTTTCGACGCGCTGTCTTCGCTGCATGTACGTTATGGCAGTGCCATAACTTTCATTCTGTAATCAAAACTACTCACCTATTGACATTTGTCTGGAGGTTTGTCTCAAGTTCTTCATTAAGGGTGGTTTTGATTTTCTCGCTTTCTGTGTTTATGACGAGCTTCCGATCGTCAGGGTTCTGAGTGTTTATCTCGGGATCGATCCGCTGCAAAGGCAAATACTAACCTCNAATACCACGAAAATTTTTCGAAAAAACAAACTGATTTTCGTCTGAAAAAAACTTTTTCGTAATATCACACTAAAAAATGGGGTGTTACTTTCACGGCGTCTCAGCGAACAGGGGTGTCTGATGAATTCACCACTTCATTACAATCTAAGCCAGCAACAGTTCGTCGATGTTTTGGCACTACTGTGCGTGCTTTAAAACAGACACAGGCTCACACCTGTAGTAGTGTTGTCTTCGAATTCAGGCGCAAAGCAAGCAATGTACATTTCGACCCGCAAAACACTTTTTTAAGTTCTATTTTTTTTTCTTGGCAATGCTGACAGTTTCAAATGATGAACGCTTTGATTCGTTTTTATGCAAGGTTGCTTATCCAAGACATTAAAGGACTTTCAAGGCATTACAAGCATAACCTATATTCTATAAGATCATACACGCAAGACAAATTTCAAGTTGAATGAAGAACTGTTGGACTCTCCATATTCGGCTTAGAGCGCAGAGATCATATGGTCACAGAAAGCTATAGTTAAAGTGTATATTAGAGCTGGCCGAAAAGCGGACTCGCCAAGTCAGCGGGATCCGAGTCTCAACAATTTTTTGTGCGATGTAATTTAATATATGTGATTGTTAAAATTTGTTTTAGAGTTATTTATAAAACAGGCTGAAAAAATGTCGGTTAGACCTGCTTGCAGGAAAACTGCCAAGCATGAATCCACGTTTCTGTAAAATTTAGAACTTTGCGTAGTCTGGACGGAGTCGGTAAGAATAGGCCAGATCCCTAGTGTGCATGTATCCAAAAAAACTGACTCATCTTTCGTAGATTTTATGTCACCGAATTTACGATTTCAATGAAAAAAATTGGGGTGGTTTCCAACAGTTTTCGGTATAAAATTTTTTTCATGCTGCAATTCCAAACTTGTCCTTAAACGACACGGTAAACGACGGCCTAGTGCTAAGTTAGTGTTTGTTTCTTCATTTTTTAAAATCCAAATACATATGCTCAGTCTGGAGTTATCATATAGTCGGCAGTAATTTTTAACAAAAATCCACAGTGATGTATGCTGCAAATATTTACTCTATTACAAGATACGACGCCTTTCCAACATCTTGATTGTTGCAGCGATGACGCTACGCAACTCAGGTCAAGCATTTGCAAGAAATGCAGCCTTCTGCACTACATTGCTGATTAGCCTAACTGACGAGTTGAAAATTAAAAATAAAAAAATTTCAACAAATCTGCCAACCCAATTGCGGTCTTCTGAACTCCGACCGAAACTACAGAAAGAAAAGTCAAAAGAGGCCTTTTGCAATAGCAGCTCAGTTCCGTAGTGTTGTAAGTAAATTTATGTATGATTTTTATGTCGTGCATTAATTTATAAATAAACTCAACAGCACACGAGAAAGTGCAGTAACCCCATGACGACAATATATAAAACAGACAATGACATTTACGGAAATGTACATGTTTCGTAGGGAAAACAGCATCTTGCCGCTGATGATTTTATTGCTAAGATGTAATTGAGAAGCTACGGATCTTACATTTGGAAATCTTGCAGTACCGTATTCTTAATCTTACATGCATCTGCAAAAATTAAAAGCGGCAACCACTACCCATCAGCAACTTCTCAAGCGTAGACTTCAGTACATTTCTCAATTCATTTCCATACCTAACTAACCTCTGGCTGGTGGGCTGCGGTAAGTCTAAATGCATTAACATTTACAGTACAAAGCTGTGTAACTAGTGCAGTTTGATTTCAATGAAATATACCAATATTTTCCTCATTTGATAGGCTGTCCCTAATTGTTAGTCAACAATACGTATTTCAGTGCTAAAGAGCAATATGCAACCAACGAAGGGGCAACAAGATCCATATAATTTGGGGGCAGCACACCGTATGTTAAAGTAAAGAACCGTTTTTCTGGACTGAAATGAGGTTGTTAAAATAATGTTATTCACCACAGATCTTGCATACGCACTTCAATGACTATGATTTCGTGATGATTTCCATCGCTTATATCAATAATCTCCGACGACGCGGGAAACATGGAGTGCAGTACAGCAAACGACTGAAATGCGGATTGCATGAAATCGTTCATCATGTCGTCAAGAGCTTTGAAAACTGGATGCTGGAATTCAGAAAAAAAAACATAAATGTCACAGCACTAGTATTATAACGTTCCCGCCAACTTCACGAAGGAAAATCCAGATGCATCTCACGGACGTCGCTGTGGGTGGGGAGCAAACTTATGTATGGGTCGATGCCGCTATGACTGGCGCCATACAAAGGACTGGTCGTCTAAGCTAAATATATACGCGCAGAAGCCTTAAACTAAAAAACCTTGAGAGAAAAACATGTGACGCCTGCTCAGGTAACGCGCAAAACCGGAGTTTACCAGCCAAAATGGCAATGACGTTTTAGGAACACAGGTTTTAGGAGTTTTAGGAGCACAGGAGCATGACGTTTTAGAAGTGCATTTGTAAAAAACTCAGCAATCATTTTCAAACTCATCTGACACGAAAAAGCAAACTTGTGGTATTTCGAAATATATATATATACTTTCTGGAAACAAAACATATTCTCCGTGGGAGACACGCAGGGTGACTCCAGCCAAAATAGCAAAATGCCTTTTACAGTGCAACCAAGATTAACTATGAGCCACCCGCGCCGACTTAGCTTGTCTTATCGGAGAATTCCCTCATGGGGCATAGTTACGAAGCTTGCTCGTCCATCAAACATAATGGCAATGGATACCAACCGTTGCACAACAGCTATCACACGTTAGACACCCACTCACATTTTGGCAATAACCACCCCCTTACTCAAAAAATAGAAAACTTATGCATATTTCGACAGGACTGCTCGACAGAACGCTTCGAAAGAATCAGCTACTGAGGGAATCAGGTTAATAAGCGTGTTTGAAGTCTTTTTTATATTTATTTCAAAATTGACTTAGCCAGAAGTGGATATCTTGCTGAGCAGGGTTTTGAAAATAACTGTGGGGACTGCATTCCCCTGAAACTTTACTTTGAAAATGGTCTTGCTCAGCAGTTGGCTGTCTTCCGTCAGCAACGTACAAAGGGACCGAAACGATCTCTCAAATTTTTCCAACAGTCTGTCAAAACCTCACTTTGCGGCCACCAACAAAATACACTAAAACCTCGCTTATGACCATCTCGGTGTTCAGATGAATTAGATGCGTTCTTTCAAAATGTCTTAACGGTCACTGAGGTCAAACCTTTAAAAATACCTGAATACGGCTGCAGTTTAATTACCTTTTGAAAAACAAACTAGCACCAACTAGTCTCTTTCACGAGTCTCACGTACTGTGTAGTGCACAAAACCAGAGCACCAGAAACATAATAGCTTATCAAATCATTATGTATTAAAGCAACAGTGAGTGAACGCCCTTGCAACGTCAAAACGACGCCCTAAAATATTCATGCGACACCACTTGGGGTCGCACCCATACATCAAGAAACACACCCATAGAAGAAACAAGGTGAGAGAGGATTTATTAGATAAAAAGATGTTGAAAAAATGAACATGCAACATATGAATTTACAACATGGTTTATTCGCAAACTCCACTCGGAAACGCGGAATTGGGCGCAGTAACAAAAAAAGTTCGTAATGAAATTCTTCTTGGAAAAAATATTTTCGGCTAAAATACTTCTTATTCAGTTTCAAACAATTTGTTAATTAAAATTAGTTTGTCATTATAAAAAATATTCGTGAAACATATTTGTTCACAGCAATATTTTTTTGAGTATAACAAAATTTTTACTGCCGGTGAAGTGAAACAGTTGGTTGAGCACGCCTCATGTTACACGAGGTGCTGTCATTGGCCTGCTAAAATATTCACTGCGAAATTAGCCGCATTAACCACGGAAGAAACTGTTTTTATTCGGTCATAGACGGAAACGTTTTTGAAATGACCGAAAAAAATTGTCATTTCGGTCAGAATGTTTGAAAATACAGGCTAAAAAGACTGTTATAGCGAATTTCAATACAACTGTGAGACAAATGACCAAAATGTTTCAGCGAAAAAACAGGGAAGAAAGCAATCATGAAACTTTCATATACTACGTTTACATGTCAAGCGACGGTCCGCAAAAACGAGACAGCACGTTCTGACGTCATTGTACCGTTCGGTTTACATGTCTGAAAGTCATTCACGTGTGGCAGACGCGTCGGTAGACATCTACTGTGCAGGATAGTAAACAAAGGGTTGTATGGAGTTGGACAACATGTATACTGATGTGCAGATTTCACGAATTTGGCAATTGCTGTTCATGCCTCTCATGTTGGTGCCGTGAATTATGGATCATGCTGCACACTGTAAAATCCATCCATAGTAGACGTGCACTGACGTTTACAGCATGCGTTGATGTCACATGTGCAAAGTTACAGGCATACAAATTTCACACAGGTTTCTTAAGCACAATGCTGAAAAACTTTTGGAGATTACCGCTTAATATTGCATGTGTCTGCAAGTGCCTAGGTGGAACTTCTGGTGACACATCAGTCAAAATCTTTAATTTACACTGATACTTAAACTAATAGCCTAATGTCACATGAATACAAAACATTATTTGTTATATTAAATATATCCTATGACATTTTTTCAAGGAGCTAGTGAAATAATTATATATCTTTTACTACCATCACCACTGATGCCAGAAAGTTGCCCTATTTTTGCAAGCCTGATTTATGAAGATTAGTACAACACACAAGTTTCTTACTTTCAAAACAATTATTCCTAATACAGCCAAGCCACTCCAGCTGATCAACAGCCTATTTAAAATATATATATTTGTGTTTGAACAGAGCCTTTTATCATATGTTGTGCACAGCTTTCAGCCTTTATTACGAATAAGTATCTTCTCAGTAATGTTTCATTTCTAAACAATAAGGGATATCTAAAACTGCCAGATAACCTACATTTCAAAAAGTATATTTTAGTTACTATAGTAACTTCCTACTTCTATCACCATTGATGGCAGAGAATTATTGCACTCAGTTTTTTTAATGACATGTAAAATGCAGAAGCAAACAGCTTTTAGCAGAGTGGTTTCTGAACATTTGGTTAAGATTCTTGCCTTCAAAATTAGAAATCTGCCAACCCAAAGCCTAAACTGCTATCTACTGCAAAACTACCTATCCTCGCCGACGTGCCTTGTTGACTGCATGGTAATTATGTTGGTATTACACTTCTAAAACTGAACTCAACACACTAACAGTTAAAATAACGGTGCAGTCATATTTTATCTGGAGACAGGCACTGAATGCTAGCCGTGCTTGGTGCTAGCCTTGTACCGCGCGAACGAGACCACGTACACTTCGTAACGAGACGTCTTCCTGTCGAGGTGGCCAACGCGTTGGCTCGTTTGGGCGTTGACTCAGCAAATAACGTTCAGAACCAGACCACTTGTTATCCATATATGGTAACGAGACAACGCAAAACTGGCCATGTAGACGTAGTAATAGTGCACCATTGGTGCGAGGTGAAGAGCAACAATTTTTACGGGAATATCAACCAACTTGCTGCTTCCGTTTTAAATTTAGAAAAAAATATTTTTTTATCATCGCGTCATTTCATGTTACACTGACATGACTTTGATGACAAACAATCAAAGTATCACGGTTTCAAACACATACGCCAGCAGTGGAAATATTTATGGACACGCAGTTGTTGCTGTTTAAAATAATGAAGTAAGCACTTTGAAAACAATTAAGGAATTCAAAATGAAAAACGATTTGTTTTGTTTGTGATGTACCAGCAGCAGCACAAGACTCTTTGCATAATCGCCGACGCACAGCAGAAATAGAAATATTGTTTTCGCATATTTTCAATCACGTCACGGTTTTAAATCCATAAAATTTTACTAGAAGTTGTTCACAAATGTACGATTTTTCGTGTTTCGCGTTACCATTAGTTGAACTGACTTTAAACTTCATCCACCGCAGTAAACAACCTGACCGTGGTGAAGGTTTAGCACTCTGCCTGCGCAGTAGTTTAGTTGCCGAAAACAGCAAATCGTTTAAAAACACTACTTCGTGTTAGTGGGCACAACGCAGGCTATGCTCAGTGACCAATTGACATGATCATAGGTCATGACGGTGCTGTCTGATGATTACATGCATATCTACAAACATATATGAGAAATATTTACCTTCTCTTCAGAAATGTCAAACGAGCTCTTTGCAAAATCATCAACAAACTGGGTGAATGAGCTTGAGTGTAATCTGTCACGTGAAAGTGCTGCATCCTGCATAGTTGATAATTTGCAACCAGCAAGACATGCATCATGTGACTTCTCCGCCTCACTGGAGTATGCATCACTGCAGGCTGAAAATAAAAACAGTGCCAGAAATGTTGTGGCAGAATGTTTGCAGTACAACCATCAAGGTACGAGGTCACGCACATCATAAAAATTAGCAAACAGTGTTTGCAGAAACAAAGGTAGTTATTGTCCACACACCATATTTCATCACAATGGAAGAAATACTAAAGTACTCGCATGTTGGCAACAATTTTGAAATAATACTGCCATCAGGCACAAGTTCACTCTCCTTGTTTAAGTGAATGAAAACCAATAAAATCTATACATATATATTGCATTTCCAAAAGTTGAAGACTGCGCTTAACGCATAGTTAATTCCAGTGGAGTAGCACAGACGCTTTTACTATGCATGCAATTTCTGATTTGTTTCTCGTCGATGTTATCGTTCTCAGTTAACGGCAGTAAGAGATTTTTGCTAAAGCTGCCAAGCAATTGTGATTCAAACACTACGTCTTCTATTTTAGAAATTCAACTCTTGCCATAATGCACATTGTTAGTTACAAGTATAAAAGTAACTACCACCGTCAGGCCTATAACTAAGAGGAGGACAGGGGAAACCTCCGTGGAAAAATGTGTTGGACATCGCTTAAATGCTGTTCTTTTTGCTACACATGTTCTTCTTCTTATCCTTCTTTTGAGCCAGTTGTTCTAATCACTGCTTGGCCACACTAGATCTCGGGGCAGATGTTGAGCAGCCATTCGATTGCCTCTTCGGACCAGAACCGTCAGGTCATGCAGTCCATGGGGAGGTTGATGGATTGGACATTGGAGGACAACAGGGTCGACGGTTTGTTCTTCTGCGCCACACTCACAGGCCAAAGTGGAGGGCTTACCCCATTTGTACAAGCAGGAGTGGAAACTCCCGCCACCAGTATGGAGGTGGTTAAACCGGACCCAGGCTCTTTTGGGGAGGGTCATTGGGGGGGTTGGTGCTGGTGTCGGGGATGAAAATGTGAGCCTTGTGGGGTTGTCCGTCTGCTCCGCATTCCATTGGTGATCTGCCCAGTGCGCCGCACGTATGTTGCCGTTGTCAGATGAACTGATGAGTTGTTGTGCAGCGGGAATAATTGGATGTCTCGATTTGAGGTGCTGTGCATCAACACTCGATGGGCACTGAGTGGAGCAGATGTCCAGGCTCATGGCACGGCGTGCTAGAGACAGCGTGGCTCCATTGCAACGAAATTCGGCCTGCCAGGATTGGAAGGTTGTCCGCTGGTGTAGGACGCAGGCATCCAGTCACAATTCGTAAGGTGTCGTTGATGGCGGGGTCGATAAGGCAGGTACGAGCACTGCGGCACCAGACAGGCACGCAATACTCTGCGGTTGAATGCACCAGGGCTAGGGTGGCTGTTCGCAGAGTTGTTGCTCCAGCACCCTAACTGGAGCCAGCAAGCCACCTCAGGAGCACAACACGTGATGCAAGCTTCTTGCGAAGTGACTCAAAGTGTCAGCGATACGTGAACGACCTGTCCAACATTACTCCAAGGTATTTGGGTTCGGAGTAGAAAGGCAGGGTTTCATTGCTGAAATTGACTTACATCTCACGTTTAGCTTCCCTGTTGTTACGGCAGAAGGCTGCCGACACTGTTTTTGTAGTGCTGAGCTTTAGCTTCCAAGTCAGAAGGTATTCACCTACGGTTGCCATTCTTTGGTCAGCACCCCTTCCACTGCCTGCCAATCTCCATCAGCTGACATGATTGCTAGATCGTCAGCATATGCATACTTTCTGGAGGAGACAGTGGTTGGCAAGTCAGAGGTGTAGATGTTGAAGAGAATGGGTGCCAGGACAGATCCCTGTGGGACATCGTTCTTGAGGTGTCGTAAACTGCTTCTTTTGCTGTTTCCTGGTTAGGGTAAAGCTGCAATTGCCAATCATCTCCAAGATCATGTGGATTATGTGTCTATCAGGCAGCAATCACAGCAGCTTGCAGGTGAGGCCATGATGCCATACAGTGTCGCAGGCTGCTGTGAGGTAGACAAACACCGCTCTGGTCTTTTTAGCCGAAAAGCTATCCTCGATGTCCTGTGCTAGCAGGGTGACTTGGTCTACGGCCAACCTCCCATGCTGAAAGCCCGCCTGCTCATGTGGGAGCAATGGGTTGATGATTGGATCGACACAAGCGTAGATGGGTCTCTCGAGGATTTTAAACGGGACATACAGCAGAGATATGGGATGTTAGCTCTTTGGGTCCTCCAGTGGCTTTTTTAGCTTAGGGATTGCAACTGTTAGTGCTCAATCACACACATTCAGTGAATCTCCTGTCCCAGTCGCCATTCACCCTGATGAAACCCTACTGTTAGTTGGCTGAAATGTTGGTGTCATTTTCGAAGTTTTACAACAGTTGAGCAAAGACTTATTATTGTTATCCTGTTGGCTGGTTCTGCAACATGTTTACTGAAACTAGAGAGCTGTTTGGCTCTAATCCGTACAATCTTATGTCAGTACTGGGTACTGGGACTGCATTGTGAGGCACAGAAGTCACTTGTGCCTTAACCATCGGTTTGAGTAGTGAAATTTGGCGATAAGTTTACAAACAAAACCTTTAACAAACCTTAAAGGAAGAAATCTGACTAAGAAGTTTGGTACGCAAAATCAGAGATTGAGAACACACATGCCACACGAGAGGATACATTTATGCAACAAGAAGCTAAGTAGTTTGTCATATCAGGTACAATCAGAACTTGACAAAGGCTTTTTCATAAAAGTTCCACAATATCTCATGTATCTGTGACCAAGTTGCGCTAAGAAAGCACCTTGACAAACATCACAATGACATGTTTGAGAAATTGCTTTCAACTCATAGGCAAAGAAAACTATTCTCTAACCAAAAATGTAACAAAGAAAAGAGATGAGTTGTCAATCTCTCCAGTGTCCAGCTTACCGAAGCCTAACTCTCCTTTCTTGAACTTGGCCTTGACTTTGTTATAACACCCAAGCGTATTAACAAACACCAATTTCTTGCATCTGTGGAATAAGGAATTTGGAAGCTACCACCAGGTGAAGCTGATACTGTCCGAAGTAAAGTGACCTCCATCTTAAAGCGTCACCACTCCATAGAGTGCAATGTATGACCGTAGGATTTAAAAACGATCAAAGAAATTCGTTCATTGTCAGATATACTGTTTATGAAGGCCGATAAAGGTAATATGACAGTTATCATGAACAAACAGAATTATGACAAGAAAATATTTGAAATGTGAAAAATGGTAAGACGTATGAAGGTCTTGAAAGACATCCGACTCCAAAATCTGAAAAACTGTTAAACAAGTTCATTTCAAGGCTTTTGAAGAAGCAAAAAATTACGCAAAGGTGAATGCTTCACCTTAAAAAGCTCAGACGCCATTGCACCAAGGTTATACGGCCAACCTAAAGTTCACAAACCTGATATTCCACTACGCCCTATTGTTTCTTTTATCGGTTCCCCAACCTATGCCCTGTCTAATAAGAGTGTCCATATTTTAGCACCACTGGTTGGCAGCACGGAATTTCTTGTGCATAATTCAAGTGAATTCATTGAATCCATTAACCACTTACGATGGGAAGACGATGAAAATTTGGTGTCTTTTGACATTGTATCATTGTTTACAAACGTCCCAACAACTCTAGCAGTAGAAAGCAGTAGAAATAGCCAAGAAAAAGTTGACAGAATGTGATGACTTTCAAGAACATACAAATTGATCTATACAAGACGTTTGCGAGGGACTGGACCTTTGCATGCAGTCATCATATTTTACATTCCAGGTGAAGTACTTCAAACAAATATTTGGAAACACCTGTGGGTTCACCAGTGTCACCCATTTTGGCAAATTTAGTCATGGAAGACATTGAAAATAAAGCCATTACGGAATTCCACCACCGACCCTGAAGTCTGGAAAAGTTATGTAGACGATAACTTTGTTGTTATAAAACGAAAGTATTTGCAGCAATTTTTCAAATTTCAAAAAGCATTGAACCTACTGTTCAATTTACACAAGAAATAGAAAATTATGGAGTTTTTGCTTTCCTGGACGTGAAACTAACCCGTGAAAGTACCAGTTGCTTGGACTATACTGTTCACAGAAAATTAACACACACAGACCGATACCTTAACTTTCGATCAGATCATCCTCTACAACACAAAAAAGCAGTGATTAAAACATTGCTATGCAGAACAAAACTTCTGACTTCAAATGAAGCCAACTACAAAGAAGAGATGGATCACATTCAATTAGCCCTCAAAAGCAATGGTTATCCACCTGCATTGATGACTCGATCACAAAATTCGACCAACACCAAGAAAATAGTAGAGAGCCGATCTTCAGTGGTGCTACCATATTATCGTGGGTCATTGGAAAAGCTGTAAAGATGTCTAAAGCAGGGGTTCCCAACTGGGGGTACTCATACCCCCAAGGGGTACAAGATTGAACATCAAGGGGTACGAAGATCTTTGGGTCACAGAGCAGCTTATATATCTCTTATAGCAGTGGTTCTCAAAGTGCTCTGTACGGAGCCCCAGGGCTCTGTCAGAGAAACTTAGGGGCTCCGCAAGCTATTTGTTTACTTATTAAAATACTACACTTAACTTGCTTGTCTACATNAATTCTTGATTTTAGCTTTATTTATTGCGTAATTNAAAGTAAACCTTGATTGAATTGTCCCATCGTTGTGAGCGCCAAAGCAGTTTGTCAAACTTTCACGAAGTATTTTTAGAGTAATCATTTCGAAACCTATTTTTATTATTGTAAAAACTATTTTGTGACGTAACAGTGTAGAGTTAATTTCGTAGTGTAGTATAGAAATTAAAAATCAGTTCCGGCAAAGTTGCTACAGTTTTGCTTTGTTCTCGCCCAGGGTTGGTTTATTTTTCACCCTGAGACTGTTTTCTGATGAAGCTCGGCGCCAATGCCGAGCGAAACATTAAAATAAAAGAAGAGACTATAAGATCTGTTTTCAATTTTACCGGCAGAACACCATATCAGCAATATTTTGTTACTCTAGCTAGGTTAGCCTAGCACTGGCCTACAATATGCCTGGTAATCAAGCACCTCAGCAATCTGCCCTACATTATGCAGTATTCTATAAGGCTTGTGGCTATTTTCAGTTGAAAGCAACTGATGGATCATCATTCAGGTATATTACCGGTAGTCTGTGTTTTCGCTATGTTCCTGTTGCAAGGTCATGAATTTTTGTAGCATTTTCAGTAACAACTTTCATT
>JGI24021J15306_10002288_pt1 | contig 20454 bp, 15 predicted proteins | sample Ectturendosymbi1_FD_15306 | JGI IMG/M metagenome (IMG submission 15306)
CTANTTGCTGTCCAATTGAGACAAAGTAGGTGTTGAATATATTGGACATGACTTCTGGATTGCTTGTGTAGTTTGATTTGATAGTGTCAAATAGTTTCTCTGGGGTCACGAACTTTTTCTTTAGAACTAATAAGGGAATTAATGAGCTTCCACATTTTCCCAGAATCATTTCGACAAGATGGTCGTAAAGCAAGGTTTTAGTGTATTTTGGTGGGGGTTATGCAGTGAGGTTCTACTGTATTTTGAGAGACCGTCTAAAAATTTGAGAGGCCGTTTCGGTTCCTCAAAACACCTTAAAAAACACTGTCTGTGACTGCAATAAGCTTTAATTTGATCTGACTATTGGCATAGCAGCAATATTGGGCAAGGCTAGGGAAACCTGAGCGATGGAAAGAAAGGGATATGGGTAGCGTAAAAAGTGAGATAAACATAATCTGAAAAAGGCATCTAAAAGTAACAACAAAACAAGCAATGATTTATATGAGAAATGATATCGGACGTTTCGTAAAACAACCGCTTCCGTCGTCATTGCAATAAATATTTGCTAACGATGAGAACAGCTGAGAACAGCTGTTTTTCAAAACGTTCAATGTAATTTTATTTAAATGAGTGGTGGTTGTGTTATTATTTCTTATTAGATTTTGCAGAACTCCCCAGATTAACTTTGGTCCAAAATGATAAGCACGTACTGTCGAAAATTGTATTATTTTTGTTGGTTTCAATGTGCCAGCGGGCTAAAAACTTTTTTGACCACGTTGCCGTTTTCTGATGGCAATGTGGGCAATGTATCCCCAAATGTGGCTAGGCTGTATTTTGCATGCAAAGTTTAGTTAACCGTATATGCTCTCCGGGCATCTTTAGCACTGGGCTGTTCTACACTAAAAAAAATCTTCAACTCACGGTAAAATCAGTAAATTTTTTCCTGAACTTGTCAAAACAATCAACATCATATCAAATACAAAAAATCACAGAGGCTACGTTTCTTTTTGCCTCCTGTTGACACCCGTGTGTACACCTTGCTATTAATTATATTATTAATCGAAAGTAATGGCGCCATCAACGCATTAAATCCCCAATCGGATAAACTCGGACATTAGGAAGAAATATGAAAGTAGTGTAATCTACTTGCTGATTGCAATCGGCGTGGCTGCGTCTCTCCAACCTCTTTTGTTCGATCAACCTGGAATCGTTGCGTCCTTTGATGGCCACAGGCAGCTGTGACCAAAAACTGACAGGGTGTTGTGCTGCAGAGAGACTTGCACTCAGTGCTTTTGTTGTGGCGTTGCTGACGCAGATGATTTGTATGCACTGGTATTTGATTGCTGCTCGTTTTTAATGTTTGAGTCAACCACTTCTTGAGATAGGTTTGTTCGATACATAGAAGATAAAATCAAGGGCATATTTGTTGAGAACAGTGTTTTTCCAAGGGTATATAAAAGACATTGTGTGAGTTTTACCCACTTTTTGCCAAATAGGAACTACAATGGAATGTCTTCTTGTTTTGTTCGTACCCGAACTATGTCCCGTCGCACTGAGCAGGTCTTAGCTATAAAACAAAGTTCTGAAAAAGATAAGCTTGCATCCCGCACACGTTGTTTTTTACGAGCTCGGCCTTACATGCTTTCTTTGCCATTTGAAATAAAAATTTCATTTGTACGAATCAACTTGCCTACACCTGCGCTAAAGAAAACCGAAGAAACACGTAACTTCTTTTCTGCAATGGCTAATAGCTGTAATGACGTCACGTGATCGAACTCGCAGATAAGGCCGGGCGTGAGCCTTGAATTATTGATATGCTTTAGCGGGGATGTTCACTGCTGCATTATTGTTGGTTGTCAGTGTAGTCACAGCTATAATCAGTTTAGAGGTTTGCATTAACTGTCAGGGTTCTAATCGTATTCAAAACGACTTGAGGCTGAGCAAGTGTAGTTCAAAACACTGGAAGTCTTTCTGTGTTATGGATAAAAATTCGCGACGTCACCGCTAACATAATACTGCACATGTTTCAACCTGAAGACGTTTCGAAAAGTCGTGCGAAACAATTCCACACAGATCAGCCCAGACCAGTTGAGCTGTCTTGAGCTACGTTGATTGCCTCTTGATTTGGAAATGTTCAAGAAAGCAACAATTGGACAGTCGAGAGCCATTACCTTAATTTGAAGCACGTTCGCTGTTCTTGTGCGACAGTTAATCAGCCAAATGTCGTTCCGAAAATCGATGGTTTATCACTGTTCTGCACCAGTGTGCAAGTATGTGGGACAGATGGAAAGGCGAAAAAGAGAAACTAGCTTCTGCTTGCCGGAAATCGATATGCTCCAACCATTCAACAAATGAGTTGATTTTTTAAAAAAGTAAGGAAGGAAAGTTCAATAATTTGCAAGAAGCAACGAAGTTTTAACGGTTAGAAATTTGTTGCAGCCATTTGTTAATTTGTTGCCTCAAATAATCCCGCGCGGCAAAAAGCATCTTGTTCATAAACTTTCTGAGAAAGGCTACCCTTGGAAGGTTTTAGTTCAATATTATCGGCTGAAGGTGATAAGCAGAATGGCAGCTACTTAACTTTCTATTTTGACGGAAATGGCGGTAAGCTCTCTACGTCGTCTTGCGGTGTAAGGCAGGGCGGTACATAAGATCATCAACATCATTCGCTATCGTTCAAGACAGGTGTTATAGGAGCGCAGACATACGTCTATATTGCCATTGCCATTGCCATGCGAGAATTACCGAGGTAGAGCTGAAATAACCCTTTCCGCAACTTTTCCGTTAAACTGTATCAGTGTTTGACATTTATGATGAACAGGTTATTTCAAAAGCTCATCAATTTTTTCCTTGAAGACTTTGCGTTTATTGTATGCTTTGCTATATAGTGAAAATAACCTGTTCAAAAAATATTCGTCAAAGTTTATACTACTGAAGCAACGTACCTCTGAAGTTAGTCACGTTAACCAAAGCTTAGGGTGCAGTTGCACTTAGCTTGCGATTTCTTAAATGTTTTTATTATACATGAGATAAGTTTATATTCAAAGGCGGCATATCACGTCTATCTATGCCTTAACTTGAAACAATATCTCGGACCTACTAGCCTAAAATGACAATGCTTAGGTATGGTAGCAAAAGACTTTTGGATTCGTACCACGTTCTTTCATTTTGATTAATTGATATTTTTAAACTGTAAACTTTAAACGCCGGTAGTCATCATTCATCACGCGGTTTTTACAAATCTGTACGTAAAGTAAGGAACTTTCACGTGTATTTCTAGTTTTGCGATAAAATAATGACAAGGTTGTGTCATGATCACACCGATCAGGTTTTCTTACTATTTTAGTCAATGGCAAAGAAGAAATCATTTGACCTATTGAGAGAATTTCTCGTTCCATCCAAAAGTTACAGGTAAACAATCAGTGGGCTTACTGAGAATGAAATTTTAATTCACTTCGGCACATTTAATGCACTGCCATCTTGAATAAACAAAAGGGTTGATCAAAATAAAATTGTACCTCGGTCTTGATTATGGCATCTCTGGTGATCATACAGTTCAGCTGAGCTTTGCTTGCGACAGCAGGCTTGTGATAAATTACACCTGTGTAATATTATGTTTCTAGCAAAGCAAGTCCTGACATAGGGATGATTAACCCAGAGCAGTATTTTTGTAGGAGTTTTGTACACTTCTAAACCGCAATTATCCTCTGCAGTAGCTTCAGTGTTGGAAAGCTGTTGCTGGAAACTTCGTGCTTATATTGAAAAAAATCTAACGAACAACAGTCAATAGTAGTAAAACGAATGACGCCAAAGCTTTTAGGAGTATGAAACTTTTGCTACTTACCCGTCTATCAAAAATATCTCTCATGGCTATTAGATATGCCTAGAGAAAAGTACATTTCTGTAAAAAAAATTTGGATATACTATCTCTCAATTCTTAAACAGTAATGAGTTAGTTGCAACAGATTTAAGCAACAGAGGCATGAAACTCGGCAAAATTTAGCAACACTGTAAATCTTGCCACAGTAACCACATCGGCAAAGCGTTGAGTTTTCTGAAAATTATCTCACTTAGGCCTACTCCTTCGATGGCATTTCTCATCAGAATAATGTAGAGCTCGTGATATCATTCGTATTATTCTCACCATCTTGCAGGTCTACGAAGAACATTCAATTCCCATTCATTGTGTAGTTCAAGTCCAAACATGAATTTGTACACTCGTTCAGTGACGTTGCTCTTGTCAATAATTTGTTGCTAGGGTAATGCGACTGTCAAAATTATCGTTTGGAAATAGCAAGACAGAAATGGTAACACTGCTAGATTTTGGTCATGTTACTTCTAAACAAGAGTTTTGTTAGTCTGGTATAGTCCAGACAGAGATCACCGTGGCAAAGAATAATAGATCCAAAAGAGGTGCAGGCAAAAAATATTTTCTTGATCCGATTTCCGCCAGCTTCACCAACAGCAGCCAAGTGCATTTTGATCAGAAACTGCAGCGTAATTGCTGAGGTAGATCAGACAGCCGCGCATTGAAGTGAAAGTTATTCCTTTGGTATATAGCTCGCACTTGCTATAAAGCCTTGCAGAAATTTGATTTTCCGGCATTGGAAGTTTTGTATCTCTAAGGAAAAACTAAGGAGATAAACACCGAAAAACTTTTCGTTAAAAAAAATAAAACTGGCAGTATATAGTGGTAACATTATATATGAGGTCAGATAAACTTTTTCAATCACTTCCACAGTTGTTTTTAGACTTTCTATACCATTTCGACGTAATTGATTTGCGCAAGAACTCTCATGGGCCAAGTCCGTGGCCAAAATGAGGGCAATAAGCGTTTGCAAAACATAATTTAATCGAAATTCGTTGGTTGAAAATTAAAAGGTATATTAGCTTGTAAAATTGAGGATTAGATAGACAGTCTTTTTATTTGAATTTTCCATAACATAAGTTTCGAAAACATTTGCTGTTGCGAATGGCTTCCTTGATACCAAACGCTTGAATCACAAGAAACGCGCAATATAGTTATTAAAACCTATATTAGTCTTTGGTTACGGGTCATCAAGCAACGCTATGCAAATAAGTTTTAAGGCATGATTTACTTTTATTTTGTAACCCGAAATCTGTCGTTGGACATGCTGCTTTACTTGTACTGTGTACAGTGTACAGACTTCTTGTATCGTTTAGATTGACAACAAAACACTGTTTTAGTAAAATAAAGGATTCCACAGTAGTCTCTTATACAGCAAAGCAATGAAAAACAAACTTTCGGACCACGTTTTCGATCAAGGTTAGGAGTTTACGCAGACGTGGCAGAATACTTGAAATTCCGGGCATAATAGTTATAAATTTGATAAAATTGTTGTTTTTTTTCATGCTGCCAATCAGCAAGACGATATGGAAGTCATTGCAAAATGCTGAGAGCAACTGCGCTTGACCATAGGTGCAAAGCATTACCGGATATGTAGTATATGTCAGATAGCACTTCATAGCAAAATTACTTCAACACATTTAACGCAAAAATGTTGTATTCGTGTTGATATTATAAGTAGGTGTGTTTAACGTTTCATGCAATGTTTTGTTGCTTTCTCCTGGTGCACTGCCTACCACTTTTAACGTTTAAATCCTGCAGCTCAACCTCATTTGAGTTGTTATCAAAACTTTACAGGCGTGTAATTTGTAGACAAAAATGAGTGATGGTTCAATTTATTCAAGAAACGGAACCCTCTCTGCTGTAATGCAGAAGTTTGTAGGAATGAAAACACGTTTGAGCAGGTTAGTAAAAGTTTTTTGATTACATGATAAATTGAATAACAATAAACCTTAAATAGCGACTTAAGCTTTACTTTGAGTAACATGCAGCCCTCTTGTTGCAAGCGAATTGGTGATGTTGTTAGAAAAAACACGAAAAGAGTAACTTCGTGAAAAATTGGAAACGGTGAACAGATTTCTACCTGAGACTTTTTCAGACAAAAACGGGTAATCTATTCCTCGGGTTAGCCTTACCGGTTTTCCGAAAAACATGTTCAGTTTGCCAAAATTAATAAAGAGGCTATAATGAAGAGACTTATTTATAAAAAGTTAGTTTTTTAAATTTTAGCAAACGGATTTCCCACAATCTTTTCAGCTTCTCTCTCACCTTTAGTTTATTTGAAACACATTCAATCAACAGACAGATTAAAGATTAAACCTAGTTTCTGGGACTGAAAAGGCTGAGAGTGGTATAAATGAAAAAAATGTTTTTCTATCGATGTGCATTGATATCTTCTAAATCGACTTTAGCTTTGGGTTTTGCTCTACCAGGTAAAGTCTAAACAAAATTGACTTGATATTGCAGTGAAGAAGTTGTTGCGTGCCTTGCAGAACCTGTAAAAAGTTCCCAAACTCGACTAGATAATAATCTCTTTGCCATTGACGTGTTATTACGGTTGTCGGTTGTCAAACAGTTCGTTAAATTTTATGCTGTTTACGGAAACCTTCAACAGAAAATACAGTACATTAAAAACATGGGCAGTTTTTGGTGTGCAGGATACTTCATTATGTTTAGCAATTAAAGCAAAATAATATTGGTTTCTAGAAAAAATTCGAATCTTTGCTTTTTGCGCTAATTATTGCATGTGGGCTGAAATGTTCTAGAGTTGGTTTGCGACCAAAATATCATCAGGGTCAGTACAAGCTAGCTTCATCTAAAGATAATAAATGTTCTTGTCACCACTGAATTGGTTTTATTATCTCATTGTAAAACGAACTGCAGATTCAAGGTTTACTTTTTTAACAAAACTATCCAGCTGTGTCATTATGAGCAAACGTTTATAAACCCTTCTCTATTTCCACCATTGCTGACCTCTCAATCTTAAAGGCTTATGGATTGTTGCTTTTACAATTTCTGAAACGACAGTAAAGAAAAATGTATATCATCCGCATTCACAAGACCTTAAAATAGCTCGAACTCACATTTCAACTATTGTGGAGGATTTCGTGATTTGGCTACCACTCGGCTCGACCAACACTTACAGTTCAATTGGTAGGACATTTTTTTTCGCATGTTTTTTTCGGATCATAGCAAAAGCTGTTCTGTATTCAAGCAACGTTAAACCCACCCAACAATGCCATGCACTAAAAGCTAGGGTGATCCTAGCACTGACCACTTCTGGGAGCAATTTATGGCTAAAATAAGAATAAAAAAATCCCGTATGACGATTACCATAGACAAAGGTTTCCATGAAATTAGTCCATTTGAAGTTTAGCTTTCGCATACTTTTGAATTTCAGAATGGATTTTTCAGGAAAACATTATTCAAATTTAATTGTTTCTAATCTTTTCGCTCTGCTGGGATCACCTTTGTTTTATAGCGTGCCATGGACTCTGTTATATAGTTTTAAAATTCGTGACAGAAATTGGGGTTTTTAACCGCTAAGTTTGTCACAGGAAACAAAAAATAAATTCTCTGGCCAACGACGAGAGACGAATTTCTGTGGCACGTCTTTCAAGATGCTTGACAACTCTGGATCTCGCTTCTCTGGGAGTAGGGAGCTGTGGTGGAACGGGAATGTACGTGGTTTCGGGTATTGTTGCGAAAGAAATGGCCGGTCCTGGGGTCATACTGTCGTTTATCATTGCTGGCGTTGTCTCCCTGATTTCAGGTGAGTTTTTTTACACTGTTCAATTAAAATGGTAGGCAATTAGTCCAACTGCACGAATTTTGCGAGTATCGTAACATATTTTTCTTCAGAAAAAAATTATCCGGTTTCTAAACATCTTTTTCCATTTCATGCGAAGTTATCCTAAGCTATTATATCTTAAACATTTTTGAATTCTCATTGTTTTTTAGTCCACAACGAAAATCTAGTAAGAAGGTTTACAAAAATATTCAAATTTTATTGATTGATCTCTTCCACTCTTTATTATAGCGGTACATTTTATACATTTGAAAATACGAATAAAAATATATTCTATCAGCTATTTTCACAAAGCAGAGCATATTTCAAAATAACAACTTTAGAGAGTTAAGCTGACTGGCAGATTTGTAGGAAAAATTGGCGCCAAACAAGAAAAGTTCTGATGTTACATACAAGATCGGATATATTACTGTAAACCAAGTTGCAGTTACAAGTTAATCGCAATTCATTAACTGCATGGCAAACCCGAACAATTCAGGTCCAAAAATCCTTTTCAAAAGAGGACGGGGTTACATGACTTGAAGCATCATATCTGTTAAAATCATGGCACTTAAAATATTGCGATGCTGGGTGATGAGACTTGACAGGTTCATCAAAACACTTTCATTTTAATGCATGTGTAGCAGATAACAGTTTTTGTTATTTCAGAGATTTTACAAATCAAAGCATTTATATTTATTTAAATCACATCTGCTTCAAAAGATTTCCATTATGCTTGCAGCAGGCTCACTGCATTTAATAGGAAGTATTTTACAAATAAGTGAAAATATCTTTTTGCTTTTGGCATTGGTTTGATTTACATTATTAAAAACTGCCTGTCACATCTACGTAATCTGCTTCTGGTCCTTGCAAGATGTTGTACAACAATACCGCAATCTTCTGTCGCATTAAAAGTACGCAACTCCTATCTTGTAATTTTGTGTGAAGGACAACGGTCAAGGCTATGCCAGTACCATTGCGTTTAGTTGATGTATGTAGGTGGATCTCCTTCATTGCAGGAAACTCCCATCAGGTATAAACCACTTACATCAAAGAAAAAGCGTTGGTTCACAGTTTGTTAATAATACAAATCTTTGCTTCGATGTTTCAAGTAAAGCATGTACCAATACACTCACTGGAACGTTGTATAAGTAAACAACCGACGCAGCTTAGCTTTTGAACATGCAGATTAAAGAGCATTAGGGAAAATATTCCTCCAAGCTTCCTCTGCAATTGGACACGAATTCTAGCAATTGCTTTCATTTTTGAATAGCATAGAAAATGCTTTAAGTAAGGATTCACGCATTTCACGTTCAGCAAAGTGTTCATTCAGCGTATCAGATTTTGACATCGATAAGACTGTATTCAATGCGACTACGGTCGCAATCTTTTCAAACAGAATCGTTAATTTGCAAAATTGCAAAATGTCACTACAATTGCTGGTGTTTAAAAGATCAAATGATTTCTGGCTGCCGCATGGATCCGGCGCCTGTTCAGAATTTTTCCTGCATGAAAAAAATGTTTTTCAATGAAAGAGATGGTTTTAATTAGTATTGATTAAGGTACTACGTTCAAAGTCAATACTCATAGACCATACAGTTTTGTTACATCTGTCGTTGCACAATATGACACTGACACTATCTTAAAGCGCCATGATTAAATGGGACAAATTTATCATCCTTGAAAAGAGAAATTTCACGTAGATTTATTTGAGGCATTTGCTGGAGCTTTGCGAAGAGCATTTGCATTTGCCGTCTTTTCCTGACTTTTCCGCAGTGCTCATATATGAGTTATTCCAAAGTGTGCCGTGTAGCTTGCTTAATTGCAGCAAATTAAAATCTTGTTTAGGTATAGATTGCTGATTGCAATGTAACGTCCGCTATCTTGACTTTGTTATACTCAAATTATTGAGCATACATAAAATCACATCAGCCACATCTACTTGAAGAAGAGCTGGCGATACCTGCTCATTAGGCCAAATGTATATTCCATAAACATCACAGTGTCTGATATATTGCTGTGGAAGGAGTCTTTTCGATTGATACAGCCACATAAGATTCATGCTTCAGTAGGTGTTTGTAAGTAACGCACAACATGAACATAGATAACTCATTTTACCAAAATGCAATTATCAATGTCATAATTTCCTATTGTGTTTGCGTGATATCAAAGATGCAACATATAAAAGGGCAAAACAAAGTTCTGCTGATAAGTACAGTCGCGTGTCTGAAATAGTACGTAACAAAAAGGGCAGTTTTTTATTTTTAAAAATTTACTCGGGATAACCTTGAATTGGTTGAATTTTTGTGCTCCAGTAAACTTTCAAAGAGTCTGTTATCTGCACTAACTTTTGTTGTGTAATCTTCCGTTTCATACCTTTCTTATCGATCCATGAGACCTATCCTAAATTACTCGCTCTCTACTCTAATCAATTCCTCGCATCCACTGCACGTTAATTAGCTCTGCGGACGTCTAATCAATTCTTTTGCTATTACTCTAGTTTGCAGGTTTCCCACAAATTATATCTATAGGCTCAAACTGCCTTCACACAGCTGACAATATTGATAATTTGGTTGTCAAGAGAAAGAAATTTTAAAGCCGCTATTAACGGGCCAGGTTAAACTACAGTCAACACCATCGCGTTCTTTCACAATCTCTGCAAATGTTCAAGGAAAGGGGCAGTTTTACGAAATAAGACTTAACAGACGTCCGAGGATGTCTGCATGTGTATTCTCAGTGAGGCTTGGTACGCAGTTGCAAAGAACATGGACAAATTATTAACGCAATGTTCGGCACTGTCGCAAAAACATAGATCAGTGCAGCTTATAGAATCAGCAATAAATTGAGGAGGGTTTTTTTTGGAAACTTTATTTGATCAACCTTCGATGATTCTTCATATTTTTGTTTTCTTCCCCTGACTGTTGTTTCAACCCCAGAACAGTTGCCCGTCCGTCTTACTTTGCATTAATCAGGAAAACATAAACGTTTGCAGCTTTCGTTAAAATATTTCAGGTCTATGCTACGCTGAGTTTGGTGTGCGCGTCCCAAAGACATCGGGATCGGCTTATACATACAGCTACGTATCAATTGGAGAATTTGTGGCTTTCCTGATTGGATGGAACTTAATTTTGGAGTATCTGATTGGAACAGGTTTGGATGAAAAAGATGGAAACGTCTGGATTAGGGTATAGCGTAGCCGTAGAGGAAGAAAAACCTGATCTTCAAACCGACTGTTCCTTTTGTAGTGGAAACATGCAAATTGTTTTCTATGCTTGCAGCTACAAACAAACTGCAGAGACTCAAGACCCTGAAATTTCTTGCTCTTGACTGGGCTCGTGTGAGCGATTTACATCAAATTGTAAGCGACGTTGCTCCGTATCTAGCGAATACTTTTAAATCAGAAAACAGCCAGATTGAAGCTCAGATTGAAGCTAACAAGAAATGAATAAAACTGAACTGTTATTTTATTGCGTTTGACGTAGCGAATTCCTCTGAGAATCTTATTTCATGACTCATGTTTGTTTTCTACAGCTTCAGGCGCAAGTGCGATCAGCAGCATGATTGATGCCTTAACAAACAGAACATTAGGCAATTGGATGATTGAACATTTGGGAAAGCTTCCCAACATTGGCAAGTAGTCCATCACAAATTAAAATAGTCAATGGTTTTCCACATGTGTAGCTCAGGCTTGTTAAAGTAAAGCTCAACTCTGTATTTACGTTTGTGGAACAAACATTATTATCATTGTCTCCGATACCACTGTTAACTCTGAAACTAAGTGTAGCAACTTATATGAAGTTCGACTTACATTTATTTAAACACGTGAGATGTATCATTGAATTCTATAAATGTTTTCAGCAGTCCGATGGTGTAGTGCTTCAGGTTGTCATAAAATCGCAAAACATTTTTATCTGTAAGTTGGATGTTCTTGTACACAGTCTACATGCTCAACGTGTACGTAGTTTTTGTCAAAAATTAATTTTAAAGAAGTTCTGTTAACGTGAAAAAAGATACACGTGATAATCATTTGCCCTTTATCCTATTTTTAAACAGCACTACACGTACTCTCATATTTTCAGATGGACATAATGATGAAGGCAATTATCCTGACATCATTGCATTTTTGATCGTATTTCTTATGACTGCACTCGTGGCAGCGGGTGTGCGCAACTCTGTTATATTTAATAACGCACTCAACATTGTCAATGCTTTGGTGTGGGTGTTCATCGTAGTCGCTGGCTTGGTTTACGCCAACTGGTGGAATTGGACTGGGGATCGATTTTTGCCTATGGGCTGGCCAGGCGTAAGTAAAGATTTACTGTAGTAATTTTTGCAACTTAAGATTGATCCGACCGCAGAAGTTGCTTGCTAACCAGGAGTATTACCAGGAAAAGGAAAAATTACTTTGTTTCCAATGTTATTGAGGAAAAAGTAGTGTCCGTAATTTTGACAGGATAACCAAATTATTTTGACCAAACGTTTGCAGAACCGCACTTACTATTTTACAAACTCTGCATTCAGAGCTGATGCACGTTAGGCTCAAAATTACTGGATATTTAGCGCAGGGTTGTTTTTAATAAATCTCGTGAATTTTGCCAGCTGCTCTGAATTTATCTGACAGTTTAAAACTTTTACGACTACTGCCAATATTTCAAAGAATAACCGTACTCGTTTGTATTGTCGCAATATTAATGTACTTCACAGACAGTAAGGGTGTAAACAGACAGCAAAGGTGTAATGAGAGCTGGTGTCATTCACAGTGACGTTCACTGCTACCCTCGATCTATTCCTCCGAGTCTAACAGACCGTGCACAAACTTTTAAAATGTTTTCTGTGATAATTTCCTCTGATGATGAACTACCATGAGGAAATTAACAAGTCGGAGTGTTCGTGCATGCCGAAAATTAAAAATGGGCTCAAGCTACGAAGCTACTCTAAGAGCATAACTCATTTCCCAATTGTAAGCTACATCATTTTCTGTGTCTATATGAAATTTCCGATCGAGCAGCCAGGGTAAGTGCTGGGATTTTGCTCTTTACTTTCGTAAATCTTTGCAAAATAGTAGAATACCGTCTTAATTTTCAGATGTTATCAGCGTGTACCTGTACCTAGACCAGAACGTATAATTTCGTCCAAACTACTTTTAATTGAGCTTTTGTTCTACCGAGTTTTGCTTGAAAGATGGTGATTATCACTCACTGCTTCAATATTCTTAGCACGTTGTGTGGCTTTTGTGTTTGCCATCAGTGGAGTCAATTTTGATTGAAATTAATTAATTTCACTTTGGGAAAATAATGCTAAATTAATTCAAAATGAAAAGTGAAATATTTGTGTAATTGTAATTCAGCTCGAAGTAACTCAATACCCAATAAACATCAGTCGCAAAGGAGCTGTTCATCAGAGTACTGTAACACCAAAACAGAAATGGTTCGAGGCAGGCATCAGCAATTCGTAGGTATTCCGAAAGCGCGGTAGGCTGACGCTACAAATCGCAGATGGATCATCCGATGCAAACTGTTAGTCGTCGTACCTATGAACAACTTATGTTCTACTTTGGTAAAAACTCAAGTTTTACTCTGCTCCAAAGTTTTCTAAATGTCCAGTAACTCAAATCGTTACTGTTGTTGGCCAATCTGTTGTTGGCTTCACCCACCAAACTCCGCAGATTCGGTTGTTCCTATTGATATTACCCATGCTCACATTCTGATTGTGCCGGTATGCGTACACTTGCAATAAAATATACTACACGCTGCGTGTTGCCTGTGTTGAAGAATGTAAAGGAATTCAAGCAGCAACCATACTAATGAACTTTTCGTTTGTTCTTGTTACATTTTGTCACTAATCATATCCACTGAAAATGTTCAGGTGCTGAAGGGTGCAGCAACGTGTTTCTATGCTTACATCGGATTTGACGTAATAGCGACAACTGGAGATGAATGCAAGCAACCTCACAAGTATATCTCTGAGCTGCAAGCAAACCAGTATAGGCTGCCACGCATAATGAATAATTGATGTCTTTCTTTATGCAGGTCCATACCCTACGCCATCATCGCGTCCCTGTTGATATGTATGACTTGTTACGTCACTGTAAGCGCTGTTCTTACCTTGGTCGTTCCGTACAACGAAGTGGTCGCCGAATCGCCCCTTCTCGAGGTGTTCGTTTACCGAGGATTCTGGCAAGTGCGTAACATCAATTGATCAAAATATGAACTGGATTGTAGTCACAATGTAAATTTTTTCCAGGCGAAGTACATTGTTTGCGTTGGAGCGTTTGCTAGTCTCATCGTGAGCTTACTGGGATCATTGTTTCCCATGCCTCGTGTAATCTACGCAATGGCAAAAGACGGCCTTTTGCTGAGGTGTGTTCGTTTCAGTTTCGCATGATCTGCTTCGGTTTCGTATGATCGTATGATCGGCTTGTATACAGACCCATTGTCAATATTCATCATTGCATTTCCAGACCCTTGGGATACATACTACGATCCACTGAAACACCAATATTCGCGTGCTTTGCATCAGGAAGTATTGCAGCTGTTCTGGCTCTAGCAATCAGTCTACGGTAAGTGAAAGCTCTCGCAGGTGTTGTTCTCATATGAAGCCTCTCTCCACAGCAGCGGTTCCCATGCTTGTTCCTAAAACAGTGCTTGCCCAACCATTTCGCAAACACAGGTGATAATCTGGGTTGACCGAAGTTTTTGTGAAATATTTCATTTTTTGCACTCAGTTAAAACTGCTTACGGTATATCCCCTTCTTTCGGTTGGATTCGATATTTTAGTAACGGCCAGTGAAAACATAATAATAGCAAGAAGCACAGACTGATAACTTCGCTGCATAGTAATCGCATTTTGAAATCCAAGGCATAAAAGTTTTTTTGAAAAATTTGACATAACTGACAATTTGAAAATATTTTTACAAATTATGTTCCAGTTAAAAACGTTTCCCATAATTTTACAGCATACAGGCAGTGCGCGACGCAGCGAAAGATAAAAATAACTTTAGTTAGGACCCATGGATTTGAAAATTACGCGAAACTTGTGCGCACAACAAGCGTTAAAAAGTGAATTTATTTCAAAACTGTGCTGAGCTATGTTTTGTGCATGTTGAAAGACTGCATGAAGATATAAATAAAAAATGATTGAGGAAGAGAATCGATTAACAGCGAAAAAGGTTAACAGAGTAATCATTGCACCACTGCAACTACGATTAATTCCAATCCATAACCATAAATTTTGCCAAAGTTTTTGAAGAACAGCAACAAAAGTGTTTGACTTGGCAACTTGAAAATCAGCATTTCACAAACACCAATCAGTTTTCGGGGACAGTGAAATTTTTTGAAATAGGCAATATAGTCATCACAGTGACCAATTCTAGCATAAATATTCTCGTTAGTTCGATAGCTTCTGGCGAATTGGAGTGTTTTTTTGAAGTTTGATTAAGGACATAAAAGCAAAAGTCTGCTTTAAATGCTTATGCAGAGATTGTTAGACTGTAAGTTTGTTCATTTAAATGTCAAAAGCCTCAATTACGGCTAATTTAATGATCTGGTGAGTTAAGAGTTTCTATTAAGTGTGTCAGTTTATGTTCGTCAATTTATGTTTTCTCAGCTGATGTTCTGTGCAGCGCATTGTTAAGCAAACATGGATGGCTCAAACATCGAACACTGCCTGGTATTTTAGTGCTGTTATTAAGTTTTCCCTCATACCAAATAAGAACAGGTTTGGCATGCTGTCAGCAGCTATGGGTTGGGGACTCTTCTTAAAGTCAACTAAAATGCATCCTTGTTCTGGTTTACGACTGCTTGAGTGATTGCTGTCATAGGGAAAGAGCAAAGACTAATTTAACCCACCTTTTTCTGGTCCTCATTTTTTCGGAGATCTGGTTGTGCACTTGTAACTGCAATTTATTCCTGCTATTGCTTGTTTTCTTTTTATGTCTCTATGTCTTGTTGATGCGTGACTTGTTCGAGCTTCCTCGATAACCGCCGCGAGATTTTCGGCCACACACTTTTTATGTCGCGAAACACTTGTTTTGTATGAATTCAAATTAGTATAAAACAATATTTTACGGGTCAAGCAATATTACCGCGCATTTCACATCCACCTAATAATGCTTAGACGTTTAAACAGCTTTTTTATGTAACGGTTCTGTTATGCCAATTGTGGTATTGCACTGCAATGCCGTTTAAATATCGGTGAATGCTATTTAACGCTTTTACTTTGTTTACTTTATTCAGGGATCTGATAGAAATGATGTCCATTGGAACTCTTCTGGCATACACATTGGTGACAATGTGCGTACTGGATTTACGCTACCAACCGACAACACTTGTGGATGAACAACCAGTTGTGGGACATCGCTTGAATGCTGCCAGTCACATAGAAGAAAATGGTGGACGTTCAGGTCTTGCCTGCCGTGATACATTATTAATGAAACAAATGTATTTAACTTCACTAAAGACTCAAGTTTAAACACGTTTGCTTCGTTTTTTGTAAAAACAGGTTTCTTTGTAGCAGTTTTCGAGTAAATCGAATTAGCTCAGCAGCAGGATCCAAGATGTCGTTACCACTTCAGTTGCACTGCTCACAGCAGCTTATTATGGTTGTGTTACAGGTTATCAGAAGAAGCATGAACTTATTTTTGCCGAGTAAAAATGTAGATTGAGCGACTATACCTTTTTACCCGTGCGTTTTTTGAAAGTTTATATTTTAGATTTTGAAGGTCAAACATTAAAGCTTATAAAAGTCAAAGAATAGGTTAATTCATATTATGGCTTATGTAGTGGCTACTTTATTATGGACAAATGTTGAAGTGCTATGACTTCTTCGGTGATGCTTACCAAAAAAATATCTTTTACAAACTATGGGTAGTTCAGTAGGTAACGATGTGTCGCCTAGCTTCATAACATCAAGCATTAGGCAAAAGGTGCAGTCTTTTTACTATCATCAAAAATAAATGTTGATACAATAAGAGTTTTATCCCTTTTAATATTTTACCTACGTGGTCAGGAGTTTTGAGGCATAGTTTTAACTTCAGTTTAGGTTTTTTTTCGACTGTGACAGTTTCTATCGAATTGAACTCTTTCACAGGAAAGATTCGAACGCCATATTGCGTTTGCAGATTGTATATTTCGTCCGTTTGGTACGCAACCTCAGCCCTTATTCAAACAGAATCCTGCCTCACCCACTGGTGGCAAAAACGAATTAATGCCGGCTAAAACGGATAATGAGAGATACGCACCGAGAGGTTAAATGGTGCAAACCTTAGTTTTCAACGGTTCATGGTCGGAAGTGTTGTAGTTATTTCGTTCTTCTAAAGTTGGAGTGCTACAAAAACACACTAAGGTGTCTGATATTGCATTGCATGTACTTACTACTAAAGACTTAACCGCCTCAAAAACTGGAGTTTTAACCTAGTTGAAAACGCAAGAGGGACAAGCTTTAATTAGCTGAATGGAGATGTAGTGATTAAACCAGCCATGCATGTACTTTTCCTGACATCCAGGAGCGTGACATTGTGTAATTCACAGAAGGACAAGCGTTGTAGATTTACTCCATATTTTAATAAACTTGTTGTGGAGTAAATCTTACAATTTTTTGCAAAAGGGTAGTTAAAAATGGATATTTCGGAGGAAGCTTTTTTCAACCTGTAAGATTTCTATTATCGTTGTTTCACACTTTTCAATATGTCTTATATCAAATTTTGGTTTTACTTTTCACTGTAGAGTGTCTTGGCTTGTTTTCGACAAAAGCCTATTTTAAAACGCATCATCGTGCGAGTGGGAAATATGATGAAATTGGCCAAAGTTGCCTCAAAATGCTAATAATTCAAACTTTCTTGACACATTTAGTAAAGGCCAAAAGGGTATAAAGTTTCGAGCAATTTTAAAAGTAAAGATACTTGATAACATTCTGCTAAAATGGTGACTGAAAACATGAATTCATAATGAGGTATGCGACATGATTGTGTTTATTGTGAAATATGTACTACACACATGACATAGTCGTTTTGCTTTAAAGTTTAGTGTAAGCGAATTTTAGGACTTGCATGAACATACGGTTTCACTACAAATCGATACATCGGACAGTCATAGTGGTGTATAACCGAGTCAAAATTCACATCTCAATCCCGTACGTTTCTAGAATGACTGTCACGGAATTTATTTTATTTTTGCATTAGGCTTAGACAGCTCAATGGTCAGTAACAATTCGATGATTCAGATCTCGAAAAGACAATCATTAAGTTTCAACCTTTAGGTTTTTGCTCGAAAATACGACAAACACCATGACAAATCTCTAAGGTAAACACTTTTTTTACTGTAAAATTAGTTGTTTGGCCGAGTCTGTAGACAGCTAATAATTAGTCTTTTCTAAACAATAAAATATATTCATATTATGATGTGTTTAGACGCTGAAATGAATTATGGAACCATGTGCGAAGATGAAGCAGACTCTGAAGGAATAATGAACGAAGGCAGCGAGAGTGGATTTTGGTCACGCTGCTCACAACGATTTTCATCACGTTTTCCTGAAGCATCACAGTCACTCTCTGCGTTTTATGAACGATGGACGTTGAGCGCCGCCATATTACTGGGACTACCTGGAAAAATGGATAGACCCACCCAGGAAACTGGAGATTCTGCTTCAAAGTGGATTTGCTTGATTACTGGATACCTCGTGATATTTAACATCTTTGTGAATTTTGGAGGTGACAGTAATGCAAGCGTAAACTTTGTTACGATGTTTCTGACTTTTCAGTTTGTTTAGTAGTTACTTTGCGTATTGGCGCTTGCTAGTGAAACCTTTTTGTTGAAACTCAAGAGGTGGATATCTGCTTCGATCTTTACAAGTTAGCTTCAACACTGAGGTTTTTACCTTTTTAATGAAATGGAATCACTATTAGATAAAATTTATCTGAAGGACTATGTGTGGTTCTTTTTCATTCAGCATGTTAGTTTTTCTAACATAAATAAGCCAAGATTAAAATTTCGTTGAATTTACTTTAATATTGCTGAGTATTATGTAAAGATTGCTAATGAAAATAAAAGTGAACCTTGGTATACGAAAAGTTGGCGAATAACGTCTTCAGATTTCGTACAAGGATGCCCGGTCCTATGTTGTCACTAGCAAGTAATTAAGAAACGAATTCCCGTTTGTTTATATTCAATTCTTTTATAGGTGGTTATATCGGCAAAGCAGAATGGTGGGCAATTTTATTGCTTGTTCTTTTCCTTATTGGTTTAATTTTTCTTTTTATTCGAATTTGCCAACAACCTCAAAATCCGATGCGGTAAGGTCGCATGCTTGGTTTTTAAGACCTTTACGTTGCTGCATGTATTTGCTACTACAATTATTTTTTCATCAGATTAGCTTACATGGCTCCTGCTGTACCTCTGCTACCAGTTTGTGGTTTATGGTTCAACACATTTCTTATGCTTCGTCTGTCCAAAATAACTTGGGCTCGATTTGCCATTTGGTGCTTTATAGGTAAGTAACGCAGTTAAATCTAAAATCAACTTAATCAACACAACCTACAGTTTACTTCTCGTGATCAAAAGTTTGGTGGGATTCAGAAAATCTGAGACCGAAGTCAAAGATTTGGTTCTAAACGTTTCTTCGATTCAGTTAGAAACATTTGGGATGCATGGCTCCGTTGCAGAAAGTTTTTTTCTCGAAATTAGGCGTAAACTTTTGCAGTTCTATTTAAATATCGAAATATCGACGTCATTAGTGACAAAACTTCTGCAGCAAGCTTCCTCTGAACCAGTGTGGAGTTCTCCAAGCAGCAACAGCCTTGATCATCCTGGACACATGGGCGGATCCAGGGGGGCATCGCCCCAATCGCGGTTGTTCAGTTATCAAGACTTTCGTTTCCACGCTTTTTACTTGAAAGATACGTTTATCTAATTACGGTGTGCTGGGTAGCAACCAGCTGATGTTTTCGGGAGACAAAACGGTTGTAACTTGTTGTTATATCTATTAAGTAAACATTTTTTTGAAAATTTCGGGGGAAGGCAATTGCCCCCCCTCGTTGCGGGCCTGACGGTGTGTTTGAGTTATGCAAGAATAGGCCTAGCTAATGATTTCCTTGAATATACCGATATAATTCAAATCGGAAATTCTTTGAACTGATCCTTGTGTTCATGGGCGCAATTAGGTGGGCAACACGGGGGACGTGCCCCCTAACTTTTTCAGCCGGGGGCACATAACATGCTATGTCCCCCCACATTTTTCTCGTTAGGTTTTGTATTTGGATAGGTTGCAAAAATAAGTGACATTTGTCACGTTTCATGTTAGATGCATAGCGAAGCCAAATTGATGCTGAAACAGAGTTTGATGTGATATCACTGATTCTGAAAACTTATTTTTATAAGTTTTCGCCTCGATAAAATGATTTTTAGCATTTCCAAGTTTCTAGAGGCCGCGAAAAGTTGTTAACTGCTTCTGTCCAACATTTCACCCTGTGTGGTATCAGTTATTTTTCTAGTAATCGCTGGTTGTATACTGTAAGAAAGCGCATTGTCTTGAAACAATAAGAGTTTAACAGCTGCATATGTGACAGACCACACTACAGCCATGATTTGTTTCGTGCAGAAATGTAACTGGCTTTGCGGTAACGTTGGTTGTCACGTAAATTTAAAGATGCAAAGTTAAAATGTTAAAAAGTTGCATTTGCAGGCAAATCTCTGCGAAGTATTTGCGGAAAACAAAAAGCAGAACTTCTGTGGAGACATAGTTTGAGCTTAATATTGGCAGTTTTGCCACACTGCCAATCTTAGTCTTCAACCATTGTCCATTAGTATAGGAAAGAGGATTTAAATCA
>JGI24021J15306_10002291_pt1 | contig 20443 bp, 10 predicted proteins | sample Ectturendosymbi1_FD_15306 | JGI IMG/M metagenome (IMG submission 15306)
CGCCGGGGAGCTCATTTGGAGCACATTTTTTGAGCGCCAATGAAACAAAGAGTTTTTGTAGTACAGACTTGAAACTTTGGAGATGTCTGCTACCCAGGCTTGACTTAATGTAGCTGAAGTTTTGTGTCAATCTAAATAAAACCTTGGAAGTTATTCGATTTTTGGTGATGACCGTTTTAACCGACACTCTCTAACAAATTAGTACTCCAAGGTCTAAAAAAGTTTTGATTAGATTCCCGAAATAGCGGCCATTGTTACGCAATAATATTGAGAGATAGGTCGTGACAAAGCGGCGGTGAGCATTACGTCTCTGGAACCATGGCGCTGTAGTATCGGCATTGTCGTCCGCATTTGCCAAAGAAGATTCTCACGGGGCGTGGGACTTAGCTGATGAACATAAGAAAGCTTAAATTTTAATCAGCCTGATTTATTTCCTCACCTCCTTTCAATCATCTTTGCTTACAATAGGCGACTAAATTTTGCCGCCCCCTGGAACATGCCGCCCTGGCTATAGCCAGAGTAGCCAGTGGGTTGCTACGCCACTGATTACAACGACACTTTCCATGCTTTTCTTGAACCAAATTCGTTTACGATTTCGTCAAAATCAGTTTTCCCTATTGCGTCCCTTTCTATGCTCGTCAAAGTTACAGTATAGGTCACACAGTCTGCCATGGCCCGTTGAGGCTCGGAAGTATGAAGTGATCAGTTTCAGTTTACTGAAAGATCTCTCGCAGCTTGCAACAGATATTGTCATCATCAACATTGTCTGCAAAGCAATTCGAAGAAGTGGAAAGACATTTTCATCACCATACTCAAGCTCTAAACAAGACTAACAAATCTCTTCCCTGATGAGTTAACATTTTTTGCTCAACTGGTACGGTAACGATACCAGCTGCTGTTGTTTCGAGGGATAACTATTAAGTAAGGTTCTCTTCCTTAGTATTTGGACTGGTGCATTGTGTTTAGCCATTTATCGGGCACTAAGTGGCCATCGAATAAGTTTCGTCAGTTGGAGTAGGGCGTAGCAGCTTAAGTAATTTGTGAATCTGTGGGAGCTTAACAGTAGTTAGTTGGGTGACAGTGAGATTCTCACAGCCACGGACTTAAACTTAATATCCTCTTGCCTGAAACACAGCAACACAGACTGACTTTTAACCTTCCTTAAAACGTCAAAAGGACGAGGTCTTGTGGATATGGCAATGTAGCGTTTTTGTTCTGTCACAATGTCTGCCCTTTGTGATGTACCCCAATACCATAGTTTGTCAAAATACTTGATGGTGCTGGCCTAACACGCCCCACTTTAGTGCACTGCATAAGGACGCTGTGTTGATGCAGCTTTGCAGTTAATGGTTGTGTGGGGCGCAATATGTTAGTTCCAGAAATTGCAAAAATTAAACAACTTTAATTTTTGCAAAGTATTTGTCGCGCCCTTATCAAAGTGGCGTCCATGGCACATGCCTGCCATACCCTATACACCACTGCCGTTGACTGTAAATAAATGAATGCAGGGGTGCCGGAAAGCGGGGGGAATGGCGGGGTCATTGCCCCCTGACTTTTCAAAAGGGTGGCAACGGGGGTGGAGGTGCCTTTTCATAACAATATCATAGGCAATTTAATGGTTGATCAATACCGAATTGAAACAAATTTATTGCAGCTATTCGCGCACCCAGATATTCAGAAGGGTTTTCTATAACTGCTGCTTTTATTTTTGAGGCCAACATTGTTGCTAAACAGAAACAATTAAGCATAAATGTTTTTTGTTTATTATTTATAAGTTTCCATTGCCCTCAACTCTATTACTCCCCTCCCTACCCTTCCACTGCTTCGGTGTCCATGAATGAATGCGATTGAAGTGTGCATTTAAAACGCCTTGCGTATTCTGATGGTCAAATTATTTCCTTTCACACAAATCGTTCCAACGTATGTGTGCATTTAAATCTCCCATACTTGGTTTGATCAAATTCGCTAAACTGTGGGTTCGATAAATTGTCGGTTAAATAAACTGTCATTTCGATACACTGCAGGCCTGTAACAAGGGGGCGCAGGGGAGGAGAGCCCCCCTAAAATTTTTCGAACCCCATGGAAAATGTGTTGGACGTAGTTTGAAACCATTTCAACGTGGTGTTTTACGGATGCTGCATTTGCTGAATCCGGGCGAAAATAGCGAGGACAAGAGGAGAGTAGTGTCGTGCAAGATGTGTTACACCATTTTTACCATTGTTTTATACTGAGACATACTGGGGCAGAATCTTTTACGCCAACTGTTCCTGTCTTAGTTGTGGTTTAGGCTTATCACACTTTTTCAGACGTCCCAGCCTTTTCCATTTATTTATTTATTTTGAATTTTTGGTGAGAGCAGTTGGCGGCAGGCCGAAGCCTGAATTGTGCGTCTTGCCGGGGCGGTTGAGGTGAACGCTCTTGCCCAAGGAGCGCTACGGCAATTCACTCAGTGGTCGTGGATCGAACACCCAACCTTCCAATTGGGAGGTGGACACTCAATCACTGAGCTATTGCTGCCCTTTTCCATTTTTGATATCATTAGTCTCATCATATGACATGGTCAAAATAGCAAGTCGATTCACTTTCACCTTTTAAGTCAAAGGTGCTTCTATTGTGACGCCGTTCATCAGCACCGATTAACAACGTTCCGCAAAAAAATATGGTTTAACTGCTATCAGCTATAAATTGCACTTTTTCATCCTATGTACAAGCTGATATGAACAGCTCCAGACTTATGTTTCTATAACGAAACATTTTTTTCAGTGCAGAGCTTTGAAGTTATTTGAGTATTGCACTTACTTACTGGTAATTTTTTATAAAGTTTTATTCTATTTTGGTTAAGCTATTTTCTGAAACATCTGTATGCAGTTGGCAATTTTCAAAAACAGTTCAATTTTTTGCTTGGCCCAGTGCATTTCTTGCTTCACTCAGATTCAGTGAAATGCCGATGCCGATGGCTATTTGTTTGTTGTTATGCCACAATCAGAGTACATAAAAAGCCTGTACTATAAGATAGGAATAATCATCTAAAAAATCATTACCTTAAACTTTATTAGTTTGAACCAAGGTACACTAAACTTTAGTATTTGAAAAACATGTTTTCTATCGTATAACTGACTGATAAAGGCAAGATATGTCACCACAGTTATGAAAGAATCGCTTCTGTTTTTACTCTTAAGACATAGCACCACAAAAATATCAACATGGAAGAGAAAAACACACGCAAAGCCCATTTACTTTGCGCCACTTTTACACATAGCATGGAAATCTTGGGTAGTTGTATCAGTAGCCTAGAACAGTCAATCAAGTGTGCTCTTAAGTGGTCTTATATTTGGCTTAGGTGTACTTGATACTTTTAGTCATCAAACTATAAGTACAATTGAGCTTATGTAGGTGTCGAGTGCATTCAACAATACTGGGATCACCAGTGGCGGGAGAAAAGTGACTGGCTCCAAAAGTAATGTTCGTAGAGATCAAAAGTGATCGGTTTGTAGCAAAAGAAGCAAGGTTGCATTTCATCAAGAACTCTGTGTTCTTTATTGGCGCAGTAGGCACTCGTGCCGCTGCTGTTTGCTAGGAAAATACTTTCCCATAGAAGCTCAATGCTTCATGAGGCACTTCAAAGTATTGTATTAACAAAGAAGTAAGAACGTAAAAATTAATATTTTTTTACAAACCACACTTTCTCTCGTTTGTTTTTCACATGGTTTTATCTTTCAATAACTTTTGCTCCATTTTCCTCGAAGTTCGAATACATGCATTAAATCTCAAGACAACCATTCGCTAGGTTTTCTTTGATATTTTCAAAAATATGCTTTCGTTTTCTTGCATGGAATAGTTTTCTTTAAAAGAAAATATCTCGACCTTTTATTTTGAATATGGATAGCCCCGTAACTTGACTCAAGACCTGAAATTACTTATGTTGATACACATCAGCTAACCGCAAGCTCAGTCTTGTCCAAAATCTAATCAAGACCTGACCTACGATACAAAACGTTTCAGTACTTTTAACACAGTTTCGATTGCGGCAGGTACAATTCTCATGGTAGAAATTTTGACAGAAGGTTTTTATGTTCATGTCTTCGGAGATTAGCTGCATAATACTTTTCTATGTGTGGATGGTTATTTGTACCTCAGCAACAATTACCAACTGGTTTGTACTTTTCGCTAAACCACAAATTGCTTAAAGAGCTTCAAAAGAAACAAAATTGTTAGTTAGGCCTATATGGTTGACAAGATTTAAAAGAGAACCGTTATATTTCCTATTTCCTCACTACATTTTTTAACAAGAACCCATTCATTCCATAATCTACTGTTTGAGTCATTCAGCAAAACGTATCATTTCGACCCTTTCGCATCGCGTTGGACTTCGTTTGTAAAGAGTCAGCTGTCCACTGCCTTCGTCCTTTAAAGATATGCCATCTTTGTAAACCAGACCTTTTCCGAAGATAGTCAGAAGCGAAGCTCCATGGCAAAGGCGTTAAGCGCAGTTAGATCAAATCTGACTNTTTTGTTACGCAGCCACCCGTGATCTATCATTGACAAACGTTACAAAAAACAGCTTCACTCTTCAACTGGGACCTGCAGTTGCTGCTACTGTGAGTGACGTAACGGTTACTGCAAAACAATCCGGAACACAGGTGGTCAAGTTCAAAACTGTAGGCGGAGAAAAGCAGGTAAAGCGTGCAAACTTGTGCGAGGTCTTACGAAACTCACAAGCTTGGGTGTAGAATCGCAACCAAGCGAACATCTCAAGAACGTGTTTTAACTTGAAGGGTAAAACTTTTGAATTTTCTGCGCAAACTCAAAAGTAAAGAAATTCTGTCAGACGTCTAACACTTATGGAATTTTTCTAGACAAATGCCTTTCATTTGCTACCCTACTGTACAGTATTATAATCTGCTTCGATGCTTTCCTTTGTGATCACTTATCTTCTGGACCAGGGGTGCACAACCTGCGGCCGTACGGCTGCATGCTGCCTTCGATAATAGTGTATGCGGGCGTGCACATGTAATTTAAAATATATGTTACAGCGGCCGGGAATTAATATAAATTCTTTGTCTAGTGTCGATGATGATACTTAGTAGAAAGTTGGCCAAACAGACGTGTGGAAGGAAATTACAGGAGGCTTAGTGTGCGGCAGCAGAACAGAAACAATGCAAAAAAATAGCCTATCTTGAACTCACTGGCGGCCGTATTTCATACAAATACAGTAAACGCATATGCGGCCAGCAATAGCGAAAAGGTTGTGCACTCCTGATGTTCTGGACTAACGGGTGGAGCATGCCGCCGTGAATGCTTGTATACGATGCTTGCACATTAGTAACAGCATGATGAGGGAAAAATTGTCTTTAAAGATTACTTGCAGCAAGGCTAACGTCAGACGTATTTCAGTTTGATATCGAAGGCTACTGAGCAGTCATTTAGTTTTGTGCTGACACTTGATAAAAATTATAGTCAACATAGGTCACAGGTTTGGGCAGTAACATCGTATACATCGTGGCAATCGGGAACTGTTCGACTAATTATACGAACTGTGGAAATTACTCAACAATCAACGTCAGAACAAGTAAGAAAGTCCACGATGTTATATTTTACAGGCACAAAATATTTGCTACAATTACGAATCTAAGCTGTGATGGTGCATATAAAATTGTTAAAAATACGAGACTTGCGTCTGCATCAGTCAATAAGTGAGCGTGTTGACAATAAGTTTAACTTTAAAATCATTGAAACTTCCAGATTATAGTAAAAAGATATATCATCTTACATTTTGAACGAATTTCAAATTACCTCTTCGAATTTGAGTTTGTTTTATGTTAAAATCACGAAAAAACAGTTTGCAAATGGATAACGACACAAACGTTTATCAAAGTAATTTAGCAATGATATAAAAATGCAAATAATTTTTTAAGCATTTTTTACATTGGTTTATTCAAGAAATGTTAGAATTTATATATTTTCTTGATAAACTTCTTTTCAGTGCCGAATGGTGCAGCAATACAAAACGTGTTCGCAACCCCTACCTTTGCAACACTTTTTTTGGAACCAGTGCCAGGAGCAAGGGAATGGACGATTGAATATACCAATTTATTAACTAGCAAAAAGACCGTCATTTCTACTCCGAATGATGGACCAACCAAAACTCTTTATCTTGCTGTGTAAGTGCGTTTGTGCAAATATGAGTATATAAAATGAAATGACACAGTCTAATAGGTGCTGTTCGCTTGTCGCATAAAAGCATTGTGTTAAAACGAGGTGTTTTTGCATTTTAGCATCACCAATCTTCAGCCTAATACTGTGTACAAGGCCAAAGCAAGAATTTCGCAATTGTCTCCACAAAAAAGTCTAACTTCATCGCAAAGTCCATATGGCGCTGAAACTACTTTTACAACGAGTAAGCGAGAAGTACTTTTTCGAAGTCTATATTTACATATGCTACAGTATATTAAATTCTGCTTCAGATAACACGTTTCAGCTTGCGAACTCATGCCTTTAGACCAAGCGATAATTGGTTATTGATATTACAACTGGCATTTAAGGGAAGGTGAGGTTTTGCAACAGCATAAGCACAACGTACAAGCATAGCAGAATAAGGTATATGTGTTGAAATTCTTGAAAATTTCGGAACGTATTCTGATGTTGTTTTAAGAAAATACAACATTTTTAACATTGTGGCTGGTTTCATCATGCTGCATATGCTTTCTGAGTTGGCAGTCCATTGTATAAAAGTTTAATTTACTATAACTGTGCAACTGTATCATTTCACAATTCATTTGCAACAACGCTATTGCGTTGCAAATTTTTATGTGAAAAACTTGGTTTTAAACATTGATTCTACTCTAGTGTGATTCACTGTATGTCATAATACAAAGTGCAAATGGAGAGCAGTTATTTAAAGCAGTCTGATGTTTTCAAGATGTAACAGGTGTATTGCATAATACCGATGCCGCGAATCTGCTAAAGGTTGAAAACGGGATTGGCAAGTAGGATATCGATAGGCTTCACGAGCTGCTTTTTGTGATTTGCAGCAAGCTAAAAAAAGTACATTTAAGCTTGGTAATAGGCTGTTGAGTAGAGCTCATCCTAAGTTACTGCTTCTACTTTTAAACCATCATTTCTTCAAAGTGGCAGATGCTCGTTTTTTTTGTGCGTGTTTCACCTACTTTTGTTTTTCTGATGAAGATTAGCAAGTGTTAGAGGGGTTGGTTTGTGGTCGTTATCGCAATCGCGACAACATACAAGCCATTTGATATTCGTTCCTCGAAATTATTCGCTGGATTTGTTGCACTATACGAACAAGCACCTGGTTGCGGAAATTGCGCCAGTGCGTTAAGTCTAAAATTGTGAAGACAGCAGGGTCTTGGGAAAAACATGACCTACCAGGGAAAAGGTGGCTAACAGAGGGGGTCGGCGCTGTGCCATCATGACAGCAACGGAACAACTCCGTTTAATATTGCTAGAGATTTAACGTATTCTTTAGCGATCTTCAGTTTGAAGATGAGGACTGCGGTAGCTCATTGTGGTCACCTCAAAATGTATTACTTGCTGAAAAAGTTTTACTTTGTTTTAATTTAAAAAGTTGACCACCACTATTTTCTATAATTCCAATAACTTCGAAAAGGTTTCATTCCAAAAAATAAACAAAAGTTTATTTCGATTAGTTGTCCAAAAAAATCCTGAAAAGTTATTGTATAGTACAAAAATAATTGTCTCAAATTTTGGGAAAATATTTCTTAACACGTATAAGCGTTTTGTGAAGTATGTAAATTTCAAGCCGAGGAAAAGTTTACAAGCAAAAATTTCCTCTCGGGAAAATTGCTCTTTGAGGTTAGATCCAGTATTTTCCTATGAAAACTGTGTTTCATTGTGTGGTTTACACCCTTTTCAATTGTAATGCAAACTAACGATGACTCCAGAAAGCGGAAACGTTTACATTTTTGTTAAAAATGCGTCCTCGATGACACTGTGAACACGAAGACGAACATTGGTTCATAAATTTCTCCCCTTGCTAAAAGCAAGTTGCTGCATTCGTGTCATTTATGTATTTCAGTAACAAAACTATTCTTTATTTTGGACATTAGCATAAACCTTGATTTAACAAGTGACGGGCTTAACAGATTTCTATTTATAACGTAGTCTAATTAACAGCAGGACGAACCGTTTTCATACCGAGTGAGTAACACATCATACAAATAAATTCCTGTCAAATCATCCCCCGGTTCAAACAGCGTACCCTCACTGGTAATAGTCAACATGATACTGTATATCAAATCTTAGCAGTAGGCAGTGATGTAGGAGCTGGGGGTGCAAGCATGCCCCAAAAAGTTTTGATTTGTCCAAAATTTGGGCAAAATCTAAAAAAAAAATTAGGAAAAAAGTTTCGACAATTTTAACAATACTAATGAAATTATATTTCTTTGTTATTGAGTGTATAAATAAAAGTTTATTATGTCAAAGAAAGCATATTAGATAGGTTTTTTATAAAATCAACAAACTGACTCTAGTAACTTCGTGCCTTAGTATGTGAGAGTTGGTGAGTGACTGACTCACTTGAAAGTTTGGGCAAAATAAGACATTTCATCTGTGTGTTTTGTTTAATTGCACGCTGTGGGAATCGAATATGCTCCATGGCACCTACTTCATATAAATAGAAAAGCTGTGTTTTTATTTTAAGTACAATTTTGGATGAACACATTTTGCCATCCAGTATGCTCCATACAGTAGTGGTTTTAGTGAGTGTGCAGGGTGTGCAAAATGGGGGCCTCTATTTTAAAATTACTCGCTTTGAGGGGCCCCCATTTCTGGTTTACACTTTCAAAGATTTATTAGCTTTTCTTTATGAGTGCATTTATATTATAATAATACATATTATTTAGCAGATAACTTTATTTAGTTTGTCTATATGGGATTGTGATTATTGGTATGTTTTTACATATTTGGAATTTCAAACCTAAGAAGTCTTAGTAGAACGATAAAACACAAACGGTCTATTATCAAAGAACAATGGGCTCCAGTCAAAAAGTAAGAGCCCCCAACCAAGATATTAAGGGATCTTAGTCAAAGGATAAGCAGGCCCTTCAACATTTGGTTATGGGCAAGGGGGTCAAATATCCTTAAATGATAAGATACGGGGCNGTTAATCAAAATTTAAGAGGTTTTATTGTAAGANTATACACCCTTACATTTTTGAAATATTTTGCTGACAGTTACAAGATTTAACTATTAGCCCACCATTCTTGGTTATAAATCTATTACCAGTTTACGTTTCCAAAAGCAAAATACAATGCAGAGAAAGCCATTAGCATAAGTGTGTTTATTTAGCACATACCAAATCTTTGTAATTTTAGTGATATTAACTTGTTCAAGTTTTACTGCCACAAGTGTAGTGGTTGTAGTCTATTAACGGCAAACCAACATTGAAATCTCTTTAAAATTTCTGAGTCAGTACTACGTATTTCATTCATTCCAATCTCATCATAAAAATTATCTTTCATTAGTTATTTCTCATCTGATTTACTGAAAAAAAAATGGCATGTTTACCTGTATTTTTGGACAGTGGAAGTCTAAGAACAATAAGTTCTCGCAAAGCTTAACTTGGCCCTAGAGCAGGGGTGGGCAATTAATTTGGCTCTGTGGCCACTTTGAGAAGACCGCGTTCGGTGGAGGGCCATGCCTTTTAATAAAAGTAGAAGCAAGTCGATGAAAATAGAAGCAAATCTAGGTTCAAGTTAGCCTCAACGTCATCATTTGCTGTTACAAGTTGAGGAAATTTCAGATTTGAAGATGTGTGGCCCGCGGGCCGCTAATTGTCCACCGCTGCCCTAGGGTTACTCCATTGTTCAAACAGTCATGCAAACCAGGGCTTCTCAAACGTTTTTGTTCAGCGGCCCCATTTTGAAAAAGTTTTTTCTATGAGACACTTCATGGATAGCCTCGATCAGAGCTTCTCAAACTGTGGGTCGCGACCCCATTTGGGGACGCGAAACAAATTGGTTTGACAAATCAGATATAAAAGTTTACACGTATCATTAACATCTACGCTATCCATGAAGGGTCGCATAAAAAACTTTTTCAAAAATGGGGTCGCTGAAAAAAACGTTTGAGAAGCCCTGGCCTAGATGTTAATGATATACGTGTAAACGTCCAATTTGTCTGTGGCGAAATTATACAAATGCAGAGAATCCGCGAACGTAACTATACAGTAAAGAAACAATCACTTAATGGAAACAGTAAGGCGAAAAAATTAACAAAAACAATTCAATTTATAGAAGTTATCAGGCACAACTAATGGGATGTATCCACTTGATGATTTTTACACAGACCATCCATGCGTAGATTGATACAAGACAACGGAGGACATTCTCAACATTAAAAAAAATATCAGTTTTTGGACTTCATGATTATCAATTTTGAGAATGCCTCTTCAAACATAATTGAGCAAAAGACTAATAGTTTATGAAAGGCTAGATCAGAAATGACCGGGTATTCATTCTTTGTTCTTATCCAGAAATAAAGAAACCCTGTCTCCATTTGTGAACTTTTGTCGTTAAATAATTCTACTCATATCCTGGGCATGGCAGGTGTGTGGCCTCCTGAAACTTCAATTGTGTATGGTTTGCGGATCCAATGTTTTCTAAATCAAATTCCAAAGTACTTCTAAAACATAGTCTGAAACTACTCAGTGTGCTTTCAAAGCAGTTGGCCAAACCCTTAGACTAGAGCTAGAGTTCTAGACGCAAGTGTGCCCTCGTGTCGGAGTGAATGAAACAAGGTCAATACTGGTCAGTACGTTAAAACAATCATGACGTAGCAACGCATAACTTGTGCTTAGTTGATGATTATTATTTAATAGCTCAGGCAGACATTCTAGCAGGCTAATAACTGACAGCATGAAACACGGCATTACCAATAGAAATGCAGCAGAAATAGATTCACTGCAGGTCCACTTTTAAATTTCTTGTAAAGTTTGCAAAAATTTTTATATCTGATTTGTCAAACCAATTTGCTTTCCTCCCCCAAAATTGCATTTCTCAACCCCAAATGGGGCCGCGACCCATAGTTTGGGAAGCCCTGATGTAAACAACTATGTGCATGTGCAAATTTTCGTGATCTACTGCATGCTTCAGTTGGTGCTGTAGTGCAATATTATATAAGTTGCGCTCAATTTCTTTTGGAGTCAGAATTAAATGTCTAAATGTTTATAGGGAAGGTTTCCTTACTGTTTTGAACCAGTGGTGTTTTTCTTTGCTCTACAGCTACGTGATTTTCAGTGCAGAGATTCAGAAATACATTTTCGTAGTAAAACGCAGCGGTTCCCAAAGTATGGGTCGCGACCCAAACGTGGGTCACGAAGGGTCGAAAAATGGGTCGCGCCAAGATTATTCAAATCTATCAAAAGGAACTTTTTTCTTTTGCCACCTGGCGGCAAACGCTACGAAATAACAACATGAGTAGCAAAAAGAACAGAACTTTTTTCTTTTCATTTTTCAAGTTCTGTCAATTCCGTCATAGACTGAATTATTGCATCATACGCATTTCATTTGGCTTCATCTTATTAAAACTGGATTATTGCATCATAAGTGGTTTTCCGAGAGTTTTAATGGCAGCGCAGCTACTAGCCGTAATTAGCTGCTAAGTTAAGATTCATTGATTACTGAAGTATTTTGGAGCTAAATAGTTTAGTGGAGCATCAAGGTTGATATTATGAAAGTTGAGCTATGTAGTAGCAGAATAGTTTGAAACATTTTCGCTTCCTAAGCACGTAAAATAAATTTTTTCGATGTTTTAGGCTTGGGTCGTGAGATGTTCATTAAACGCAGATTTGGGTTGCGCTTAAAAAAGTTTGGGAACCACTGGTATAAAGGATGAAGCTGCTGGGGATGATGATGTATTTTATGCCCATTTATGAGTTAGGAAGCAGTGGGGTTTTATGTTTTTCTGTACATTGTGTGCAATTGTGTTATTTGTGTAATGTATCATGGTGCATATATGGGGAGGAAATGTATTACCAAAGAAGTTATACTAGTTCGTGTAAAATTCAGCAACAGATACTGTTGTAGGCCGCCGAGGCTAGGTCCTGAACATTTAAATAAAAAAAAACAAAAAGCTGCTCTTTTGAAAGTTCGATTGTTTTCCTGTTTTATCGTCGACCTTATTGTAAGGAGCTGTGTGTTTACACACATTGCACACACAGATATTGTCACCTTGTCGACTAAGGAAGATTTCTTGCATCGTGTTTTATTGTTCTTAATTATTAGTCATAAAGTTGTGCTTTCGCTGCAACAAATAAGTCAATGAACTTTACAAAAAAATGTTGCCACACCGGTCAGAACTATCTGTTACAAATCACTTTACTGTTGAAAATCAGATTGATGCCAGAACAAAAATTACGGCGATTCGAAAGCAGGCTATCTGCAGAAAGTCCCTTATTTGTAACTTGCGTTGTTGGAAGAGAGCATAAATTATATAGCGAGTATTTTTTAAGGTTCTGCAAAACTGCGATGCACGTTGGTTCGCCGGAAAGTTTTATGTCACAGATCATTCGTCAAGCGCAATGTCTTCATGTCACAAAGCTTTTGCTGTGGCTTACACAAGTTCGTAGCACTCAAAACAACATCTCATAGTCCGCGCTGCACAGATTGGTTTCCATAATTGTATCACTTTTAAGAATAAAANTTAAAAAATCTCCAATAAATTATTACTTATTGTAACCATGCGTCACAATGATATCAGTGTTACTGCAAATACGAACCCCATTTTTTGACAACGATGACCGTTATCTTTCATTTACGCGAGTGCAACGGCACCGAAAATATGTTGCACACGGGCCCCTAAATTGCTAAGACCACCACTGGCCGCATATATGTCCTCAGTAAGGTGTGAGGTTTCTTGCTGACGGCAACAGCTGGAATGTGAATGGGACGCCAAACCTTAGAACTGCGAGGCAGATGCTCAGAGTACTTAGTCAGCTGGCTTCTGACGATGTATTTGCACAACCTAGCGTATGTTTTTCATTTGGGTTGTTAAGAACCAAATTTCAAGTAAATTTTCTATTTTCAAGTCTATGGCAACATGCAGTAGAGGAAAATAGAATGTACCAACAGCTACAAAAAATTTGTAAGAAAAAAGCTTGTCTCATAAAGCTTTTTCGGGCAAATTTGGGAAATTCGGGCAAAATATCATTTGCTCCCTCAAAAAATTTCCTGCTCCTACACCAATGGCAGTAGGAGTAGTGCTGCAGTAAGTTTGTAACAGCAACATTTAATGTAAAACTGGAAGTTTCTTTGTTATTACTGTAACACTAACGGGTAACCTGAGTGAATAGCCAAATTGATGACAACAAACCAACGATGTTTATGATAATTTTACCTCAGCGATGTAGACATACCCCTATACATTGATAGGTCAATGCAATTCAGCCTTATTGAAATTTTTGTGCTCCTAACCTGATAAGTACTGTAACTGACGAGGCGTGCTTTTCATGTGGCACCCCCTGTACAAGGCCAGACTCACTGCCCCAATGTTCCAATGATGAAATCTGGAAGTGACTGTAAATATGCTACCTGAGCAAGAAAATTAGCTGGAAAGGCCTGGCTTCAGAACAAAACCGATCCTGCTGTGTAGACACGATATGCTGAAGTGCGAAAGACCGCAACCCAAATGGTAAAAAGTCCAAAATGCGCCACTGGAAGAATTTTAGACAAACTAAATTCCAGTTAGAGGGAAGCCATCAAAGCATTCTGGCGAACTATCCCGCGTCTCCGAGACAAAAAGCGTAATGTTGCAAGCCTGCGAGATCAATCAAAGACCAAAAAGGTGTCGTACTCAGCAACGAGGGGGGCATCTGTGGCGGGTGGAGGGAGTATTTTAAGGATCTTTTGAACGCGGTCACTTTCATACGATCAGACACACAGGTGCATTTTGGTGAAAAAAATACAATCACTACGAACGAAATCACCAAAGCTTTCAAAACACTAAAACCGGGAGGTTGCAGGTTGTGATTAAATCCTAGTTCAGTACGTAAAGCCATGAACAGGGAAGGAATTCTTCAGACTAACTCGTGTATATCAAATGGCCTGGATTTCTGGGAGGGGTCCAAAAGATTAGGATTTAGGGCGTTCATCCCCCTACGCAAGAAGGGAGACAGGAGGGAATGCACCAACTACCGGGAATTTCTCTGCTTGGTATTCCTGGAAAACTTTTTGCCTCTTGCCTTGAAAAGCGATGCCTTGGGAAAAATGAACATAATGCGAAAATACTCTCTACGGGTTTCGTCCGCAGCTACGGTCATATTTCTCTCTCCAACAAATCATTGAAAAATCTTGGGAATATGCAAAGATGTCTACGCTTGTTTTGCCGATCCCTGAATGCGTTCACTTTGGGGTGTTTTGCTGAAGTATCATGTTTGGCAACCAACCAACTACCAGTTTCTGTCCACACCATCGGCGTCTGTCGTTGGTGTTGTCTTAGACAAGGGGTTGTGTTGTCGCCACTCCTCTTCATGGTCTCAATGGACTTAATAGGCAGTCACAGTTGAGTTAATGAACTTGTCATTTTTGGAAGCTGTAAAATCAACCATGTGCTTTTGCAGACGAGTTGGTGCTGCTTGCATCATCATAGGACCTTCAGCACGCGCTTGATCGGTTTGCCACTGCGTGTGACCAAGCGGTAATGGAATTTAGCAGTAAAACCACCGAAGTATATATGCTTCTCCAGAAACACAGGCCAGTGTACACCGCAAACCAGCAACAAAGCGGCATTGCACTGCAGACGTTCCATACAATTAAGCACTTTGGGGTGGCATTTACGAGTAACAGAAGCCACGGAAGGCAGAACCAAGTGAAACACAATATTGCAGGAGCAATAATATCGTTTCATGGTCACAGAATGAGAGCTTGAAAATACAGAAAAGCTTTCAGTTTATAAATAGGTCTTTGTTCTGATTCTCACCTAAACTTCTGAATTTAGGGTGTTGACCGAAAGAGTGCTATCTGAAGTGAAAGTGGCACAGATGGGATAATTGCTACTCCTAAATGTCGAGGCATTTCTCCTTCGATTAGAAAGGTCTCAGCTACGATGGTTCGGCCGCGTGATCAGAATGTCCCAAGAATGCTTAGAGAGGCAAGTTCTGATGGCCACACTCATGGGAGAGCAACTCAGAGACTGAGCACGGACCAGGTGGCGTGATTACATCTCCTACCTGGCTTGGTCCCGTCTTGGTGTGACTGTGGAGCCAGAAGAACTCATAAAAGTTGCTGAAAACCTTGAGGTATTTCGAGATCTCCTAGGGTTGCTGTAACAGCGATGAAAAGCGGGTGTGAAAACTGAGTTAGAAACCACTTGTTTAGAAAGCACTTGTTTCATTCTACGCCAAAAAAATTTTGTTTTTACATTCCGTGAAATTTTTGTATAGAAAAAATATCGGTGTTTGGGAGAGTGGTGTTGGCAAATATGTCCTATTCGTCGGATCCTTTGCTGAACCTGTCAGTCCATAATCAACTGCAAAGAGCGTATGAAAACAACAGCAGGGTGGTCAAAGTGAATATTGTGGAATTAATAAATTCTTCTAACAAGGTCCAATGCCATTACGAGATACTGCTTTCTGACAAAAAAATAAATCCTTCAACGTATGACTTGAAACTGAAAGATGCTTCCTCTTTTTTGGATAGCACAGTGATATACAACGGTAAGCTAAAACCGTAGTTCAGAATTGTGTAATCTGCCTAATTAGTTTTGCACAAACCTTACCACTGTTGAAAAAGACAGTGCAATTAATTTTTATGTCTGTGCTATTGCATCTTTTGTGGATTTTCGGTAGGAATTACAGAATCGGACTGTAGCCAGGTTTTAAGGATTGGGGGCAAAACACATCTTTAGAGGGCAAGATTTTTGCTTTTATTATATGTTTAAAACAATTTTTTCTCGGCACAACAAAATTTGTGGTCGCTGCGCCCGAACGCCCTACCGATATTTCTACAAAAGGTGCAGTCTTTGATAAAATGTACGAAATTTCGTAAAGTCGAAAAACTTTATTCTGTTGCATACTTCTATAAATTTTCTCTTTTCTTCAGCTGCGGGAAATAACACATACGGTTGGTTCAAAACGCCTGGCGGATCGATGGACTTGTTTGCTGTTATTTCTCCGTGTTATGCAGCCACAGATAAACGGACTTGGAAAATTCATGATGTTGCTAGAAGAGTTGTGACATTACCATTTCCGAGAGGGGGTGATGGTTCTGCAGCTAGCCAACAAACTGTGTTTTTGGCTGATGCAGGTTTGCTTTAAGATGTGATATAAAACTAAATGTACGCTGATTCAGAACTGCCATGCTATGCTAGTGTATGCTGACAATCAGTTGCAACAACCAGAGCCCTGTAAATGTTACGTTTAAAAAAGCATACTTGCTTGGCCATAATGATTGATGATCATAGACGTAAAATGTTAAAGAAACTGGAAAGTGTTTGTCATTACGCTTGCGGCTTAGAAAAATCATCGCTTTTATTTTTACAGTGCTGATAAGAACATATTGCATTTCATATTGTCCGTGAAAGCGTACGCCTAAAAAAATCATTTTGTACGGGTGGCATAAAATTATATTAGGATATTTTGCAAAATGCAGTAAACTGTACCCATGGACATCCACAGATATTTCTCCAAGGGGGCATCGTCATTACTTTACTTATCTTTTTCAGGTTGCTGACGATGCAATGCAAATGGGCGTTCATAAAACGCATTACCCTTTCGACACCACAAGGAAAATTCCCCTTGATACGGCCCAGTAGCGTGCAGAGGTCTGGTGATGCCCGGGGCGACTGCTTGATTGTATGCCCCCTGCCAAATTCTAGTGTGGCGTATGGTGGGCATTGTTACTGGATATAGGCTGTTTGTGGCATCACGTTCGCAAACCAACATTTTGAAGAAGTTTGTTGACACATCATACACGTCATTCTACACGCGCTCTCCTTACTCGTTGTTGTATAATGTGTCTCTGTAATGAACATAAATATCAGCGCTCCAAGTTAGGAGACCGGAGCAAAACTAGAGCACTCTATGCTATGACGGAGCAATTCTTAACTGCAAAAATATCCGATAACGCGTTGAAACAGGTGAATAGAACACACTCAGTGCTACGTCAGCGCAGTTCATAACTGCAAGAATATAAGGCACATTAAAGCATGGAGTAAAACACACTCAACGTTACAACAGAGCAGTTCACAATTACAAAAACATCAGGCTGCGCGAATGTCTCGTCGAAAAGCAGTCGAGCAAAGAAGGTATGCGGCTGGGATGGCAGACATCCAAGGTTCACAGTTTGAACCCTGCTAAACTACACAAGAATTGAGACTGCGCTTAAAGGACGCAAGAAAACTTTAGTTTTTTATTTTGTGGTTAATGTACAACTACTGGGGGGGACAGAACTGATACGGGCTTGTGTGAGCCATTACGTTCAATCCGCCTGAACTGACAATTAATGACGAGCCTCGAAATGATGCACATATTGCAAGCGCAGGTTTGCGTTTGTATTAGCGCACACCCCTGGTTGCCACATCAAATAACGAAACGGGAAACAGTTATGCATCAAAAAGTCAGCTAAATCAAGCACGCTGAAATAGGAAGTTTTAAAACTTGGCTCAAAAGATCAATTATAACGTCCATAATTACAGTAATTATCTTTCAATCCTTTTTTGTGATTTTCCCTTGATCGCACGATCTGGAAGGAGTCACGTTACTGTCAGTTTGGTTGGGTGTGCGCCGCACACCTAAAGTAACAGGTCCCTGGTATTGAAGAATGTGAGAATTACTGGCATTTGAATACGTAAAAACTAGTGTTGACAAAAAAACAAGCTTCGAAAAATTCAATCCATGCAGCATGCGTTAGTAGTCTTACAATAGAAAAACTCATCTAGTTACAGCATTTTAATTTTTATAGTTTCACGTTTTGGATGCCCGGAGTCGTCGTCCCGTTCGCTCCCCCTCTGCACGCCACTGTTACGGCAACAGTCACAAAAATGCGCTTCGTTGGCAGCAATAGCCAGTTATATTACGATGATTTACACAATAGGTCAAGGGTCTCCAAACTTTTTTTGTCAGACGGTCACGTAAGCTATTACACAACAATTCGAGCATTTCGAGGGCTGGATATCTAACGTAATGTGATTGTTTCGGGATATGTCACACTTTACCAAATCAACAAATTTTTCTTTATTGACAACATGTCTTTTCGGCCGGATGAAATGGCTTCGCGGGACGGATTTGGCCCGCGGGATGTAGTTTGGAAACCCTTGCAATAGCCTATCCGCACATTTTCGAAGACAGGTACTTATTTTCGGAGAAGCACTGCTCTTCAACGAAAACACATATTATGACTTTATAGCAAGACTTGCCAGCGTCACGTAGAAACAAGGACCGCAAATGTCTGGGATTTCGTCCAAAATGATCAATCTCTCTTTCAATAAAACCTTGCTTGCCTTTGCTGAATTTTTCACGGTGAACACTCATCATACATATACCGGACAAACGTTCAGTCTCACACTAACTATGGATATTTCAAACTCGTGAAAGCATTGCTACAGATTCACTCATGCTTCTTTTCAGACAGTATAAAACTACTGTAAGTTCTTACCGCTATCAACAGTCACTGTCTCGCTGCATTACCAGCCAAGATGTCTGCTTGCAGCAGTCACATGCGGCAAAACCGCAAAACGCCTACTGTCGAGACCGTAACTTGGAGTGAACCTTTGAAGATTTGTTGCCAAGTAATTAGTATGCAATAAAGACTAACAGCAGAACAATCCGATCGCAAGTTTGATAACCTGTTTCTGCAAGTATTAAAGGAGCAGACATGAGTGTACTGCACAGCATACGGGTAGCTAGGGGTCCAGGGGGCCGTGCCCCCCAAATTTTCAGGATATACAGTATAGGCGGGATGTCAGGTATAATAATGTTATTCACCTATGATCAAACATTTTGGCCCGCTCAGTTTTTGTTGGCTCCCAAATATTTTTGGGCTGGCTACGTCACTGCTGCACAGCGTTGCAAACTTGGCTTGTTTGAAGGCAGATTTTGAATATCTGGCTTTTTTTAACGTGCTTGGCGTTTTTGAAATCCAAAAAAGTCAGACAAAATCTGGCTTTTCATCAGTTGGAAAGGGTTGACCCTGCGAAAGGATTGTCACAGGTCACAGCTGCACATTAAACATTACGTATCTTTTCTAACTAGGGACCATGCAGGGTGCCAACTTCCCTTTTCCGTGTAGAGTTTGGTTCCAAATTCCTGTCTGGAACTTACTAATGTTTATCCAAAAGACACATGCATGAGGTAGAAGAGCAATGTAAAAAACTTTGTTTGTTGATTGGGCAAACAGTTACTTTCAGGCTTTCAGATTCTACTTTCAGATTCTATTTGAATACTTTCAGATTTTACTTTCAGATTCTACTTGAATAAGAGGTGATGATGCGTATTTTGTAGGCGAAATATATACTCTGTAAGATCTTAGTGTCTGATTCTGTGCTGGGAAAGGATTTCTTTCACTAGACAGTGTTACTTTCAGGCAGTATATCTCTAAAGTCTAGACATAACAGTAGCAACATTTTAGGTCGGTGTGAGAAAGTACAAAAATGCTGCAGGAGAAAGCACTTTTGATAAAGTTGCAGTGTACGCACTCAGTCCCAGATGAGGCCTTCAGAGGCCCTGAGGTACAATTTTTCGAGGCCCCCATCTTTTCAATAAAAACCAATGTCGCATGGTGTCCCCAAAATACTCGTGTTCATCTCGCGAAATAACACATTCTGCAACATCAAATTAAAAGGGTAGATATGCAAAGCGAAAATAAATACGTTTGTCCTATCATAAACTCAATTATGCGAAAAAGTTCTCAGTATTTCCCATCATATTAGGCACTCAAACTATAATAGTAGTCTTCGTGCTTTTTTGCAAGCAAATTCATGAATCAGCTTGTCAATAGTTTCCATAATAGTTCGCTTGTTTCCGTAATAGTTCGCTCTCAATACTCGCCAGTGACAAACGAATTGTTGGTGGTTTTGAAACGTTAACATTGGCATCACTTTCAATTACAGCTACACTGATTTGATAACTAGACTTTGACTTTATTTTGGCTGCGTTATACCCCACTCATTCTTATCCAATGATGGCTTCTTAGTTCATACTTTAGTTCATACCTAACCTAAGATAATATCAAACCAAGGGTTCACAACCTGGGATGCATGTACCCCTAGGGGTAGATTTTTTTAATCTGAAAGGGCACATTTGAGGTTAGCAATGGCAGAGAAAAATTATGTTTGTATATTATTCATTTCGAAATACTCGCATTTATACATACTAGGTCAACATCAGTGAGTATTATTTTCAAAATCAGTAGATGCTTACTGGTACAGTAAATATATTTTTTTATTTTCCTCAGACTTTTTGTCATAAGAAATT
>JGI24021J15306_10002292_pt1 | contig 20442 bp, 10 predicted proteins | sample Ectturendosymbi1_FD_15306 | JGI IMG/M metagenome (IMG submission 15306)
AAAAAAAAAAAAAAACATTTCACTGCGCAGTGAGCATCGCAAACGTTTTCACGTTGCGCTTGAGCAGTTCAAAGCACATCAACTACTTTAGGTTTGCAAAGGCTCTTGGATATGCTACAGCATGTTTTTGTAAAGGCGAAAGTATGAAAAGCTTATGTTCATCAACGACTATTTAAAAAATGAAAAGATAAGTACACAATGGCAAGCACAATACAAAAATATTACAAGTGTCGACCGTGCAAATGTTTCTGCAGAAATAAAATTTTCTTGGTTCATATGCCACATCACCTATTGTTAAAAAATAAAGTGAAGATCTAGTAATGAACGATTAGCACATGGTTTGTTGTCTCTGACACTAATGTTTCCTATGAAGTAAAGTTACACCAGGTAATAGTTTTTACATAGTTCTTACATTGATTGTTGCGATGGATCTCAGGTGATGTTGGGAGATAAAAAGAGGTTCCCAGCACGTGCTTCGAAATATTGGAATATCTACTAGAAATTGTTGTATTTTTTGATAGGATGTACATCAGAACCTCCGTTTGCAGTTGTCTTCGTTTCCTTTCTATCGCAAAGGGTTCGTGAGTTGTGAGCCGAAACGTGATTTCTGTCATTACTGCGACGGAGAAGTGCGCAGTTCTAAGTCACAAGTTCCTGTTGCCATTGCAACAGGAAAGCCGTTGTGTGACTTGTTTACCGTAAATAATTCTGTTGCGCTTGTATAGTTTAACCGCTTTTGTAGTAATTCTTCATTTTTTTTCTTTTATGTTTCACAAAAGGTACCCAGCAATTGGCAGCCACTGTTTGAAGTGTGTCTGGTTTTGACAAAAAGTGTTTGTGCTATCTTCTTTTGTGTTTGCTAACAATTTTTTGGAGATTACCAGGCTCCAGACCAGACCTGTAGATGCACACAATTTGCAAGCTGTAAAAGTGACGAAGAGCTTGCTAATTGTGCGTTGAAAACCTGAGTATTAACCCACAGCTTGCGAAAGGGGCTGGCACCTCGACAACTCCTATACGGCTTTTATAGTGCCTTCCAAACGTGAAGGTCAGGCTGCATATGTCTTGCGTAGCAGCCAAAGATCAAGCCCACGACGAAGCAAAACAAAAAAATAGTTCAAACAATTCTGCGTGTCCTAGACCGGGGTGTTCCTAAACATTTTTCCGAGCTTCCCCATTCTATTTATTAAAATGTCCGGGCATTCTTCAAGCATGACCGTGATATACAGAGCGAATTATACCTTTAAAACATATGTTTGATCTAAACAGTTAAGTGCAACTGTTTTTGTTGCTTAGCAAGCCCAACCGTGGCTCAATGTTTGCCAATGCTGGTATCAACATATTTTCAGTGTGGAACTCTGTCTTTTTATATTGTTGTCAAAGTTAAAAACGCAATTCCCCTTATACGGAATTACCGTTGCGCGTTTAAACATGTTACAATGTTGCACTTTGCTGGTGTTGGCCTACAGTCTACAACTCAGATTAGATTTATTTTTGCATTAGTTTTACTAGTCGTGTTCCGAAAGTGTGAGTAAGTAAAATTTATGCAGATGCAGTACTACGGGCGAAAGTCGTGTATCCTTTGCGAACCTAAAATTTATCACGCATTGCCTTGGTAGGTCTCGGCCCATAGTTTGGAAAGCGCTGTTATAAATGGAAAGAGAACGTTTATAAAATGTCAAGTTTTCTACCTTGATTTACTGAGATGAAATCTGTGAAATCTATCAAAAGACTTGAAATTACAGTAAAATCTTTCAGGTGTTGTCTGCATCCCTACAAAAGATCGATTTCTAATAAATTCTTGTTTCAAAAAACTGGCCCAGGAGTTTCCTCTGGTGACATGCCGCGCTGCTTATTGGGGAAGTTAAGCGGACATGAAGTATGCTTTTGACATGTCACTGATTAATTAATCAGTGCGTTGAGAAGCTACTTCAGCCCTAATGTTCGTGCCTTTAACAAGCACTGGCGCAATGCGTTTCACGCAACTTCCTCCTGCTCAGTAAAACTTATTGCTAAAATGCCAACAACGCAGATTACTGGTTAGAAGCGCACAGACCACGGCGCTAAAGCGGGTTAAACCGCAGAAAAGGTGCAAGTAACCGGCACGGACTTTCAAGACTTTGTTCAGCAAAGTTGAAACGTTTTTCGTCACGGTGCCACGAATGTTTNGCAGCATCGCTTAATCATGATTTTACAACATGCATTTGTTGGCTAAACGGGTTGTGTTATGGCCTATTTATGAAAGTGACGCAGTTGACTCAAGCAGGCTGTTGGCACTACCGGTTCACACAGCGTTGGGTCGAAGCTAAACCAGAACATCCCAAAATGCAACAGCGCTTTTTAAACTTGAATGCAAAAGAATGACAAGCAGGAAAGGTAAATTAGGTCAGGGCGTTTCCTGTTATTACCAATTGCAAAATAAGAAGAAAGCTGCGAGAAAGTGAAACGTTTGAGAAAAATATTGTTGACGCTATAAGCGGTGCATATTGCAGACACTATCAGCAATTTGGAGATGCAACGTCCTGCCATGCCTGTATTCTCGTAGTTTTGCAAAATACGCGTGAGTGGTAGGCTGATTAAAAGCTTCAATCAGTGCTGCAGTGACTGGCGGAAGATCACGAATCACTTGTAAAAATTGTCACGAGCTCTAGCTAGCCTACATCTGTTTTTGGGTGGAGTTGGATTCCTAACAACACTGGGAATCGGAGTCGGTATTTTTTGTCCGACTCCGGATGTCCAATTGGATCATTTTTACATCACACTCTTAAATTCGGAATTCCTGTTGAAATGGTACAATTTCTTTTGAATCTTTTGTTGAAAGAGAGATTTCGTGCTGCGTACCACGATTTACATTGATTTTAACAGTCAAATTTCATTTCCTTTATGTTAAGGAGTCGGAGTAGGAAATTTTGGAAAGGCCGGAGCCAGGAGTCGGAGTCAGAAATTTTGGAAAGTTGGAGTCGGATGTTTTACCTCCGAATCCGCAACCCTGGTTTAGATTCCAACAACTTAGAATTGAGTAAATTAGTTTGAGACATTGTGATTTGTCAACATTGGTAATGATTTGTCAACATTGGTAGTATGACTTGTCAACATTGGTAGTGTATACAAAAAATCATCCCTGCTATATTTAGACATCAAAAGGTTTCCGGCAGGCATGTGGTCGAATCGAATTCTCCAAAGCTACGTCTGCCACGTGCAAGGACGCCAGGGAGCGAGGGCATTTCCATCCCTGTCTTTCAAAAAGGAGACAACGGGAAAGAGGCGCGTTTTTTATAAGCAGTATCAGAGATAAAAAATGGCCCGTTAGGTTGTCGCCTAGGGCCAGGTAAAGTTGGACAAAAAGTCGCGAAACACGCCCCCATTTGTGACGTGACCCACAGAGAACTCCAAGCCCAAAACGAAAAAATTTATTCTCTTCAATCTCAACTAGAAGACTGCCCGAATCCACAGGTGGTTTGAACAGCTCGCTAACTCAATCACCTGGCGAGTTGTGGTATTGCAAAGCTTGGTAAAAAAATGGCCTGCCCGGGACTTAAAGGGTTTTATTTGGATGCAAATCAACAAAAAAAATTAACACAAGAACATATCCTTCAAAGTCTGATATTGCAAAATTCACATGTTTGTTTTCGTAATTTGTTTTCGAAAAAAGGCACTCTCTTGCATTTCTGAAAAAGGAACATTTTATTGGACCACACTTCAAAATAATGGAAGAGAACAAAGTGCCCCTGTATAATATATTGTTGAAGAATGTAAAAATCATACTGTTGTAAAGTAATATAAAAATCAGAAACTCGTGACAGTAGTGAGAAAAGGCAGGCTTATTAAGGCTATGTTTGCCAAACACGGATAGTACTACTTACAACTTTTACTATTATGAGAACAGACAGGATTAATGCTCCTCATTTTGCCACTGTTGCTCCGGTTTTGAAAGCAGTAACATTTCCACGGAGCAATTGCTTTGAAAGCTTTTAAATAGCCGACCCTGCAAAAGGTTTTACGCCATGGGCGTCCGCAGACATTTTTCAATGGGGGGAACGTCGACATTTTACTCACCATTTTCAGGTTGCTGACGATGCAGTGCAAATCTACGTTCACAAAACGTTTTAACGTTTCTACAACGCAAAGAAAATCTCCTATGTATTACGGAAACAGCCACACAAATTGCGCTTCGTCAGCACCGCAGTGCTTCTGTTTCACCTGAGCTCTTTTCACACAATATAAAACTACGTGTCTTACCGCGTCACTGACTCGCTGCTTTATACCTGCCAAAGATGTCTGCGCTCAAGTTTCATATGCGGTAAAACGCCTATTACTGAAGATTTGTTGGAGAGGGAAAATAAGTTCTTGTTTGGTTTTATTGTTTTTTCAAGTGTTTTTTTTTATAACGGGGTGTCTTATGTAGGTCAGGTTCAATTACATCAACCCTGAAGTAAACAAAAAGGAAGATCGGTTTAAGCCTTTAAGTTTAAGTTTGTTTACATTTATGAACCTTTAACAAACATGTGCCTCATTTGTTTAAATTATGCATAGTCGTATCTATACAAACGTTGTTTATGAATACGAATTTCTTAAAATGACGACGAACCTAACTGAAAATGTTCATTTTCTAAACATACTGTTAATGCACCATTACAAAGGCAAGTATTCACATACAGGTCAATGTTTGCAAAATGAAAAAGGTTATTCATGCAGTAGAACATTACCAACCAGGTAAATGTTTCTAAACCATATCAGCAGAGATGTCTTTTAAGTCGTTATGCTTTACGTCAGCGGGATAGTTTATTTTCTTCTACGATATGCGTTGTACTATTTCAGCTCACGCAAATAATCATAAACATGTAGTGATCTTATTTGAAGCAATTTGTTTTTCCTTGTTAAGCAGTTGGTTTATCAAATTTTAGATAAATATTTTTGTTTACCAATTACTGTATTTTAACACTACCAGACTGTATGTTTGTCTTAAATTCGAGTTTTTTGACAGTATATGTCCATTTACATTATAAATTACCTTCCAATGTTTCTGCGCTCACTCCTTAAAATTCCGTGTGTCTGATTTGTCGTGGTCGAAAAATATAAAATATGTCGCCGAAGTCAAGAGATCCACAAGCAATCAAGTTTTCTCCTGTAATGTTTATATTCAAAACATTGTCTTTTTCACTCTTCGAAAATTTTGAAATTCAAAAAAACTTTGAAAAACTCACTGCGGCAAAACATCATACCATGGTTGTAATTCAATCTCTTACTATATTTACTTTTTTCCAAAAAATGTTTGCAACTTAATTCCACTATTTTTATTTGACGTCATAAACAAATTCTTAGCTATATCTTTTGAAATTTTTCAAATCATTTCAAACTAATATGGCATTAAAATGCAAAACAAAAACATCTACGAATTTATTGTAGAAACATTCCATGCTCAAACAATGTTTGATGGTTATATTTCTGGTGTTTATTGAATATGCTTGGAAGATGTTTATCCTTGATATTAAATTTGATGCAAATGAATTAGTTGGTTGTGAATTCAACCTCACACTACCATCAATGTCTGCCACATTGGGAAAAATAAAACCGAATACAGTTAATGAAAATGAAAACTGAAACCGAGCGAATTAAAATGATGAACTGAAAAATATTTGTTACCGCACAACCACAAATCGTACTAACCTGCACTTTATTGTGTGCAAGCTTGTGTGTTTGGGTCCATATTATGCTCACTATTGCACTTTGGTTGCGAAATTATTTAATATTTTATCAGCTGCAACTGCTGTAATGCTTAGGCCCAAAAATACAAGCACCGTTATCATGTACAGTACATTGCTATCTTTCGAAATTATAAGCACCAATCTTCAGCATCGGCCAAAAAAGCATAAATTCTGCTTACACGAGTTAAATCCTTCAAGTGGAAAAGGTGTATTGACTGCTTTCGCTCTCGTCTGAACCAATCTATGGTGTATAGTGGAGTTATCAGGATCAGGATTATCAGAGCCAAAGTTAAATAAATGTTTTTGTGTGTGTTACCTCTATGGGTTGGTGAGTTTTTGTGTTGTGTGTGTGAGTCAGGCGCGGACACAGGGGAGGGATACAGGGGATGCATCCCCCCACCAGAACTAAAGAGGTGTCGACATGACACTTGATTTCATTGAAAATCATCGCCAAAAAAATTTTTGTACTGCACATTACTCAATCGCTAAAAATACTGCAAATTAACTTGTGCTAACAATTAGTCAAAATGTTTCTTCGGTTCGTTAGATGAGCTGGCTTTGTTTGTGGAACCTGATATAAAATAGGCAATGATCGCACGGATCTTTCGCAGGGCGGGCAAATGCCCGTTTCCCCCCGGAAATTGGGATTAAGAATCAACTATTTCTCGGAAAGCCTGACGTCGGCATCTTATATTCCGATTAATTGATTTGATTCTTGCAATGACAGTTTTTTTTTTATGAATCTCACACTGCACAAGAGTCAGGTTCACAGTTACAGTGTCATGCAGTGACGGGCTTGAAGTTCACTCATGTCTCGTCCTTTACCTGCAGAGGCGGTTTGCGAAAGTCGCGAGTGGCTTGTCCTGCTTTTGGTCTTTATTGCATAACAATACCGTGGCAACAGGTTCACTTTAAATTACGGTAGCAGGCGTTTTGTTGCATGAGACTGTTCAAAACGCACACATCTTGGCAGGTAATGCAGCGAGACAGTGACATGCTGATAGCGGTATACCACGTACATTTGTACTTTGTGAAAAGAAGCATGAGTGAATCCGTGGCAATGCTTCCACAAGTTTGAAAAATCCGTTATTAGTGCGAGTGTGACCAGTGTGCCTGAGTGTCAAACTCCACTTATGTAGGTTTTTTTCATGCAATAGAAAATTACGTGGCTTGTTACATTACGTCTATGCAGGCTTGTGGAAATGCGTCTTGATTGTTAAGGCTTAGTTTTGATATCTGAGTGAATACTGAGTGCAAAGCTATATTTGCTGTGGCGAATTTTCACAATGCATCTGATCAGTTTTGCAAAACCTGCGTGGTCTTCTAATTTTACTAAGTTTGTCCGTAGTGGTGTCAACATACAGGTCTACTTAATTGTCCAGTTTGTGTAGTAAGGTTTCATTGATCGCTTTGAACGAGATCCCAGACTTTTGCAGCTCTTGTTTCTAAGTGATGCTGACAAGTCTTGCTAACTGATATTGTAATTAGGTCGAGAGCAACCGGGCAATCCTCCCCGAAATTTTCAGAAACATGTTCAGTTGTTAGTTCAGTTGAATGATCAGCTGGTTGCGGCCCTGCTTGCTAAGTAAAATAAAGTCATAATTTGTGTTTTCTTTGAAAACAATGGAAATCCAATGCTTGTTTCTTTACAAATCATTGCAATGCTTACTTGAAAAGAAATGCCCTGTGTTGAAAATCTGCAGATAGCCTACGGTGTAAATTGTCGGAATACTAATATACCTGGCTATTGCTGCCAACAAAGCGTTTTTTGTGATTGTTACCGTAACATGGGGCATTTCCTTTGTAGTGTAGAAAGGATAAAGCGATTTGTTAACGTTCATTTGCATTGCATTGTCAGCAATATTCCCTCTGAGTGCGCAAATACTCAGGACCACCAGTACTTGCGCAGTGAAATCTCATTCTCGCGAACTTACAACATTCTAAAGCAATGGAAAAACACGCAAACAACAAGCTATTTGAATGAAATGTTATTTTGTTCGTATTTTGATAAGATTGTATATTTATTATATAATTCATAAAGTTTGTGAGTTATTAAAAACTCCACTTACTCATTCCTAAAATAATGATGCTCACTAAAACAAATATTTGCTCAGTGCAAAATTATCTTAGAGGGAACACTGATCCTCAGCCATTTGAAAATGATAAACAAAATGTCGACGTTGCCCCCCCTGGAAACATTTCTGCGGACGCCCATGAATGATCGTGCTTTCTCGCTGTCTCTTTTTGTTAATTTCGTGCTTTCCCTCATTACGAATTGTTTGTTTCTATCTGTTCTCTTAATTTGGGTTGCAAAATAAACACAATCAACCCGCTTCATGTTCTTATTTCATCAACATTACCTGCAATAACAATTATTATACACTATGAGTGTTGCGGACTATTACAAACGACAATTAAAAACTGTAAGGTTCCCCATTTGAAGAGCACTGATCTAAACCTCATCGAAGTGACTACGCTCACTTGCCGCAACATACAAGTCAAACAACCTTATGCTGGCTACTGCCACCAGTAATTGTGCTGGAACAAACGTAACCTACAATGAGGATATGCATTATGTCGTCACCTGAACTGTTTGTCTCGAGTCCTCAATGTACCTGCGCCGACGCCGGTGATTGCGTCATCAGATCGTTGTTATGTGCCACATTGCTTATTGGTTCCTTAGCGGTGCAGTGTTAAAGTTTGACCAATTGTATCACTCAAGCTTCTAAACCAAACCAAGCCTAGACTTGTTTCCTCGTAAATGTACGTATACAAAAGTGATTGATTTACGCAATATGGCCCTGTGAAGCATTGGGTTCATTGCAAATCGATATCGCATCCCCCCACCAAATCAGCCTGTGTCCGCTACTGGTGAGAGTGTTTATGTGTGTACTTCTGCCCTTGGAGGAACATAATAAAATAACAACGTAATATTCATGGATGAAAATTTTGTGAAAAACTGTTTCGTTTTGTGTTACTATTTTTGTGAAAATATGTTTCACTTGCTTTTGTTTTACAATTGACAAATGCAATAACACCAATGCTGCTATGCTGTCTTGAGAAACTACGTTTGCAAACAACGTTGCAGGACCTTTTACATGATCCGTAGTTGACTTATAGGCCAGCATGAAATACGTACAATGATTTTGCAGATGAACATAAGAAAGGGCTTGCAGTTACTGTTTTCCCTTTGTAATTCGTCAACTCGTAACTCAACGTTGCGACATGTGGAACTTTTCTGAACCTTCATCAACAGATCACACATATTACATGGATACCACGGTTACTAACTCAAAGGCATTGAGTTGCAAGCCAATTTTTGTCAAGTTTGTTTTGATTGTTCTTATCATACCCATACTTCAAGTAAGTGAGCGCCTTTACTTAAAAGAAACTAAGCTTTCTTGTGGTTTTTAGACATTGTACTCCACTGTTAATGTTTGTTGTGAATTATTCATAGGTGTTCATAAATACAGTTGTCATCATAGCGGCCATTCGAAGTCGGGCAACACTCATACGAAACAACTTTCTATATCTCTATGTGGTCAATATGCTACTTGTCAATTTGATGTTTGGGCTCCTATCCATTTACACTGTGGCTAATCGAGTCTTTGTCTTCGAATTCACGTCAGACAATCACAAGTAAGCCTGATAAATGTGTCAATTAATTAAATCTTCAGATGACTAAAATATACAGAAGGTTCATCCAAGGAAACAATGATATTGGCCAAAATAATTATCAAGGGCCATTAATTGTTAAATTAGACAAAATTTTGGCCATGTTTCTCAACTTTGGACCAGAGATGTTGTATTTATGCTATTTTGGCTGGATTTATGACTTACACAGAGCTAAAATTGAACATTTTTTTAAAACCCTAGAACACTAAACTTGATTTTTGGTCCTGGGAAATCTGAACAGGGGTGATCAAAACCACATATTTAAAATTAAAAAAACAATACTTTCTTTCAATTTAGGTTGATGACAAAGAGTACACTGAAAATGTAAATCGTATTACGTTGTTTGCGCACTAAACAGTTATTTTGCACTTTCATTTTATGCTGTTATTGACTAAAAAGAAAATACATAAAAATTACGAAAATTGTATAGAATCTATATCTATATTATAGATGATTAAACTTAATATTAAAAAAAAACACTATGCTGGACTTGAAGAACTTTTCCTGCTCCATACTGGTACCGAGGTGTCTGAAGCAACCCTGAGTGAATTACAGCCCTTTAAGGCCAGTGGAAACTACATGGGAGGTATGCAAAAATGGCCAAATTGTTATCTGACTGAATGCATGTGTATTGTTTCACATGACTCAGCTGATACTCAGAAGTGAGAAAAAAATAACAGCTGGAGATCAAATAAACACAGTTAGTAAAACAAACAAGCACAGAACACGGTGAAGTGAACACAAAACAGCCTTCTGTGTACACTCACAGCAGCGTAACACAGATGCGTTGCTGTCTGCCAGTGAGCTCCCTGATGGAAGTGCACGGCCCAGTGATGGCAACTCAAGCTGCAATGTAACACAAAATAAATACCTCATTTTCAACTGGCAAAGCGTCACTTTCAAACCTTCCCGCCGTCTGATTGAAGACATGTGCTGAACGCACGCACTAAACGTGCAACGTCGGAAGAATGTCACCTGGTGTATGTCACTAGATCACACACATCCACCACAAACCGGGTTGTTTCAACTTTTAACCCGAAAGCACAAACTTTTCCCAACAGCGAAAAAGCACAGCCCGGGAGTACGAACTCGAGTGCACCAGCGCGGCAGTCCGACTGATACCCGCAGCTACTGAAACGTTGAGAGCGCTGCTGCGTTTGTTTACATAAGCAAATAGTACGGGACCCGTAACCCGGGGTTGACTGAACACATTTCAGTGTTGTAGGGTCTACGGAAACAATGTGTGTTTTAACAGTATGGTCCTCGCTTTTTCTAGAACTGAAAAATAAAAACGGGTTGCTCAAGTGCAGACAAAGGTGTCACATTCAAATGCTGTTTTGATATAAAATTAGCAAAGGTCTGCTTGAGACAAGCTGGATAACGAATGGAATCAAGCTGCAATATAGGGTCTTTCCACAAGCAGCTCTAATCATCAATGGCATGAAACAGTTACATTGTCATATCATTTTGAAACTGTAGACAAAGCTTTGTACAAAAATGCGTCATTAAAATTTACAATGGGCTAAATTGCAAGCGCTCATTCTCCTAATATTATCTCTTGTTTTTACTGTACTAAATGGCATGAGAATAGAGAAAAGCCTCAAAGAAGTTTTGCTAGCAAACTCAACTCTTTTCGTTTTCTTCTACTTCAGTTAAGGCACCTCATCACACCATACGAGAAAATAAATCGTGTGCACCTGTACACTTACTTGGAACGCGCCTCATTCAATGTAATTCGCAGTTCTCTGAGAATCACTGCACCATCACCAGCAAATTGGAAATTATTAATCTACTATATCATGCTAAGTTAAGGACGTAGCCTGCCTGTTGTTGAATTCCTGAATATGATAAGTGGACTTGTATCTTTGCGAAAAACCGATAAGGTCCACCGAAGCCACCATAAAGGCTTTTAAGGTTGTTATCAGCAATAACTCGCAAAAGGATAGAGCTAGAAGTCAGTGAATCCATCCCCGGATGACGAAAACAGAGATCTTTCCGATGGATTAAGAAATGTACATTTACATTTAAAATTTTGAGAAAAAAACTAATTTTTGATTATCCGGAAACGATTTTTTGGTAATTTCCGTAAAATTCCAAAATTCCTTTCACGCTTACCTATTAGTTTTTTAGAAATGATTTTTTGGCTTGGATTACGTCTAAGAACAACAACTAACCATAAATGCCAACCAGAAAACTAACTCATCACTGTTTTGGGATGGAAATATTTGGGTGGAAAAGTGAGTGGGGATCTAGGGATTTTGGATGACGTCATTGGAGGCTGATAAAGAAATACAAGGGGTAATTTCTTTGCGTATTCTTTTAAAACGAACTAGGCGAAAATCTCCATCTTTAGAGCCCTTGATTGGTTTTCTAGCCTTAGTGGTTGGTGCGTTATGGCCTGAAAACAATAAATAAATTAATGAAAACTTAGGGATTAATCAACTAATTATCTATTTTTTAATATCGATGTAGAACAAAAAAAACACATTTTTCGCGATTATCCATTTAATTCCGGTGTACAAAATGCAATGTCATCATAGGTTAAACATTTGCACGTTAAGAATGATATCCGTAACTGCGCACACACTGACAATTTATCAAATTTCCAAATGCTTGATCTTGCTCTCTAACGACAGTAGGTATAAGGCACCTATATCCACTTCATTAAAGTGTGAGTCTACGATTTTGAAACAATTTTTATCTCATCTATTGTTTGCGCCCTTTTCATTTTTCACGCACATTTAGTAATTTTTTTCGATAAGTGTACAAGTAAATATACACAAATGAAACCGATCTCCAACAACACAACCTATGAAGTGGAACAGCCCTGACATACAGGCAGTGCAACAGGAACTAAGATGATTTTGTTTGTTTCAGAATCATGAATACTTCAGCCGATACAGCATTGAAGACTTGGTGGGGATTTCGAGTGGCTTTCGTTATGAACTTGTACCTAGCGATGTGTGCAAACGTATCTTCTTTGATATACGGTCTTCGAGAAAGTTCTTTTTTTGTTGGCCCGGGCATTGTATCACCTCCAGAAAGAAAAAAGGTAGGATGCGTGCTTGTTTTGCGAGCGGATAGCAAGAATGTCCGTTTTGAGAAATCGTCCCAGCAGCATCTTTATTGGCAATATCGGTGACTCGGTGTATGTTTCGGAAATATTTTTAGAACTAGTTGTAATTTTGATTTCAAGCCTTTAGTGTAGATTTTCAACTAATCAAAATATTGGTGTTTTAGATCTACTTGTTCGGTAAAACCCAACTTTTTCGCTGCAACACTTTGCGTTTGGGAGCAGTTCTGAGAAATAAAAAAGTTGAGCATTACCAGCTTTAGCACATGCAGAATGAGGTCATCTACACGTCACTAACGTGAACGTAGTTTGCTTTTACATATTGGTGCGAAAAATCGTTTAGTGTAAACGTGTTACGCTTGTCTAGTAAATAGTATTTTTACCATCAGTAGGATAATGATTCGTGTTAACTTTGATATAACAATGGAAAAAATTCCCTGGTTTGGTCTAAAGCAGTGATATTCAACGTGGGCGATTTTGTGATTTATCAGATTTGGGGGGCGATTGCAGTTTCCAGGGGGCGATTTCTGCAGGTTAGAAGATAATAAAATTCTGAATTGATTCCAAAAATAAAAACTAGATTTGCCACATTGGAAACAATTCATTTAATGCACTTTCGACTCCATGTTTCGTAAAAAAGGTTATAAAACACAAGATATAGGACTGATGATGTAACAGCCAAACTAGCATTATCCCGTGTAGCGCATTACTGCGCTAACTATCCAAGACCATGGAGAGTGTTACTGGTTGGAAGCCAAACACTGCGGTTCTGACGAATTTTCAGGTATATTGTTAAGCCTAATGTTCAAAATAAGATAAAATAGTGAAGAGACTGTTGCAGTAAGTAGTTTGGTAGTTTGTTGGCCTAGTCGTTACATACGCAGCGTCAAAAAAAGCGACATCAAGCAATAACATTTGCAAGTCTCTACGCGTATCAACAACACGCGGAATTTTGGACTTTTCTCGTATACAGTTGTATGCATTGATTCCTTTTATTATACTTATGTTGGTTGAAGCAACCGACACTGGTGTAGTTATCGGAAAATACTTAATCGGCCGAACGGCGTTTCTTAAAGACGAAAAACTTCAGTTGCTTTGAAGATACTAAAAATGGCCCAACAATCATAACATTGTTACCACTGAATCATCACATCGTTTGTCTGCGATGAAGAAAAAAAGTTGTGATTAAGTATATCCTAATTACTTTTCCGCGTGAACTAACACAAATTCCCCCAACTGCATGTGTTGTTATTAGGAAAATTGCCTTGGAACAAGACCCATATAGTCTTCGGTAGAGCGTTGCCAAAACATTTTTTCGTAGGCAAAACACGTCATAGTCCGTTATCACGCGTTTTATAAACTTTGGTTCGTAACTTGAGAAAAACAGCGGAACCAAGTCTCTTCTATTTAAAAAATACGTGAAAACTGACCGTTTTGAGACGATTTACGTAGCAGTTAATGGCTAGTAAAATTAATTACAATTAGCCGTAAATTGTAAAACCTGCTTATCATGTTTTTCAGTCAGTTCGAGTGTTTTACTGTGCTTGCAGATATAGCTGTACTATGGTGGTCATCTGACTAATGACCAGTATATCAGCTCAGTAGGCTAGGAAAGGGATAACTTATAGCAATTACGTCCAACCACCCCCATCTTGGCCAGACTAAAAATTCCAAAAAATCTTTTTTGCCACCTGTAGTTTGAGGTTTGCTAAAGAGTCTTTCTGTGGGGGAAATAACGCCAAAAGTTGGGTTGCGTAGAAAGTGACTGGGTGAAGTGTTTTGCCACTTAACTAACATAAGCGAATGCGATTCCCCGTCCAGGAACTTTTCATCGATTACCAAATTGATGATGAAGCCTGTACCATGTTTTAGTAACACGGATGGTCAGACGTGTTGATCAAGGGCAGTGAGCGTTTTCGGGAAACTTAAGCTAATACTACTGAAGTTTCCCACGAAATATGTTGCTGAGCAAGATTCAACCAAGTACTGCACATGTGTAATAAATACCGCAATCGTCTTGACATGAGCATGGACTGGTGGAAACGCCATACGACTTAAGCTGATGAAATTGCAACTTGCTTCAAAAAACTAGCAGATAAAAAGCTGGGGGCAAGATTCGCAGTAGCTGGAACCAGGGCTGTTGCGCTGCAACTCAAATTTCAGGCTCTGGCTCCAGCTCCAGGCATCCAAAATTTTTTTCTCCGGCTCCAACCTCTAAAAGGTTTTGGCTCCGGCTCCGGAACGATTTGGTCCATTAAAAACTAACAACCATTGTATTATCTGTACAATTGGCTTGCTCCACAAACTATGTCTGTTGAATATGAACTCAAATTCAGGCTCCGGCTCCAACATTCAAATTTTTTTGGCTCCAGCTCCACAGCTCTGATTCGAACCAACTGTTTTTGGAAAAGAATAACATTGTTTCTACAGATAAATGCAATTGCATTCGTTTTGTTTGTGCGTTTTCTGTGCTAACTGAACTCCCCCGTTATTTCATTAGGATTGAAATAGTTTCAAATTAAAATAATATTTTTGTCAACACTCATAAGTGGGGGGGAGATTTTTAGGCAAAGTTCCTGTAGGGGGGGCGATTGAACAAAAAAGGTTGGAGACCACTAGCCTAAAGCAAACGAAACACTCTTTTCGGTGGTTGCAGAAAGCCAGCGACTAAAAATAGTGAGCGCATTGAAATATTAAGTTTACTGACCAAGCTCATATAGGAACAGTTGCAGCAAAAAGCATTTGCCGATTCTTTTATTAAAATATGGCTTGATGAAAAAAAGCGTGTCACACTTTTACAGCTACTGTACTGTGATGCAACCTTGTCACTGAATCAGTTATTGGATAAAGTTGGCCTATTATCAATCAATTGTCTTCGACCGCAAATGTGTGTGCATATTAAGTGAACTTAAACAGTTACATCTGTTTAAAAGAAAATACTTCTTTGTGCTTTTTCACATTCGAAATAGAGACGCGGTACATTCAACCGCCTGTAGTCAAGCTTTTTTGCTACAATATTCATCAACATAGGTAGATTCTTGTCAAAAGCAAAAATTTTTGAAGAAATGGGTCCAGACTATTTTGGTAATGTAACTTTCTATTCTTTTTGCAAAATAGTGGATGCAACAATTTCGATACACTTATGTTGTTTGATTGCGTGATGGAAACAAGTACAATTTCTGATAAATGAGTGCACAGTCCAAAGGCAATATACATGGAAAAGTGATAATAAACGAAAACTATGGAAAACTCCAGAGTGTATATCACTCACTCAGCCATTTCCTCCACAGCCTTTGCCTTAAACATTCATATTTTCAATTTAAAAACTTTGCAATCGGCAAGAGAAATGTATGTAAAGAAAAAGAGTACGTTAGTCATAAACAGGCGTTCATTGACAGGTGTTTAGAGTACGAGTGAGGGAAAAGAATAACAGTATGAGCGTAATGTGACTTAGCGTAAAATTTGAGCAGTGTGACTAAAAAGGAAACTACGAACCGATCCCAATACATGTAGGTCTGTGACCTACTCAAAGTTCGGTGTTGTAAATTTTGATAATATATTGGAAGTGCCATATATGACAATCGTGAGAAAAAACTCACAATTTTCTTACTACTTTTAGGATAAAACCTAAAATTGAGTCGTGTTTTATGTTGAGCGTACACACAAATTGACATTTTTTCAGAAGAGAACCATTCGACATAAAAAAGTGAAAGCGCTTGTCATAATTCTTTTAACATGGCTTTTGCCGGTGATTTTGACGTTTGCCGAAATGGTGGGATGGAGCTGCCTGGATTATTGCGAATGTTTCGACGCGCACTATAGCGACTGGGAAAATCTTTGTCATATGCCAGGTAAGAGCAACATTTATGTCCACATTGCTGTTTTCCTTCAAACACTCAAAGTTTTAGCTTAGTTTTTTCATACAGGGATGTCATGAAGAACAAGGAATAACATTTACCTTGTATTACTTGATTTATTCGAGGAAACATGTTCCATCATTATCTATGTGTCACATGTAGTGCAAACATACCGATTTGTGAAACAGTTCTCTGTTAACAACAACAAACAAACTTTGGCCTTCCGGCAAGCTCCTGAGGAATCTGCCTGCTTTCTGCTTTCATGCTTCTGCGACGATTAAAACTTGCAATCGTATCTATTTTTCATAGTTATGGGCCACAGAGATGGCGGCAAGTAAATCTGTCACACTTTATTGACGGGGAAACTAGTTTCGCGTTTTTAAACGCATCATCAGTCCTGTAAAAACCGTAGGACAAAACTTACAGGCGAAATGTTGGCACTTGGAAAGAAGTAAAGAAAAACACACGAACTGTGGCTAGTTACAAACTGTGGCTAGTTAGTTACGTTAGTTCTCTGTTAAGATTCTGTTGCTCATTCTTCAAATATTTCACATTTTCAAGTACAGATCTGATATGACCCCATCTTCATTTTGTACGACAATTTTGCCATTGAGATCTCTCATTAGCTACGCCTTGTGAACCAAAAATGGTATTATTAGGCTTATATTCATAAATTGCATATTACTTACGAAATAAAGGATTTTTGCTCAAAAGGCCGGTATGTTTTTAATTTAGTAGTTAATTCTGCATAAGTGCTTATCATGTGGAAAAAAGCAAATTTTGGTATTAATTGTTTTGGACAATCTACATACAAGAAAGCCTCATTGCTGAACCTCATGAACTTCTTTCGCTCTTCACAAAGCAGCAGAAGATGAGTGCATTTAGGAAATATCCATCTTATGGCTTCAGTGAAGACTTCAGCGATTGCCAAAACTAAAGATTCCAGTGGTGTTTGTTCCACACCTCTTTGCATGTGGTGGCACCTCATCATAAACAGAGCTGCGCTAATTAGAGCTTAGCTAGAGTGTATTTTGCTCGCGATCTGATCTTTTTTACGGCTGACAAAGTTGTACAAACCTATGTATGAAAACGAAATGAATTTTTTTTAAAGGCCCACAAAACATCTGCTCGAAAACCATTCCACCTCTGACGAACTTCTATCTATTGACGCTGTCAGTTTTCTGGCTAATTCTTTGCATCGTTATTGGAGTGATGTTGTTTACCACTGTTCGCGCCTACCGCTCAACTTTGCTTGGAGAAAACGAAATTGCACCAGCGATGTCTAAAAGAGGTAAGAAATTACAAACTTGACCACATCTCACCGCTGTGAGGAAACAAAACGTTAGCTGCTACTACGAGAACAAGGTCGTTGAAAAGCGCAAAACTTACCACTACACTAAATAAAACCAATGATTCCAGTGGACCTGGACAGTGCTCATTGCTTAGTAGGTAACAAAATTGTGGCTTGTTGGGAACAGACGTTTGCCAACGAAAGCTTGTGGTGATTGTGGTGAGAACACCACCATTAAGCTGTTTTCTGCCCTTTCACATTTCACAATCTTTACTTGGAGCTCATAAGTCGTGTCACACCAAGACTGACATTGAACATAAAGTTTTTTCCTCCAGTTCCATGAATCTGTGACTTCACACAGCAAAATCCTACCAAATAAGTTTTGTGTTGTTCTGCTGCAGGCAGTAGCATTCTGCAGTTAATTGGTAAGAAAAGTTTTGTGGTCTTTTCACATTAAATAAATGATCGATCATCATTTTGCAGAACATGAAGGATCGAATACTTTCCGCATGAGTAACAGTAAAAACACGGACTCTGAAACAAATCAAATGAACTGGACTTTGAAAGTGAGCTCGTATTTATACAAGTTGGTGTTCCTATTAACTGGACGTTTGATAAGTTGCTTTTATGCTTATTTCAGAAAGCTTTTTAAATTTACAGCTAAAAGATTGCTATTTTCTTTTGGGCACACGTTAATTAAATATGATGAAAAGCCAACTGTTTCATTTTTTTATGTAACTATTTGCGTCACACCCAATTTTGAAATGCAAATTTAAAAGACTTGGATGTAAATATCAATCGGAAGTGATTCTTTTGAAAACCTGTGTTCAGTTTTTAGTCATTAGTCATTTTGATCGACTATTGCTAAATTTCTGGGTTGTTTGAGGAAACCCGAAAAATTTGGCATTGATCCATGTAAGTATAGCCATACTATGCGCCATTCATAGTGTTAATGAAATAACGTGGATGAATACTTTTTACAGAAACAAAATTATTTCTGTAACAAATGCCAAACTCAATAGAAGCTAATACTGTGGTGAAAACTCAAATCAAATATCTGTAGATTCTGCAAAACAGAACCAAAATGCAAAACATGCGTTAAGTACTTTCCAATGATTTTTTCACAAGCCTTCTCTACAAAACTATTTTCAAGCAATTACCGTGTGATTACAAATATATTATATCTTTGGCCGGAACCTTCGAAATCGAAATGAATACTCTCGACTGCTTCGCCACGAAATCAACAAGTTTTGTTCAGAAAAAATCGCGAAGTTGAAACTAACATCTTTGCTTTTTCAGTGCTATAATTGACTCGAGACAAACGCCAAAACTGGCAAACCTCAAAAATATTTTAAAACAGAGTTTTAATATTCGAAAGGTTATGTAAAAAATCTTGTGGCAACCGAAGGTCCACCGCATGTAGGGTATGCTTCGGTATGATTTTGACTTTTACTTTACGCGATGTCAGCCATGGTAATTTCACACACAAACAGCTGAGAGTTCCGAAGGACACCGGTTTGTCTTGAATCTAACCGACCTAGCATTTTAAACTTGCCAACCTGAAGCAAAAGAGCAAAAAAGTTTCTTCATGCTTACAAACACTTAACATGATCTTGGAAAGCGTTACAAACTTTATACAGTATACAAACGGTAAACGAAATGCAAGTTTGTATATTTAAAGGATATTGACCGGAAACGACTATTCACAAAAAAGTAGCAGCAGTTCCGAGCGGAAAAACAGCTAATAACCCGGACAGACGGGTGTGTTACGAAGTCAAAAAATAATTTATTGCGTTTGAGCAAGTGACCAGTAGCGGACACAGGCTAATTTGGTGGGGGGGGATGCGATATCGATTTGCAATGAACCCAATGCTTCACAGGAACATATTGCGTAAATAAATCACTTTCGCATACATACATTTACGAGGAAACAAGTCTTAAGCTTGGTTTAGTTTAGAAGAAGCTTGAGTGATACAACTGGTCAAACTTTAACACTGCACCGCTATGGAACCAACAAGCAATGTGGTACATAACAATGATCTGATGACGTAATCACCTGCGTCGGCGCAGGTACATTGAGGACTCGAGATAAACAGGTGATGTGACGACATAATGCTTATTCTCATTGTAGATTACATTTGTTACAGCACAATTACTGGTGGCAGTAGCCAGCATAGTGTTGTTTGACTTGTATGTTACAGCAAGTGAGCGTAGTCACTTCGATGAGGTTTAGAGCAGTGCTCTTCAAATAGGGAAACTTACAGTTTTTAATTGTTGTTTGTAACAGTCCGCAACACTCATAGTAATTTTTATATAATATTTGTTATTAGAAAGCACGAAAGTAACAAAAAGCGAGAAAGCACGATCATTCATGGGCGTCCGCAGAAATTTTTCCGGGGGGGGGCAACGTCGGCATTTTGTTTATCATTTTCAAATTGCTGGCGATCAGTGTTCCCTCCAAGATAATTTTGCACTGAGCAAATATTTGTTTTAGTGAGCATCATTATTTTAGGGCTGAGTAAGTGGAGTTTTTAATGACTCACAAATTTTGTGAGTCATATAATAAATATACAATCTTATCAAAATACGAACAAAATAACATTTCATTCAAATAGCTTCTTGTCTGCGTGCATTTCCATTGCTTTGAAATGTTGCAAGTACGCGAGAATGAGATTTTACTGCGCAAAAGTACTGGTGGTCCTGAGTTTTTGCGCACTCAGAGGGAATATTGCTGACAATGCAATGCAAATGGACGTTAACAAATCGCTTTATCCTTTCTACACTACAAAGAAAATTCCCCATGTTACGGTAACAATCACAAAAAACGCTTTGTTGGCAGCA
>JGI24021J15306_10002295_pt1 | contig 20440 bp, 10 predicted proteins | sample Ectturendosymbi1_FD_15306 | JGI IMG/M metagenome (IMG submission 15306)
GTTAAGAGCACTTCCCACATTTTTGTTTGGAAAATTGCTTTTGTTCTTCATCATATAAAAAATTTTCCAAAATCAACACGTTGTTTTTTTCTGCTCGGATGAGCTTGAAAAGACTTGCTAAGTTGTACAAAAACCGCGCGCGCGTCCAAACCTCTCAGTTAGTCCAGTATAAGTGAATAAACAAAAAAATCTGCCCATTTTGGGCAAGGACAACAATGGTGTTTGTATTTAGAGGTTACCTGAGCAGGTTTAATCCCTATTTCCAAGGGGGCGAATGCCCGTTTTGCCCCGCCCCCTGCGGACACCCATGGCTATCAGATGTAGGTTGAGTTGTTAAGTAGGCTACTTGCCTTGCCAGCTAATCTGTCAAAACAAACGTTTCGCACTCAGGCCCACAACCAGCTTGAGACACCTGGGGTGGCGAAGAGTTTTCTGAGAGGGGCCCAAATTTTTCAAACTATGTCCAATGATTTTCAATTATGCCCAACAGATTTTTCCAGAGGGGGCGAAAAATTTTTTAGGGGGAGCTTTTCCTCCCCTGGTTACGGGCCTATTCGCACTACGCCATAAATTGTAAAAGAGTGAAATCATTGTTCACAACGACGCACTCAATGTGTTTTTGTCACCTTTTATTGAATAAGTGTTAACATCGGTGGTGTCGGCACAGAATACAATCGGATCAAGATTATTCTTATTTGGTTTTGTTTAAAAGTGCTGCTAGTCCTAGTGAACAGTTTTCCGTGTTGGTGTCATTTTCTGCATTTCGTAAACATTTGTCGGCCGTCGGGCAGTCCAAGGTATTCATTCAATCCGAACAATGGCTGACGTTAATGGCGCAAATTGAAGCTTTATTAAAGAATTTGATGAAGGTCGATTTTTCATGAGCAATTCATGTCATGACTTGCACGTTATCAAAGACTGCTATTGATTGCACGTAACCACCAATACCGCCCTTACTAAAATTCCTGTCATGGCTTCTATAGCTTTTAATATTGTTGCTTAAGTGTCGCCAAACAATAAAAAAAGCGATTGATCATGACCATGCTCATTCGCTGCTTTTTGGAGATGTAGTTTCACTAATTACATTTGCATTATTCCACTACAAACTATTTTCCAGATTTTACGATTTAGCACGTTTTTTGTGTAAGTTTTTCCCAACTTTCACTTGACTAACTTTTCACGGGGGCAAGGATACGACGGAGCCAGCAACACAGGGGTTATTTACAGAGTTGTGGAGGCAAGAGTGCGCATGGAGCATCCCTTGGCAATATGTGCGCACTGCTGTAGCCACGTAGCTTAATTTCTGGTCTCTGTCGCATCGAATCTACCTTCGGCTTGAACTGCTACCACTATTGCTGCAAGCATTTGTCTTTATTTCGCGGTCTGTAATTATTCATCGCAAATTCGTTCACACTGAAACACCAACACCTAGGCGAAAGAGTAAACTTATACCTTTATGCTGAATAGAAAAATACGTTTCTCTTATGTTTCGCTTTTTTATGCACCCCTAGTCCCTCTACGTATAAACGCAGATTATGCCATGGCCTTTGCAAGACTATGAAACGCAGTTGATTCATCAGGGTGCGGGGCAATTTCACAATTCACTTGCAATTTCGACTGTGTGCACCGACGCTGGCTCTGCAGTGCTATTGCGAAGATTTGATGCAACAGCGTGGGTAAAAAATCTCATTATGCGATTGCATCCAAGCGTTGTCTTCGTAACCAGCTTTTATTCGATAGATCTAACTAAAATTCAAGGATAACTGTTTCATACAGCAAAATCTTGATAGCTTTTGACATGACACGGTACCAGGCCCGTAGCCTCGGGAGGGCACTGCCTCCCAAATTTTGTTGCGCCCAAACAATATGTTTAAACATACAATGAAAACAAAAAAATTGCCCCTAACAAAAAAAAAGTTTACCCCTCCAAACCTTAAAACCTCGCTACGGGCCTCACGGTACGCAATTTATAACGTTAGTGATTTAGTAAAAATCTCAAGCTTTTCTACTATTTTCATTTTTTGTTGCTGTTCTCACTCCACTAGACTTTAGTGATGTTCGACTTGATAAGGTCAACCTTCCATCTACACGGTTTAAAACGTACTGCGAAGCATACCACACTCAGCAATGAAAGCATTGCCGGTTTCGGTCGCGTGCTGCTTCCAGCAATATCGATCAAGCAAGCGCTGAAAACAACGCACTCCAACATATCGAGGATCGTTTTATTTCAAACCAGCTGTGCAGCGATGTCGCCCCAAGTGCTTAACAATATTTCAAACCGGTAATTGCAAACTGTACGCCAGAGTCCACAAGTAAAGGTTCATCACCTAGAGAACAAATATTCAAAATTTCGGTTTTCTGGATGTTGCTTCCTTTACATGTTGCAAAAGTTTAAGAAAGTTTAACTCCGTAAGCAAAATTAATTTTTGGTTTGCTTTAAAATGACGAAATGGGTAGAAGTTATCACACACTTTTCCTAGCTTCCGGGTCTAGCATGGGTTCGTTTGACAGGGTGGGCCATGCAAAACTTGTTCAGCGGAATGTAGAAATGCTGGTGAGTCATTCTCCGAGTTGTTTTTTTTAAACAAGTTCTGAGGAAGTTTAATCGGTCAAGTATGGGAAGAACATATTGTTACTGCATTGCAAATACAATTAATGAACACGGCGCAAAACAAATATTGTGGACGCAATCACTGGAGCACGGCACTTTCTGTGTTGATGACGAAAGAATAGTGATTACCACATTCATGGTTACCGAACTGGAAACAAAACACAACAGTATTTAATAAAAGCGGCTTCAATATCAAGCCTGTAGAAGAATTGCTACGTTGTATTTTTGAAATCTCTAGGTGAATTCCTCACGTAAGTATGAAACCGTATTCAAAACTAAAGTTCCCATCGACTCGATCTATGTGCTCATGACCCTGAATGTTAAGTTAACTCTCGGATTTTTCGCAAGTTTTCGCTTTGGCAACGAATGATACCAGCATTTGTTTGTGGGAGGATGCATTACGAGCAAACTCCCGTGCTGCAGAGCAATCGTCACATGAGACAAGTCGCTTCGGAATCGACGACCTCCGCGGTTGTCCTTATGTTTCAGCACGAAATCTCTCGTTTCTCCGAAGGACACAGACGCGATTGGCGCATTTAAGTCCAGGTCTTTTTCGTCATCCCTGTGCTCGCCCATGTAATCGTTCCCGTCCTTGTACCTATTTATCAAAACGAAATTGAAGCGCCACTTGTTGTCCAACGTTTCTTCCACTCGTGCCTTTATATCTGTTAAAGTCGGCAATTCGTTCCACGGTCTCGCTGGTATGGTGTTGCCGGAAAACTTGTAGCTGAGCCCTTCATCGCCGTAGGCAGCTTGCCGTCTGGGAATGTCGATCCATTTTCCAAATATCTGTAACGCACATTGAAGTTTACTTCAATTTTTATGTGGCTCGCACACACATCAAGCATCGTGGAAGTGCAAAGCAAAGTTTGCATGATATAAAAAGATTAATGATATCTGATCAACCCATGTGCCATTGCCAGAGACCAGAATCCGCTTGTATTGTACAGGCAGTGTCCGACTACAAACCGAGTATTATTGCCACAGTATTAATCGAGTATGATCTTTTCAACAGAGCGTAACCGTAGCGGACAAAAATTCCCGTTCATCAGAATCTGGAAATGATTCAAAAGATATACCGTATTTTTCGGACCATGAGGCGCACTTAGAATCCTTTAATGTTCTCACAAATCGAAAGTGCGCCTTATAATGCGGTGCGCCTAATGTATGAATCTGGTTGTGCTTGCTCATCTTGAAACAACTTTATGTGGTAAACGGTGCTATTTATTTAATCGTTAGTTATGTCTTTTTTTGTAAACACACCACCGTGTTTAGTAATAAACCAACAACAATTGCAATGAGCAGCATCCGAGAGCAGCTAGCACATACCACAGATCGTATTACTCTGCGGGGTTCCCGACTACATTGGCGCACACCGAATCAAACATGCGCAAACTTTTATTTTATTCTATTCGTGTCTTGAGGATTAGGCATATGTGACGGATTAAATTCCCAGTGGCGACTCAGGCACTCGGGATTTATTGGGAAAGAGTTGAATACAGTTTGACTTATCTCAGTTTTGCTTCATTTAATGCGCCTTATGTATGAAAAAGAACAGCTAGCATTCAATTTTTGATATTGCGCCTTATAATCCCGAAAATACGGTAAACGATTAAATTCGTTATATCAGCTGTTTTAGTTCTAGCGCCCCGTTTATTTGAGAACGTTCAGCGCACAAGAAAACATTTTTTATCTGGCAGCACCGTGCATGAACAGTTCCCTTGCACCCACCGACAATCACTTTCGTAACTTGTAAGAAATAAGGCTTGCATCTTCACAAAAACGTCATTTTTCCCATATTGGAAACATCCTCTGGACAGCCGTTTAATGCACATTGGTTCCTAACTTTGGTTTGAAATTCCTGAATATCTGAAATCTCTCATCCTGTTAATTTGGAAAACAATACAAATATGCCCTGTTCTCGTGTCAACATGCCAGTTGATTATTCATTCATATGTTCGTTCCAGTTTTTGGAATTTGTAAAGGGTGCCACTTCTTTCTGTAGTACCCTTCCGAAAACTCACCCAATTCCCTCTGCTCATACTTTTCACCCTATGTTCTTTGTTTCTTTTTGATATTGTGCTTTGTTACCAACTTCTTCCTTATGTTCAAATTATTGCAATATGTCACTTCATTTTACCGCTTCCTTTGTGGGAAGTGTCTTTTCAATTTTGTATTGATTTATATCAACAATAGGGCTGGCTGAGTGGTTAACCCATGAGGTCCTTCGTTCAACCTTTGCATCAAATATGTTGTTCACACCAGTTTCTAGAGTAACTAGGAAACGTCGGCAAAATATAAAACAATCGCGAGAAGATCAGTTTATCTGCTTAACTAGGTTCTCGTTTGTTTTCCCATTTCATTAGCATTCAACTGATTTCTACCTTTTGGCGCTTTCTTCTTTTTATTGCATTTCTGCTATTTCGTGGTTTGGGTCACAAAAATGCATTAATAAACCTTACCTCACCTAAACACAGCTGAATTCTGGTTTAAGAATCATGGCGCTTTAAGCTTCAGTTTCACAAGCAATACGGTTGCGATTTGGAAATGGGAAATTTTCTTTAAAATAAAAGAGAAATAAATTATCCACCTTAACTCGGGAAAGAGTTCCGGAGTAGTATTTCACTCCTGTTTCAAGTTTTTTCAGGAAATAGTCCGCTTCTGTTTGTTCAAACAAGTTGGTGTAGGAAACGTCAAGACCTTCCTTGATATAACGTATGGGACAGACTGTCTCTCGTTTTTGCTTTTTTATATCCTGCTTTGCGTTGGGTACCTCGTTACTGCAGAATAAAGCCGACATCAATAAGGTACAGTGTCTCTGTATTTTTCCAGTCCACAGTCAGCACCACTGATTTTCTTCATGTCACCAAGTCGAAGCAGGTTTTTAAAGACACTGGTTATAAATCTCCTTATAAGCGATTATACTGATCAGCACCTTGCTATCTCTCGGCTACTTAATTTGCAAAACTTCGTGTTTCATCAAGAGTGTGTGCAATGCATCACATATACGCCAACTTAACGATTCATCAAGTAAGTACTTCAGATTTTACGTGGATGTAAACTATAAGTAACTTTATCTTAAGACTTTTATCTCGCCAAACTTCCTTACCAGATAGAATGCTTCCCAAGACTTGAAGTTTGCCGTTTCATTCTGCAACCCTGTGAATCACATATTGTGCAGGATATGTCTGCAGACAGCACGAAAATCAGTTTGGAATTTTCGCATCTAATTTGCGTTGTTTTCTGATGCAATGCACCTTACATCACCACCTTCACGGAAATTCAGTCAGGTGTCCATTACAATCATTACAGGGTAGTGCACAACTTTCTATTTATGTATTTCTATCACAAGCAGGTGATTTATAATTGGAAATTAAAATAGTTATAGCGATACACCAAAATCAATCACTCTTATCAAAGTGTGCTTTCGTCGTTGAACTGATTTCGATCAGGAACGTCAACACTGAGGGGTGAATTTTACAACCTCACTATTTCCCAGGGGCGTTATGATGCACGCATTCATATTCCCTGGTAACGAAAATGGCGACTGCACAGCACGCTTAGAGAGCTTAAAACATACGCGTTTAAGTTTGTTTTGAACCTTGCGACACAACTGCATTTGCAAATCGGTGTATACTGCGTGCAAACCTTGAACTGTCAAAAACGAAATGAAATTTACGTCCACAATTGTGATACATCACGGTGGTAAGTGGATGCAAAATCTAAGGAGGTAACAGCACTTTGCTACAAATCATTGCTAGAATCTCCACACAATAAGTTTCCCCAGTCGGAATTATTCACGCAGGTGTTTTCGTTCTCGTGATGCGAATGCAATTTTTAATCAAGTCAAGCTCGTTTGTAGTCACACACAAACACCGACGCTTGGTCCGATACACAACAGCTTTGCTTTCCTTTGTCGTTTATCGCGGACACAGCACAATGATCAGTATATACGAGCCACATCAACTAAAAAGCGGGGGCGGGCGAACCATGGCTCATGAGCTACTTGCGTTTCTGAAACCTTGTGCTTCTGATTGAGTAACTTAACCTCTTGGATTGTTCCTTTGCATGTGAAAGCCGAATAACAATGCCCGTAAAATGAGGGATAGATTTGATAGCTTCCCATACTGTCGCACTGCTTTCTGTTGAATTTGCTCAAAGTAAGTTGGGCCACTCCTTAAAAAGTATTGTCTTACAAAGTATTTAAACAGTAAGTTCCAAAAATTATTTTGTTTTCCCTTTGTCAAATCAAAGGCGGGCAATTGCCATTAGAACCAAATATGAAGGTTAGGGAGATGCTGGATCTTTGACCAGGTGGGCTTAATGACCATAGGCTATTTTTTGCCACCTAGTGAACGTGTGCTCCTTTGGTTTTGGTTGTGTATATGAGATTGCTTTGTTGCCAGCATGTGTTTCATGGGAGCTATAGCTGTTAAATCAGTCTTTGTGGGCTAATTTTAATTTTGAAGGAAGAAAGTAAAATTTTGGTACCAACTTTTTTGCAAATGACAGACAGCTTTTTTCTATAGATTTTTTGCAAATGTGATATGTCCTTCGGCAGGATTTTTCTCAGATGCTTAATGCAAAGGGCTGATAAACTGATAAAAGGTTTACAACATTTTTAACAACTTTTGAGTTTTTTTTTCCCGAGGATAGGACTATCACCTGCTCCACTAAGTGGAAATTCACGGTGTCTCAAATCGAAACACCCATTTGTGCCGAGAACTGGTCACACTCAGCTCACAGTTGCTATCATTTATAAAACTTTAATTGCTTTCATAACTTGTGTTGTCACACAAGTCTGTCTTCTTTAATAATAAGTGAAACCGATTAGAATACCAATTAGATGTGTCATACAAATCACACAAAGTTTCAAAACTGCCTATGATTTTTTACTTGCTTTTTTTGATTTTATCACTGATTTAAATGAAATGATTTAAATCAATCAATCCTGACTAGAAATAGATGAACTTTCATTCAAACATTTTTGCGTTTATGCAATATCCCTTCATGCAAAGTTCATAACACTATTACCAGTGTATGAAATGTAATATTGGTTGAAATGCCAATATTGAAACTACTGGTTTAGTAATTTCATTGACACTTATGGCATACATGCATAAAATGTTAAAAATCTGATAATGCTATACCTGTTTCAGGAATCAAAAATATGTTCTATAACTATGCTTACATTCAACAGCCTTCATATTTGATGTAATTTAAATGCAACTTTGACTTTATGCTAGTTTACACTTTTAAACTTGTGGCATTCTAACAGTTATGACTTCTGAATCCACATGTCATTTTTGCAGTTAAAAGACAGAACCTGTGACTTCAGTTGTTATGATTGATAAAACATCAAGTGGTTTGAACTTGTGTGGTCATAGGAAATCTTTGCCTTTTGCACTAATACTGTATTGACTACATACAGGGTGTCCCAGAAGTCGTGCACCACGCAGATTTTTATGAAAATACATATAAATAACAAAAACCAATTTAGTCTTTCTTGTACTGCTAGTTTTTCACCCATATCTAATTTAATCTGCAACATAAAAAAACAAATTATTTGATGGTGCGCAACTTGAAATATAAAAAACAAATTATTATATGGTGCGTGACTTCTGGGACACCCTGTATATGTGGAAACCTATTAAAATGCTACTTAAATGTGTCATAGACATCACACAAACCTTTGAAACGATATGATTTGTTGGATTTTTATTGCTTGATTTAAATCACTGATTATTAATCAACCCTACTTCACACTAATTATAACAGCAAGTACACTCATCATAAACCAATGTAACATGCTCAAAGAGAAGAATGCCAACTTACCTTGGGAATTAATAAGCATCAACCCATCTGTAATTTATACCTTTTTCTACCTGGTCCAACCTTCCATGTGACTCAAATACTCATGAATACAATCTTGTGCACCTTTTCAACAGAAGAACCTGTCACATCAACAGCTTACAAACACAACTGATAAAATTTTCTTATTTTGGCCAAAAACAAAAAAGTTCAGTGAGCACAAAACTATAACATATAAACAGGATGAAACTAATAAAATAATTTAAGAACTGGTCACACTTAGCTCAAACAATTTGATTAAAGAGTAAACCTAACAGTAAAACTTGTCTTGGAATATCTAACATAACTGACACAAAACAGGCTACAAAAATTATCATTGACAAAACCAATGAAATTGATGAGAATCAAAATTTTGTACTAGAGCAACTTTGCAACCCATACACAGTAACCAACCAGCTACTTTGTTGCGAAGTTGCACATGACAGTATGTAAGAAGAATGTAGTCAGGATATGGAAATGAGATGGGTAACCCTACATCACCAAATGTACAGAACTGCTCCAATTGATGTTGTTTTCTTACAGTGTAAGAATCATACACTAACTTCCAATAAACAAGTGCATGGGTTAGGTTATGATTACTTAACTGGTGCTTGCTATCTTGTTACCAACACATGTGCTTTTAACAAGGCAACTTAAAACAAGTTTATCATCAGACATTAGCAAAGCAACAAAAAAATCAGTAATTAATTAATTCTCTTAGAGATTAAGTAATTACCTTGTTGCTTTTAGGTCATAAATTCTGATTCAAAAACGCTAGAAAACCAATCAGTCTTAAGACTCTGTTATTTCCAAAACAAACTTGAGTCAAAGATTCCGTCTAGCGGTTGGGTCCCAGAGCCAGGTAACCTGACCCAAAATGGCCTAAAACCTATCCCACTTATGACGTCACCCACAAAAAAATCAAAATCCAAAACTTTCCAATTCTTTTAGTGCAATCTGGAAGACTTGTCACATCTTTTGAGCATTTGAAGAGCTCTCTAGCACAATCAGCAGGTGAGTTATGGTGTTTCAAAGTGATGGTTTTTAAGTGGCTCACATGGGTTTTAAAGGTAAAACAGCCTGGAGTCAAAGGTGTTAATTGTATTTTGCATGGCAGGAAGATGCAATTCCAGCAGGATGCCCAATGCCCATTTTATACATATGCTTTAGATGTGCTTTTGCAACACAAAGCAATTTTTTTATCACCAGCTTCACTGCAAGATTTTTTCACTTAAAAAGATATTGATCCCAAGCAATTTTCACATGTTTTCAAACCACCTAATGAAACAAATTAGAATTATTCAATTCAAACAGATTGCAGAAAGCATTTATTAGTTTTATTGAACAGACCTTTTGCATTGTTTTGGGTATTTTTCGAACTACTTGCATATTCAGTGCAAGCAATTTTGGGATTTTGGCATATTTTATGTTACAACAAAACAAAGTGAAATGCAATTTAAAAACTGATTGCAGAAAACGTAATAGTATATTTTTCTTCAACACACCATTTTTTACTAATTGAAAGATTTGCTGAATACTACAAAATCAAAATTCCTAAAAATGCAATTTACTAAAAAGCCATGAAGCAGTCCTAAGACTTCTTAGGCAATTTGCATACATCATATATGGAGGATATATATACATATATATATATATATGATATGACTGCCACATCAGAAATGTACTCTACAGGAATAGCATTGGAAAAGCTGTGAATACCACTAAAACTAGTTTTATCGGAAACTCACTGGAAGTTTAAAATGCTGACATAATCAGTGGCAAAATGACCTGACACCAAGTATAGTATTTGCAAGGGCATGATTTATCTGACGCAAAGCAAAAAGAACAGCAAGAGTGGTTTCTAACACACATTGCAATGGGATGAAGAGTGCACTGTTCCCAGTTCCAGTGATATCTCTGGTCTTCTTTTTGAACAACATAAGAGCAGTTTTTGGAAAAGTCAGAATAGAATTAAGGCAGTGTCACGCAGGGGATTAGCTTCTTTATCTTTCAGGTATTGACCTCAACTGCTGACAGTCAATGAATGTGACATTAAAGCATCTGCTTTTGAAGCAACAACACACATTTAAACTGTTACTTTTTAACACTTTCGTTACTGGCTGACATATATATACATTATACGTTGTTCAAATTTGTTAACCTGCCACTGGCTGACATATATATATATATATGAAACAAAAATTGTGTTTGAAGGGACTGGTTGTGATGTTTTTTGCGTAGAGGTGGTCTAAAAATGTTGTCCTAGACTGACTTAAAATACTTTTAGACCTCGGGCCTGAGAATCCAAACTCAGTGGTCCAGAGGCTGCTTGAAAGTATGTTTTTTGAGAATTTGTCCGCCTAGTTGGGACCACATACACTGGACTTGGACTGCAATTTTGTGTGATGGAAGTGCTTTGACATGCTGCCAAACACTAAAAAATGTTTTGCAAACATTTATGCAAGTATATCAGGTATGTTGATATAAAGTTTTGTTGCTTGAAACCAGCGTTAGCTGCTTTTATTGTTTCAAAAAATACATCAAATAAAGTGAAACTTTTGCAAAAAATATGACTCCGGTAGTCCCAGGCTTGTTGTAGTGGCATGCAGTCTAAAGTGTTTTGGAAATGATTTGGTAAGTTGGTTAGTGTAAAAGCAACAAAAGATTTGCCAGGTTTACCATTTTAGGCTAAAGCTGGAAACGCCTAGCAGTATCTGCCTTCTGCAGCAGCAGACAGCATTCGAATTTCCTGCCAAAACCACCAGGTAACAGTGGATATTGCCGCAGGGAAACCACCTGGTAGCAAAAATGTTAAATCTTAGTGGTTACGTTTTCTCGTAAATTTTTATTATTGAATGCCTCACAACACTTTGGCAGCCAAAGTAGCAATAAGCCTCTTTTGATCATGTTTCTTTAAAAAAAGAAAATTATTTAAATGCTAGGTTGATTTTGATTACTAAAATATAATGAACACACTTTATTGTGGAGGTTCACTCTTTCCAACACACCAAAAACTTCCACAAGTTCTAACTTTAATTTTCTTTGCTGACATTTATTCAGTACAAAAATGTAGTAAGTTTTGAAGCATGATAGATATTTACATACAATCAGGGTTTTTTAAGGTGTTTTACAGAGAAAATTATCAAGGGAAATATCTATGAACTTTGGTTGGAAATTTTTCAGGTCCATGGCACTGGGTACCTAACATTTTCCTTATAAAAAATCCTCAATACAATATATCAAAACTTGCAAGCAAACATTATTAATGACAATGCAGACTACATACACAGAATTTTATCAGAACAAAGCACAGTCTCATTTCAGCTTAATGCACCACCAGAGGTTCCGAGTCCTTTTGTGACACCACAATTTGTACATTTTTGCAATTCAAATTAGACTGTAGCTTATCTTTAAAAATGGGCAAATACCCTCTTTCAGTGTTGCTATGCTCACATAAAACTACAGTAGTTCCACAAGATACGGCATCGAGGACTTGATGATGAGACATTTCCCCAGTAATATACACATCAGCAGCAACACCTTGCAATACAGAAGAACCAGAACCAGCACATAACGCAATTGTTTGCACAGGTGATTGGAGACAACAGCCTTTTCCAAATGCCACTCGCACATTAGAAATACTCAAGTGAGTTTTGATTTTCTTAACAAGGTTTTCCAAAGGTGTTGAAAATAACAGCTTACAAATACGTCCAGGCCCAATGCTTTTGCTTTCAGATTGTTTGCTTTCATCTAATAGGTCTGCAGCACTTTCTGTAGAATACTGATCATTTATAACAGGTTTTGAAAATAACACTTCACCAAGGCCAGACACAAGCCAGTCATTTACACCACCAGGAACAGCATCCCAAGCAGTATGTGGTGAATATATTGCGATTCGGTTTTCAATAGCTTTAACTAATATTCTCTGTTTCCACACTGCCCCTATCAAAGTTTTGATAGGGGTAAAGATTGGTGGATGGTATGAAATCAGTAGATCTACTTTTTTGTTGATACACTCTTCCATTACAACTTCAGTCAGATCATTAGTTAACATTATTATATTTACTTGATGTGGCCTAGATGGCTCCACCAGCAAACCAACATTGTCCCAGTTTTCAGCATGTTTGACTGGTGCTAGCATTTCCAAAATATCAACAACTTGCTTTAAATCCATGTTACAAGAATGAACTTTTCTCACAGTGCTGGCAATTATATTTGCAACTGCTGTATTGACAGGTTTACAAAAGATTTTAATTGAGTGCATGACCTATGCTACAAATGACAAAATAAGCTCACAAGCACAGTGAAGCTTGAAAATCAACATAACCATAGCACATATGTAGTCAGAACAAACTGTCTGATATTCTCACTAATGAATAGCACATTAGCAAAGGTATGGTACTGTAATGATAATTTATAGACAAAAATAAACCAACAAATACAAGAATATATACAAAACAATTATTCAGTAAGACAACAGTGTCAAATATATTAGCTTCTTTGTTTGGAACATTAAATTGTTTTCTGGTTACAACACTTTTTTATATGATCTTCTCTTGTGAGATAGCAACAGGGTTAGATTTAAATTTTACAGTGCTTTCACCATTACAGTTAGTTTGTGTATGTGGCATATGATAAAAGCCAATGCCCAGGCACTCAACTACACCACACCCACTTTTTCATAGCTTGTATGACCTGCCATCTCAAAACATCAAAATGCACTAATGAATGTTCTAAAGTTCAGTGAGTGCAAAGTGAATGATTGTGAGAAGTAAAAACCAGGTGCGCAGAAGGTAACAGGATTGTTAACTGTTCTGAACACTACATTATAGGATGTAAAAAGTAAAGACGAGTTCATCATAAATATTCCCTTGCAAAGTTATTTGACCATGAATATTGCATGAACCAATGAACTGTGTTCTTATTCAGATTTGTCATAATTGTGTTCATGGTAATATCAATACAATACCTTTTATTTGAGTATCGCAAATACATATTGCAGTCAACCAACTCAACTGACAGTACCAGGCCAAAATCAAAGAATAACACTTATTTCACACAAGCACAAATGAAAAGAGCACAGCGTTTTATAATCCAACAAAACAAGGAAATTGTTGAAGCTATAACATAAAGTTTAGGTTTTAAACCATGCCTGGATACAAAAGCAGCTGTCTTTTTCATCTAATTCGCAATTTTTGTACAAAAAACATTGGCTGAAAACTAAGCATGCCCCATGCACCAATATTTTTCCTGAACTTTGTATATAAGTTCTAGAAAAATATTGGTGCAGGGGCATGGTTAGTTTTCAACCAATATTTTTTTGTACAAAAACTTTGGGTAACATCATATATTTAAGCAACAATATAGGCAAGAATTAACCCACAATCTGAAAAATATGAAGCAAATACTTTGAAAAATATTGAAAGAATTACTTCAATATTGAGCTGACACCTAAAATCAGTGGCAACTATGTCATTTGGGTATTAGTGAAAAAAGGCAAAACTGCCTTAAGAGAAATCAAGTTGTACATGAGGTGTATAAACATTGCATGCACAGGCAGTGGCATAACAAAACTAATAGGATTAGGTTCTGTAAAATATTGTCCAAACACAAAGCATCAAGAATGTAATTGAACAAGCATTGTTTTAACATATTATCCAATTAAAAACGCAACTGTATCTGCACTCCTTAAACAAAACTAAATATCACATGTATATAAATTTTGTTTCCATAGCCAACTAACTTAGATGAAAAATAATACTCATCTTGCACGCCAGTGACTTCAAGTGACTATGTATGTATTAAATTCGATAAGAATTCAACCTGCATTAGCACCAAATAAGAAATGACTGCGGCATGCAATGCCAACTCCTGGTGACTTGTGCTTGACAAGTGTCCTTTGTTTTCTTTTCAGAATTCATGAGTTGTCCAACATATATTAAAACAACAGTTACAAAACAAAAAAACACAACAGCATCTACAAATCAATGTTGTTACATGACTTTCTCAATTAGAAATAAAACAATTTTAAAAAATACAATCACAAATCAAATGATAGCCAAAACTGACTCAACCAACTATCTTCATTTTGAAGCAGGTATGTGATGGCTCAAAACAAACTTGATGCTAAACATAGAACCATCCAAAATGTAAACATCATTTTAATGTGCCTTTTGGTATAGTTCTTCATAATAGCATATCTTTGAAAGATTTGCTGATGAGCACCTGAACTGAAAACTTTGAAGATCAACCAGCACAGTACAGTAGTCTTAATACAAAATTAATTGCTTGACAATAATGAAACAAAACCTGTAACACCAACAGCCCCATGGCAGATCTTTTTATTCACTGCATACTATGCTGCACCAAACTCTTTCATCCACTTTTCATATTTCTCTAAATCTGTAGATGAAACAGACTTGGAAACTTTGCTGGTAGCTTCAACAAAGTCTTGACCAGTTGTAGGAAGGTGAAGTTCTTCTTTGGACAGATTTCGAATCTCATCTGGTTTCAAGCCAGCAATTCGTCTTCTCATGGACATCAAAGAAGCATCACGACACACATTAGTTATGTCAGCACCAGAGTAGCCATCAAGTTTTTCTGCAATGAGTTTCAAATTCACATCATCTGCAAGTTCCACTTCTTTCAAATTAATTTTAAGAAGTGCTTCTCGCCCCTCTGCATCAGGAAGAGGAATGTATATTCTTTTCTCCAAACGTCGTTTAAGGGCCTCATCAATGTCCCATGGAAAATTGGTTGCAGCAAGAACCATGACCATCTTTGAGGCATCATCTCCACCAGTAGCACCTTCTACCCCATCCATTTGGACAAGAAGTTCAGCTTTCACTCTTCTGCTGGTTTCATGTTCATCTCCTGTACCTCTCTTGCTCCCAATAGAATCAATCTCATCAATGAAAATTGTACTAGGGGAATAAAAACGTGCCATATCAAACAGTAGTCTAACCAACTTTTCTGATTCCCCTCTATATTTAGAACTTAATGTTGATGAAGACACATTAAAAAATGTAGTTTTGCACTCAGTAGCTACTGCTTTTGCCAACAAAGTTTTACCAGTGCCAGGAGGTCCAACCATCAAAACACCTTTCCATGGCCTACGAATTCCCTTGAAGAAATCTGGCATTAGCAAAGGAAGAATAACTGCCTCTTCAAGCAGTTTCTTGGCTTCCGATAATCCAGCAATGTCACTCCAATGCACACTTGGATTACGTTGAACAATATCACGTTCAATTGCCTCAACTAAATCTTTGTCATATCCTGTGGGGTCAAACTTCTTTTCTTCCTTGTTTGGGTCGTTGCCACCTTGCCTCCGTGGAGAAGAAGCCCGACCTCTTTCCACTTTCTTGACCCTATCTGGTTGTCGTTTCACCACTCTTTCATCTGGCCTGGGGTTGGCTTGAGCAGAGTTGCCAACTCGACCACGACGATCAGAAACACGTGGAGGATTTCGACGACCATAATTTGGTGAAGGTCTGTGTTGAACTTGATCAACTGGTGTGGGAGGAGGCCAAACATCAGGATCACGTGTTGGCTCTTCAAACACAGCTCTATTTCCACGCTGGGAAGGTGCAGAATAGCTTCCCTCTAATTTAAAGCTTGCCAGCGTTGAAGTAATATCTTTAACATGTTCATATTCTTGAGCCAGTTCCTGTCGTACACTTTGCCATGAACTTCTAAGTTCTTGGTCATTCAGTGCATTCAAATGCTTTTGAATTTGCTGAAGAACACCCTGGTAATAAACCATGGCAGTGTCATAATTTCCTAACAACACATACTGGCGACCGATTTTAACATTTTCACAAATTTCATCTAAGTTGCAGTTACTCATGCTGAGAGTAAGTGCATTAGTACAACCTGTTAAAAATATCACAAATTCCCATCACAACATTTCGAAGAAAGCTTCAATGGTAAACAATCTAAAAAGCAATGATGGGCAAAGTTTACTATATTTACAATTTTCGTTCATGGTCCACACATAAGGTGGTGCATCTAATCACAATTAAACAACTAGGCAGTGTCCATTTTCACTCATGAGGCAAAAGCACTGCTGGTACTATTTTGCTTTAGCCCAACACAATTCACTCTCACACCAAGGCTGTTCCATTCTGGGTAATATCATCAGGTGGAACAAAAACTATGCTTCAACAGTTGACAAAATAGGAAATTTTGAAACACTGCAACTCAATAGATATTGCGTGTTTAGGGGAAGGTTATACTGACAAAATATTTTCTACTGTATTTTTATCTTAGTTCAGCCAGCCATTGTGTGTCACTTAGAAATCTATCATTGGCTTGAGCATTGTCGCAAGGGTGAATTTTTGCGTATCAGTAGATTAGATGTTTATCCAATATTGAAGTATGAGGTGAATGGTGGATAGATATGCACTGCAATTCATAATATTTGAAGTCATGGTACAATGGTAGGCAAACTATGGTTCGCGAGCCACATGTGCCTTGTTGACATGTTTTGTGTGGCTCTTCTAGCTGAGTAACATTATCTCAAATCGATAGCAGGTTGTCGCCTCAGGGTTTTTTAAATGAAAATGTTAGGTACCTGGTATGGACTTGATTTTCTCTGATTCTAGAGACCCGATGAGAATTTTTTCTGATTCTAGCCACCTGATTTTCAATTCTAGGGATCCGAATTGCGTCCCTAAAACACCTCAAAAAACCTGCACCTCATATTTAACGTTTGTTTCATTTATCAATGTGTGAATTGCGTCCCTAAAACACCTCAAAAAACCTGCACCTCATATTTAACGTTTGTTTCATTTATCAATGTGTTTACACGAATTCATAAGATTATATGCCAAGGAGTCAACACGATTTGATGCAGGTCATTTTACTTAAGGCAGTGGCTATAGATTAGATACACCTGTGGATCTTGAAATTTGAAAACATATTCATACGCCACCTGTGACATAACAGTAACACATGACCAGAGTGCAGTAGGCTTGGTAGAAGCGAACTAAACATAAAAGATATACCCTAAACCTAACCTTAACCCTAACCATAGCCCTAACCTAACACTAACCCCTAAACGTAACACCTGACCTAAGCCTGAAAAAAAGTAAAGAAAAAAACAAAAGGAAAGCCGGCAAGGTGAGAGTCGAACTGAAAACCATTGTAATACTAATAGCAGCCATAACGTGTAACCATTAGATCACGAGATCCACGCAGTTTGAATGACAAACTCACCTTTTTTAGAATTGCGTCAGGACAGGCGTATCCGCAGTCACTTCCTTTTTTTATTTAAAACTTGCATTTTTTACGGAACTGTATTTGTATTAACACTACAAACTTATTTTGCAGCTCGCTGGTATTTTTGATTTTCTGCAAATGTCTCTTCTATTGAACAAGCTTTCCCACCCCTGTCACAGTATTTCAGATTTATTTCTTGAAGTAAACTGTTAGCATTGAGGTGCCCAGTGTCAATGACAGAAGTGAAATTACACCAACTATGAAGAATCACTTTTATGATAGTCTACTTGAAGTTGTTTAAATTTCAACAAGTAGGCACAGAGTTCTCTTTTGAAAGAAAAAAGTTATGCAGGTTGAAATTACATTATTATCATTATGCAAAACTGTTGAGCATCATGTATATATGGTAGTGTCTGTTTTGTTTCATGAGGCAAAAGCTATTGTACGCTGTGACTATTTCACTTATAGTCGAACAAGATTAGCTGAAGTGGTCAAATGACAAGGACAATAACATGAGCAGAGTGGCAATGCGTTACACGAAAAACAGTGATTATGGCAAAACCATCTTCACAGTAATCACTGGAAAACTTCATTTTAATTGCCAAAATTAAAAATTGCAATGAAAAAAACATGAATTGCAAAAAAATTAATTATTTAAATGGAAATTGATTCCCAACATTGCCATTGTCAAAATGGACAAACACTTGCAATATATTCTTTGTTAAGCATCTGGCAACCCTGTCTGCTCTGGCTGGCACAGTGACACAGCCAATGGCCTGCAGTAGTATTGTATCACAGGAATATGTTTTCATTTGATTTTGTAGTGATGTCAATTACTGCCTCCTGGAAGGTTTGCCTCTGCGCTCTATTTCATGGCTCCAGTGTTGCCACTCTGTTGAATGTTACAGAAAAGTACTAGATTTCATGATAAAAAAAAATTAGATTCTCAAAAAATTGCTAGATTATAAAATCAAACTTACACATAGTGAAAATGCCCAGAAAATGTGTTGCAATGCCAACCATAGACATTGTTGTGCANGTCATTTGTAAACCAGAAGCAAAGAAAATGGGAGATAGCAGCAANGCCTATGTTTGTTTGTTGAGGTCACTAAAACTTTCAACAGATGACCAAGTTACTTCCAAGCCGTCGCAGCTCAAAACATATTATATATTGTCTTGCATAATTCAAGATATAATTGGGTAGAATTTTTAGCTAATTACAATTGCACTAAGTCAAACGGTCCCAATTAATGCTACAATTACACAAAATTGTGCATTTAATGATATTCAGCTGACACATGAAAAAACACTAGCATAGGCATAAAAAACACCAGATTAAATGAAAAACACTAGATTAACTCAAAAACACTAGATCTAGTGGAAAAACACTAGGACTAAGTAGGAGTTACACCATTGCATGGCTTCTGCTCAGGTGCTCAAGATCAAGAGTTTCATTGCATTACCAGCGGAGGTGACCGGTGTCAAGCGAAATTTCTGACTTGCGAAATTTCTGACTTCACATCACGTACGCATGCACAGAGGAATATTCTGCACACGAAATATACTAATAAAACTGATTATTAGGACTTGGGAATTCGTGTTTAGGTATGTGTGTCGGGTTAGGGTTTATGCTAGGGTGAGAAAAGAAAAATAATTGTGGCCAATGACAAAGTCCGAAAATTTTCAATGGTTAAAGTAATTCCCGTACTATAGCTTGTTGTGGGAACCTGATATCTAACCAAAATCTTTTTAATTGCCAGACTTTACTTCTTTATTTTGAGAGGCAAAATACTGAAAAACAAAAACAGGTCAGAAATTTCGCTTGACACCGGAGTCACTTTTTCAGACTCCGACTCTGCTCCTGTTCCAAAAATTTTCAATCCGGGCTCGGCAATTTTTTAAATTTGAGAATTCTACTCCTGTTCAGACCCCGGATACAATCATAAATCCAATCATAATTTACCCATGCTTTACTTAAGAAATGACCACACAGCCATCGTGTACGGATAAGGAAATTTTGCAATCCTGATCCAATCCGAAACTTTTTCATGAAGTCCATATCCAATCCATATTCAAAAATTAAAAATTATGGACTCCGATATCCAATCCGAATCCGAAATCGGTCACTCAGTTACACATTAGCCAATTTATTTGGTAGTGTCTATTTTGGCTCATGAGGCAAAAGTTTGGCTGTGGCTATTTTTCCGTTAGTCAGACACGATTATTTGAAGTGGTTGTGTGACAAGGACGATACATAAAAAGAAAATTGCTAGGGTTTAGGATTAAGGATTCAGGTTTAGCCTACAGCTCACGCAGGCAAGAAAGCACTAACAGCTTGTCAGCACTGAAACCCTGACAACACACCCATTGGATTGAAGCCATTACAGATAACTTCCTCCTTGAGTCTGTTTGGCTATGGCAATGGTGACATCGAATTGTCGTTGGTGATCTTGACTGTTGCCTGCCAGTGGACGAGCATTGGCTACAGTAGAAAGGGGTAGTTACTGACACTACAACCTCGTCACCTGCTGATACACAAGCGCAGCAATATGAGAACCACCGCTTACAGGAGCTGCATTCGATTTTTGCTTTTACTTTGGGTCCCTGACATTGGCTGCATGTTCTACTAGTCCCAGGCATTGCAGAGAATTGAGCCAGCTATTCATATTGGTCCTCAACAAATGAATCCATTTGGGGATAGTGCTTAATACATGAGTATACTTCCAAAGGAGGGATAATCCACAACTGGTGTTGATGGGT
>JGI24021J15306_10002296_pt1 | contig 20429 bp, 17 predicted proteins | sample Ectturendosymbi1_FD_15306 | JGI IMG/M metagenome (IMG submission 15306)
CATAAACTGAATAATGTGTGGTTGTAATTTGAAATAAATAGCTTTTTAATCAAAGTCACAATTGAAATTTTCATGGGTACACATCTTTTTGGGTGTATGTCCAACACATTTTTCCAAGGGGGCGAAAAATTTTTTAGAGTGGGCTTCGTCCCCGTAGTTACCGGCCTGGTTAGCGCTAATAAGTTCTCATTTTCGGGAATGTTGCGAAAAGGACATATCTGTGACCCTTTGCGAAAAAGTTGTACCACGGTTTAATAAGCACGATGACGTCATCGAATGAAAGTTCATGAAAATTGTCTCCCCCCGAAATGAACAGCTGGTTGCGCCCCTGGGGGGGGCTGTAAGCCTTTTTGGGGGGCCAAAGTTGAGCTGCTACGCGATTGGTCACAAGTACTTTCTTCAGTACAGCACATTTGCTTCCTGAAGACCTCAAAATCGAACATGGGGGCGCCAAACTAGCTCCTTACCCCGGGGCGCCATCTAACCTCGTTACGCCGCTGCGTCTGTAAACTATGGGAAGAAATGGTCTGTTTTCAAAAGTCAAGTCTACTACAGTAGAATTTGCCTAATTCGTCACCGCAAGGGGATTAGGAAAAAGTGACGAATTAGGCGAAGTGACGAATTATGCAAACAGGTGAAAACTCTATCATAGAAGGTCGTATACTTTGTCATAGTAACACGTATATATACATAGTGCTCTTATATGCAGTAAAATACAAGTTTATGACGTTATGGTTGAATACAACAAATAATTCCTCTGCTCTGTCTGGACTCCTCCATTTAATCAAGCACCTTTCAAATCTTTAATAAACCTTTCCGCGTTCACTCAATGGGGAGTCGGGTCACGCTTCGTACCTCGTGTATAAATTCGATAAACAAATTCGAGGCGCAGCAATTCTCAGATAAAGATCCTTAATTTGTTTGAATTCCCACAGGTACTAGGTGCTTAGACATCTAAAGCGAAACTGCAAATGACGAACAAAACCCTTCTCAGGGGCAGAAAGAGGTGACGAATTGAGCGAATAGAAATGTACACAAAAGATAGGGATTCTGCTGGGACCGACGAAAAAGTGACGAATTAGACGAGTTCTACTGTACAACTAGATATGATCAAGGCTAGCTGTCACTGTCACATTGTCCATAACGCATCAAGGCATTCATTGAAGCTCGTGTCCTACGATGTTGAATCATTTGTTTTGAAAATATACAATGCTTTTTCGCTTAGCTCCAAAAATGTTGCTAATCTAGAATGCTTGAATTTGTCCAATCACCAGATTTTGCGTCACCTTCCTATTCGTTGGCTTCCTCTTCCAAGCTGTCGATCACCTATTGCTCAGTTGGCAGTAGCAGTCTATTCAGAGGTTTACTTTGCAGAGGCCAGCTGTGATAGTCAGGAATTTTATTGGCGACCAAGAGCATCAGTGCTGCCACAGGCTTCTCTTCAAATATCACTAAATTCACATACAAAATTCACTAGATCTGAAAAAAATCACTAGATTTGAAATTTTTCCGTCGAAGTTCGCAGTTTTCCTTGAAATAATTTGATTGTGTACTTTATCACCCAAAAACCTTCACATAATTTGCAATTTTCTTGAAGCAGATCGTGCTAAAACCTGGATAATCTCCTGTCAACCATCTTCAGGTTTTTCTCAGAGCTGAAAACGATGCCACTCACGGAGTATTTTAGAGAACCTAACAATCAACCTAACATTTAATTATTTTCACGCAAAAAATACCGTCATGGCCAATAATGCAGCAATAAACAGCATGCAAGTTTCATAGTTGGGAAAATAACAACCGATTTGCTTCAAACACATACTTTTTGCAAAAAAGCACTAGATTGCAGTGGAAAATCACTAGGCGTGGCACCAGTGAAAAGCATGGTGTAAGCGTTGAAGCATAACCATTTTTTCATCATGTCTTGCATCAGTTTCATAAAACCATTTTAATTTTGAAAACAAAATTTTTTTAAAAATTTTAAACCAAGCATTGTGGGAGCTTCATGAAATTGAAAAGTAAATACACTGTCAAAAAAGCGTTCTAATGTTATTGGAGAATCCCGTGCATTGAATATGTGCTTTCGAATTATGACACAATAACCTAGATTTGCCACTGTTGACAAAATGGCCGGTTACGAAACGCATCTGGCAACCCTAAGGTATTTTCGTTCACCAAACTTCACACTTGATGTAGAAATCATTTGTTTTGAACCTGGCTGCTTGCGGTAAAGAGTGTCTGGTGGCCCTATAATTGAACACCACACATCGGTCACTCCTTTCCATGGCACAATCTGTGGGTGCAAAAAGCGGTCTATCGGCGACTGGGCAAGTCAGTGACTAATCCTTGCCCGGGTTCGGTCTGGAATACTATGTCTATCGTTTGGAACACACTTCGCCAGAGTATCCTTTGGTTCACGCCAATATGTCACCGCTATCACGTAGGTAGACCTAGATTTTGCAGAAATCATCAAACTGTATTCCGTGCAGTGTTGCTAACCTTCAAAGCACAAACAAATATTGATTAACTGTTGTGATCAAGCGAGGCCACCGTTTAAACCACCTAGTCAGCCTTCATCACGCAAAATTTAAAAATTTTACTGATTCACGTTGGCTTGGCTTTTATAACGCTCAAAATCATTCGGAAGGATTTTTCCAGGGGTGACCAAAACGATTTTTCCTGGTGAGGGAGACAGTGGCGAAAACAAAGATAAAAATATTTTTCTACTAAAAAGTTAATAGCAAAATATCAAATTTCCAATTTTCATATCCAGACGCCGTGCTCAAAATGTTGTTCTTTTTCATAGAGAGGTATGTGGAAGTCTTCAAAACACGTATTATAAGTAAAACACCTTAAACACTCAACTGCAGATAGCATGATCAAGTCCGTTTCGACAAAAACCAGTAGTCAGAAAGCTCTCAATCACAGCAAAATACAGCAAGAAAACTTGAATCATTTTGTCGTGATTTTCAGGTGAATTGTTCCACTGGTTTTATTTGTAATGTAGGTCCCATGCAATCGATTTCAGTTTTGTGCAATTCAGTTTGAACGTGAGCCTGGCCAGCGCAATACTAACGCAAAGGACATCCGTAAAGAATTCTATAACACATCCGGTCATAGCGGTCAGGATTAAATTCGGTTGCCGACGTCACCAGAATCATGAAGAAAATCCTATAAATAAAATCTTATATCAGTGTTGGCTCATGGTACAAAACCAGAGCGGCGTGCAGACTTCCAAAATAAAGGGTAATGACTTAAAAAATGAAAAGGCGAAATCACGATTTTAGTTTACTTGAAATGTAAAGACAACAAAGTAGGTAAAGGACAGTGACTATACATACGCACCAGCATGACACAAAACGCAGCGCACGATGATCTGGCAAAGCATATGCACTTCACTTGTCTTGACCGGTCAACCACGATTGAGGTCTTTGCGAAAACATACAGTCCTTAAATTAACTACAGCAAACGGAAGATCAGTACACCGCGGGAAACAAAAGACAACGGAATACTGCACTGCTTTAAACCTGACACCGAGGCTGATCTCAAGAAGGAAGCCTCAAAACAATGGAAGTTATTTTTAAAGCAAATTGTTGTCCCTTGTTCAATGGCTCAACTAACGCAACGTGACAGCATTGACTGACGTTATAAAGCCTGGAAAATAAGAGGTTGAAAAACGCAAACACGAGCCATTTTCATCCTTTAGATGTGGCAGCAATCAACATACAGCATCCACGCTATTACTTGCCACTTCTCACTTTCGCTCGATTGAACTGCTGCGACCAGAACACCAACGGATAGTTTGGAATTACCACGTGCCCGCATATACAAGCAAAGTCAATTATACAGTAATCGCAGTAGTACGTTCTTTGCTATGTGGCATATACTTGAACGCTTGGACGACACAAATCCATGTCAATGATTGCAGCCAAGTCGCAAAATGTTGCTCGAACAAGGTCAGTTGTGCAACGATGGAGCCAGACTGACTGACGACCAATTCCCAGTTCGAGACGAACTTGTGCGCGAAGCTCAGGTGACAAGTTCAGCTCACGAAGCTCAGGCGGCGACGTTATACGTGTGCAACACGAATCACATAATACATCATTAAATGTCGTAAGCTACGGTAGATCATAAACATCAAGTTCATATAGGACGAACAGCTGAGCATTTATAGGTTTACCGCTCCGCTAGCTTGATCATGGCCTTCAAAACGTACACTGAGACAAATCTCGTAGAATTAGGAATAACGTAGGTGTGAACAAGCACTTCGAGATTTTTGTGGTCGTTTGTAAGAAGTTTAAGACCGACCATAACCACTCTTCCATTTTCTTTCCGACGAGAACGATGTGTCATTTGACAGTATTATACGCGCAAATAAGTAAAAAGCGACTATTCTATTACGAAGCCATACGGTTAACTGGCAATGCAAAATCCAAGCAAATAAACCACTATAAATAATATGAAAGAGGAACAAAACAGTTGTTGACAAAATGTTGGTTAAAAACATTAGCGATACTGTTCAACATCCGGTGCAAAAATTTAGAAAAATTGAGTGTTGCTTTTCTTCTTTGGTGCGTTGCGTTACGTTACATCGTAGGAACTCTATTTTTAGGTCGAGAAGACGGGAACCTAAGCATTCCCGAATCTTCCTGGGCGGCACAGCACTGTATCAAACGTCAGCAAACAATGAAGACTTCACTACGAGAATAACAGCAACGTAAAAAATCACAAAAGCTCTGATTTTTCTTCGTTAGACAAGGTTTCTTTGGAATGACTACCGAATTTCTTTATTATTCCACGAGTATTCGCTGTCTTTTTTGAGCCAGCTGGTCGATCAGCAATCGGGCTTGTCACGTTATCTGCATGAACATGTAATGCACATTTTTAAAAGACTCAGCTGCGATAAAAGCTGACATGCTCTGACTTTGCAATTTGCAATGCTGCAATGACTTTGCAATTTGCAATGCTGCCTAAGCGGTTGTTTAGAACAGAAAATCGCGAAGAGCTTCAGCAAATCAGTCTGCAAAAAAATCTACGATAAACTGATCCGGGAGGCAACATTTTCGCCGATGGAACCCACAGGAACGAAACCACAGTTAGCATGCGAAGCGCGAGTTCTCTAATTTCGTGTCAGTCTCACACTCTGTAAAACCATCTGCGGCAAACTTCACAAGGGCCTTTGCGGGTGTTACTGTTAGAAGCGCTGAAGATAAGCGTCCACAGGGAAAAACATTTGCTTTGAAGTACTAGTGGGCTGATAACTCCTTGCACGCTAATTTACGTGCGATCCATGGAAGGTTATTCATATTTACTGTACACCATTACGCAACGAGCAATGCATGAAAAATGCCATCTTTGAAACTGCGGATCCAAGCCAAGAAAAATGATCGTAATTCATGCAACGGGCGATGCGAGTTAAAAATCAACGCAACATTCCATGCAGTTTTATAATGTCAGCTTTCGGCGACGATGCGCGGTTCATGACAGATCAGACCATGGTCAACCGAAAGATGACGCATGCACAACGCTCAGAACGCCAGCGCAACTGGAATGCAGCGTTTTCCAAGTGGAGCTTTCTGTAAATCGCAACGCGGAACCAGAGGAGTGCGAGATATCTTGCACTGCCCTTCTTGAAATCGTGACATACTTTTTAAGCGGAAAAAGCGAGACTAACTGCAAAATGATCATTTCGCAGCTTTCTAATCTCAAACACGGAATCCCTAGCGCAATGATTTCTACAACACTTCGGCTTTCTTTTTTCGCGTACCTTCATTATTTGAAAACCAACATTTCACACAGTTTATCAAGGGCTCAGGGTATTCTTTTAGTAAACCAACCAAACGTAAATCATAGAATCTCCAGCACTTAGCGACAGCATCTGAAATTAGCCAGGGCATAGGCGTAGCCAAGGGGGACCACGGCCCTTCCAAACTTTTAGCACATCTAGTCATTTTGTGCTTTGGCAGGCGGTATCCCAAACAAAATACTGTTGCTTGCTTAAAATCTAAAAATTTGGCCTCCAAACAATTTTACGTCACTGAGCCAGCGTACTTAAAGTTGCAGTGAGACCCACTTTTTATTGGTTCTTCAAACAAGGTCGTCTTTCTAAACCTGCGCCAATGGAAATGCATAGACACCAAGTTCAGCATGTACTACTTGAATGTCTGAACATAACACAAATCATATACTAGCACAAGCAGTGCTCTATATAATTACCGTGTCTACGCAAACCACGTTAACTAATTTAAAAATTCTGCTGAAAAAATAACGCGATTCAATTAAATATGCAACCCTGTACGAATAAAATAATTCCATCTACATAGCATGGCCTTCGATTTGAACCAATCACGGAATAAGTTTATACATAATGTAATTGAGATTACACGTAACAAAATCAACGATGATTTGTTGAAGCAAAGAACCGCCTGTTTCCACAGAGCATGACGACCGAGATTCTTGGCTCTGACCTGCTCGTAAACAAGTTGTGTCAAGTGTGCGCTCACGAATCAAATCTGGTAAGACGTATAACAAGTTCAAGTGAATATCCGCAATAAAGGAGCCATCAGGATCGTAAACCACTTGATACACTTTTGTGATGATGATTGCTTTATCTGACATGATGGCTACTGCTATTGCAAATCTTTGCTTCTGAAAGCTAGTTGAAAGAAGCATTGAAATTCTTGTTATTTGACAAAGGACCTGCATCGTCCCAAACCATGCAGGCAGTGGAAGTTTCCCCACTAGTGTTAGATGCGATGACTGAACTAAGTATCAGTCACGCAGAGCAAGCCAAGCACATCCAATGGCTCGTAACACGACGACCGGTGACGACGGATAGTGGGCAATCATAAGTGCCTATGACGGCGATCGCGGGTTTACAAACAGATTGAGAAAAGTTGGGACGACATTTGCAGCAGACACAGCGGGGAAATAAAACGACCCAGTGGTTGTTTGCACGGTTGCGTCGCCATGCCACCCCTTGCAAAACTCACATCACCCAGCAAACATCTTACCTGACGATGTTTACGCTTTGTCAGCTGTTAGAATGAAATCGCGTAATGCAGCATGGAGTTTACAGGGCAAGATACATTAAACCGGTAAGGCGACTAAAACAACGCAATAGAAACAGCAGCACAGTCACATCACCACAAGTGAGATACCTCCACAAAGCTAGCTTGCACTGTCGCTTATTACGACATAAGAACAATGATTTCTAAAGACGTTCACGTAAGGTTGTGGCCATCATTTTGAAATCATCAGCCATACTTGGTGCGACTGAACGTTAACACTCAAAAAAGCAGAGAACGACAGATGTACAAATAAAAACAGCAGTTCTAAAGCTACGAGGTGTAAAATCCAGCCGTCTGTGCCACCACAGCCTATTAATTGCAGGCCATCTTCTCAAGATGCATGTTTACGCACCGACCGCTGAACTCGGACGACCCGCTGATTTTAACACTTTTGAAACAGTGTCGACGAAAATCAAGCAATGAATTGACAGAGCCGCCACTTCTAACATACAGAAATAGCATTTTGAAAATTCAAAATAACAAAATCGTCCGCGCGAGGTAGTTTGTCAACCAACGAACATATTACTGCACCTATGCAAACAAACCGCATGGGCAACTATGTAAGGCAAATGTCCGATAACGATCACAACATCATACCGAAATGACAGCATTTCGCAGAAGTGTCGCAAATTGCTTAAATCGACTCGACTGGCTGCTATCAAGAAAGCAAAACTGCAGTTCAGCTACCCTTACAAGCAAAAAATGTTTTCTATTCAAATTTAGAAGCTTTGAGTCACGTTGGTATTTTGTAGAAAACAGCAGAACGAGGCGGATAATGATCAAACATATGATTCATTTTACTTAATATCTGTTGTGGATTCGCCTGAGTATCGCGACCAAATTCCCTGAGAAGAATGTTGTGACACACTGCTGAATAAAACAGTTTGGTCGCATTCCGTTCCCTGCTTGCCTGCAGTTTGTACTGTATCAGCATACAAAGCGAAACAACGTGGCAAGTTACACAACTGGGATGGAGTTACCTGTGCCTGTGTTTTCTCTTTTGATTTTTTAGAATTATATCATCGCAACAAAATTATTTTTCATGCGGGAAAATAAAAACGCATGACATGAATGAAAGCTCACAATCAATCCACGCTTTCCAGCAGAAATTAAACAGAATGGCTACCGTGTAATAAAAAGCCAGTATCTAAGCAATATATTCCGTCAGTGCTTTGTGGATACGCTTCAAGCTAACAAAGTTGGCATTATCGTTTGGAAAACAGTCCCCAATTTTTGACATATTCATGCTGCTCGTAGAAAGCGGAACTTGCGCCAATGCAGCTGACTTTTTTCACGTGATTTTCGCGCACAAGTTCGTTAAGCTCGAATATTACGATGATTTGCTGATGCGACTCCACCTTATACCAGTGTTTTGCGATCCGGGAGTGCGGGTTTAAATTTACAGCGGGTACGAATACATGATTAACCAGGCGGAAATCCAATCGTTTCTTTACTGAAAGATAGAGGGATTGAATTGATGGCTTGCTGACCAATAAAACGAATGTCGTGAAAGAGTGCAAATTAAACACGCTGAATGTAAAGTCATAGGTACATCTACGCCTGCGTAAATTTCTGAATTGTGCCAACAAACGTTTTGACACCGGAATCAAATTTCAAGGCAGTACCGACAACAAAATAACAATGGAACCGCTTCCTTACACCCATCATGCACTTGAATGACAGAACCGAAAAACGCGACGAACGCAAATGCACCACGGATGTTGTACAGGGGGTTACAGAGGTGAGGAACCTGGGGCCTATTCAATGTGGCCCGCATCAGAATTTTCGTTGCCCAAGTTATAACATAAAATCTCGTCAAAACTCAACTCTATGACAAGCAGACACGTATACATTAAGTCAAGCGAAGTCTCTCTCGCTCCTCATAATTTTATCTCCTTATTTTGCACAGGAAGATAAAGGATTTTAAAATTAAATATTTTTACGGCCCGTCAGCGATATTCCATAATTCATGCACCCGTCACAGCAAAGAGGTTCCCTCATCCTTGCTTTAGAAATTAAATCCCGTGATTTAAGTGTCGTCACAAGACTTTTTTTGATCACAAGCGGATGTTCATAAGAAAAAGACAAATTTATTAAAATACACATCTTTTTTTTCAAAACCATCTGGTGGAACATTGAAGCACAAACAACACCTGGAGCTTTCCTGTCTAGACAAGTTCAGTATTTACAAGAAAAAATGCAACGCAAAGCCCTTCATGACCACGCGCTAGTGAGGTGACCAGCATGTCGCACGTCGCAAGCAAGATTTCGTACAAAGACTTATTTATTCGTATATATAGATGTTCAAGGCTGGCGCAGTTAGAGAGCATGTTAAGCACATCAACAACCTCGCTACTGGACTCTTCTGTACTTATAATGAACAACTGATGAACCGGATCAATAGCGTTAGTTTCTCGTAATCAATTCATATTTTACAGAAGGAAACAGGTCGAAGCAAAGAAACATTTTCAATTCTTTTAAAGTGACGCCATCAGCAATAGGTAGAACTTTCTGTCAACAGCTCAGCGCACCGCAGCCATCGTGCAATAGCAGTAAGCCTGCGGCACTAGACTGAGCAAACGTAGTTGTTGGCGAAAACAGATCGATAAACACCGCAACAATATTTCTGAAGCCTGACAAACTCATGCGCAGGCGTCCTTACATGTTGAGTCACAGCGGAGATCTCTCAATTCTGCGACGTACTATTGTTTTGCAAGATATTGTGTGGGTGATTAGCGATTAAAACTAACATTCTTCACTATCGCCTCCAAAAAATAACAAGTGCATCACTGCACTGACGCATTGCTGATAGCATCCACAACCTAAGGTGCAATCCTTCAAGATTTAAGTTTAAAGTTTCCAGGTGACTTTGCAGAAACAACCGTCGGTAGTACGCAACACTGTGAAGGCGACAATTTTCGGGAATGGCTCGCACTCCTATATTTGCCCAATGGCCAACATGCGGGAAGCGGAATAACAAGTGACACGACTTAGAAGTGTTGCAACGGCTTCATACCTGAGTCAGAAAACTTCGTAAAACTGAGCTTCTCAGGCCGGTTGTTCGTAACTGAATTCTGCCTTTCGAACAATGGTCTCACTCGGGCGCTGCCGCTCACAGGAGACTTGGACGAATCGTTTCCTGCAATTATCAGGTAAAAGAAACATTGTTATAACATGATTTTAACATAACAGTTCATTTTTCAAATTAAATTCACAATTTCTCACCTCCAATCACAAGAAATCTAGGTAACCATGAACCATCAGCAAAACGTAAACTTTTATGGTGAGCAAGAGCAATTCCATTTACCCGATAAAGAAATATTACGAACAACAAACACCACTGCGTGGAGCCGCCTTAAAGTAAATAAAGCTGATCAAGATCAATCGACTTGGCTGAAAACGAAGTTACGTCAGCCAAAGAGCAAAAACATGTTGACGCGTGACGCAATCGCACTCACCAGAGCTACTGGCTTTCCCAGCCTCTCGATGTTGTTGTTTTTCGCACAACATCGCTATACAAGTTTCGATCATTGAATTCATCATCGGGGCCTTAGAAGATACAATGTTCGCCTTTAATTACATCATTTTGAGTGGCCAACACGAAAGCCTTTTGTTTGCTAAAACCTTCCGACGATGTACTGAATACACAATCAGGACATCACGATGCTATCAACATCTTAGGCTGTGGTCAAGCTTAAAAGAAATTCGTGCGGGGTCAAACACTGATCAGCAATCATCTTGCCACGCGCTAGAACGAAAATGTGATCACGGGAGAAATTTTCCAGTTTGGTAAATATGAGAAGAGTTTAATTGTGTTAGAGTTTAAGGTACTGGCTTTTGCTTACTGCGTCAATTGTAAAAGTTGTCACAACGCTTCAGGAAAATCGACGAAATTTGAACGAAAACATATTAAAGAACAAAAACCAGCGGCTTCTCAGCAACCTCTTTCGACACTATTTGCAACAGTTGGTTAGCGCCTGATTTTGAATCCTCAAATTCGAGGAAGAGGCTGGAGACTTGTGGTTCGCTCCCATCGTCAGAATGTTTTTCAGTTATCTCCCAATTGAACTCGTCATACATCAGTCCAAGCAAGACGTGCTGCATGAAACAGACACAGAAGAATTTAGCACAATGTTGAAACACATCAAACCAATTAAAAGCACAGTAACTAAACAACATCACCTGGAAAACTGAGTCGATAGCTGTAAAGTTAAATAACATTGTTCTGCAGAAACACAGTGAAAATGCACACTGCTAGATGTTTCTGCTGAGATGAACGTCCACTTATTATTCGATCGAAATTGCAGCCGTTTGGATACATAGCATCTACGCTTCATTCTCTGCATAGTTGGCTGTCTCACCTTTTTCTGCTTATCAATTATCCAAATTCCGCTGGTATTTATCGCCACTCGCACTGGGGTGTCGTAATGCGATGTAAACAACGATACCAGACTGCTGTTTTGAGCTTTCTCCACAAACCCATGAAACATCACACTCCTATGCGACAATAGACAAGCCATAACTGTTTCACAATGGGTCCGCACTGGAGACACTTTGTATCAAAAAAGTGGTTGAACGTGCGTCAGCATCACATGCAAATCGTTAAATCTGTACTCCGAAAGTCTGGCCTATTTTTACAGTTACAGACTTTCATGACGACAAAATATTTTTAATCAGTCGTTACAGTTATTTCGCAAATTGACTTTTTCTGAATTGGAATCGTAATGGGAGAGTTGTCAAAAATCTATGCAACTAACATACACCTTGCCATTTCATGCATGCACACAATAAGAAGAGGTCTGCACATCAACAACATGAAATAACAGAACATACCCATAATATGGAAGTTGCCAGCAGATTTTCATAAATTCCAAAGGTGCATTTAGAGAGGTTTCCCGTGAAGCTTTTTTCGCAGATTTAATCACTCTTTCCTCCATAGATTGTTGACGGCTTAAGAAAGACTTCTTCACACGTGACAAATGGCTGGGAACCAATGTTGCAAGGTTCTCTCTTAAAAAACAAACTTAGAACTAATGGTGAGTTTCTCATGCTAAATAGAAAACCCAAACATGCACTCAAGGAACGTACGCCGATCCCATACCCAAAAGTTATTATAGGCGAACTTTGGCCCAAAACACAAGAACTTCACGTAACAAACAAGTATTTTCTGACCGCACAAAACTTTTGTCTAACAAACAAATTTTTGCAATAACAAAGAAATCAACTAAAAAATGCAAGTTAATTTTGTTAAAAATGTTGTTGATTTCCACAAAGAAGTCCAAATGAAGTCATCTACATACTTCTGCAACTTTTGAAAAAATCCTGGTAAAAGTTGACTTGTTCTGGCTTCACAACCCTGTGCTTACATCAAATCAATGAACTGCTACACAAACGAACTTTCTTGAATTGTGTTAAAAAATTAATAAACTGTGATGAAACCAAATTTAAATTAAATATCATTTATTTCTTAATCACAGGTAATTGCAGCAGAGGGACAAACAGGTCACATGCATTTCTTGAACCGTTGGTTGTTCACCCTTGCTCTATACCCTTATCTGCTACGATAACAAGCATATGTATACTACATGCAGCCACAAACTGTGTGATTCTACAGTTACTAACCTGACAACATGCTGTAATTCATCCTGGCTGTCAACATGGGCAAAAAGCAACGCCCCAAGTTGTTCAATGTCTTCCGGGTCACAAGGGTATAAGCCTTTAATCAAAATCCAAGAATGACTTGATCAGATATCTAAGCTTGCTTAAGGCAATGTACATGGGGAAACAGTCGAACATTGACAATATTTTGTGGCTTAATTTGGGTCTTTTCGATCCTGACAAATGCAACACATAGAAAGATGATCATGGAATTTAGTAGAAATTCATAGAACAAGTTGTCTGATCATCAGCAATACATCAGCAAAAAAATATTGGAAGGTTCTACTGCAAATTCATACTGCATAAAACAAAACAAATTCAAGAATTAATTATCAAAAGTGCTGCTGGTTCTTGCAATCAGTCTACATGTTACATTGGATCAAGTTTTTTGTAACATTTGCAATGATGATCTGGTTAGCTTTTCATGAGATGCACAACTTCTTTAAAAATTCTACAGATTTAGATGTTTGAAACAAGAACCAATGATACTTGGAACAAATTTTATCAAAATAGAAACTGGAAAAGCCTATGGAAATAAAGCAGAAAAAGACTTTGACATTTTAAGAAAATTTGAAAGTTGCAATAAAGAATGTTTTTGGCATGAACATCAGCGTCATGTGTACTTTGAGAAAAGATCCTCTCCAATCACAATGGTTTGCAAGTTGCAGCACACATAAACGGAGATGTTTACTGAAGGAAATATTTTTGCCAGCTACAGACACAAAGCTCTGCATACTAGTATATGAACTATACACCTCCAAGTCATGAAACTGTTGATCTATGCCAGTGATAGCAAACCTTTTATAGACCGAGTGCCCAAACAGCAACCCTAAACTATCTTATGTAATCCAAAGTGTCAACAGGGCAATTTAACCCGAATGGGTCAGGTTTTGGGTTATAAGAAACAATGTATGAACCCTTTAACGCCAGCGCCAGCCACTATAGTGGCCGGTAAACCTTTGATCAGCCCTAACTCCTGAACGTATCTGGCTAGAGGGCCAGTGAAAACATTCCTGGATCCACAAGACAGCAAGGAACAAAATGCGAATGACAAAAACATACCTTTACATTTGAAATTTGTGAGCAAAATCATATTTGTGCAATTGCGGTACTAAATTTTTTGCAAAATTTCGAGCAAATCCAAAAACTCGTTCATCACATCCCGTTTAGCCTTTCCAATCTGGTTTTTGCACTTCACCAACCACCGGAATGCTAAAAAACATAGCCCTTTCAAAAAAGTCAGATCGGGCTGTTTTGAGGGAAGGAACTTAGGGGGTCCAAAAGTGTACATCAGGAAAAATTGACTTCTGCAACACCTTTGGGGTCCAGAGAACAAAATATAGGTGTTAGTAACTTGCTGAACGGCTTAATATATTCTAGGTGCTATTCTGAAGCTTTACAGACCTTGATTAGCCTGCTAGCCTAAGGTGTTGAGGAGTTATGGCCCAAAATAGACCCTGAAAACTGCTTAGCCACCTAGTGGATATTTTGATTATATTCACAAATAAAATTATCCTGTCAATATTTTGGCTTGAAATTTGGTGGGATGTTATAAAATACCCAAATACACTCTGCACACAAGTGGGGTTGGTGGGTACTGGCTGGCAGAAAAGTAGCTTGAACCTCAAATTACTCCCAAATTCTGTGGTTTTGCCCCGCTTGGTGGACCCCTACCAAAAGAAGTGTCAACTTTTTGATATCATTGCATAGGTAAGGTCTTCACAAACATTTTTTATGTAGAAAATTTGCGCAAAGCTTCGCACTGTGGCAGCAAGCAACAATAGAGTTCACATGCCATGATCACTCTATTATTGCTTGTTCGCGCCACATACATATATTTTTGTTCTTCGCGCGCATCCCGTTCATGGTGAATCACACAATCAATGCAACACCACCGGAGAGGTTGCAACACCAACGTGTTTGGTTTAGGCTCTGTAGCCTAGTGAATTAACACAGCTAGGTTTTCTGGCCTTTGCGAAAAGCGTTTTTCCCTGAAAATGACGTCACAGGTGGCCGCGACCTATCGCAACATGTGCAGTGCTGTCTTACAAATCCAATGATGCCTTCAGTAACTCTCTTGCTCAATCCATTCAGAAGTTACGCTCACTCAAAGGTTTACCGACTGGCAAGGGGCGTAGCTATACCTATGCAAAAACACATATATATTCCTTGAAACAACAATCTACTGCAGGGATTCTCAAAAATTTGTCCAATCCCTTCTTAAAGGCATCTAGACTAGATGCCATCATCGCATCCTGTGACGAGGAGTTCTACAGGTATAATTACATATTGTGCTCACTGTGTACACGCCAGACAGTCTGTAGCAAACTGGAGATTGTACGAGAAAGCACCACATAAATTTTAAGATAGTTTTGCTTAATCAGCATATCTAAAGAGATATATCCTTACGTATCTACTTCAAGTTTCACTAATCAGCAACAAAGAATTTTTAATGTTACTATTCTCTCCAAACCTACTGTTTGTAAACTCCATCTTTGTTTGATTCAGGGGTCTGCAAACTATGGCCCGTGGGCCAAATTCGTCCCACGAGGCCATTTCATACAGCCGCAAAGACATTTTGTCAATAAGGAAAAAACAGTGTATCTATGAAAAATTTGTTGATTTGGTAAAATGCAACATATACTGAAACAATCACAATCACATTACGTACTGCAAGATGTCCGGCCCGCAAACTGTTGTGTTAAGGCTTATGTGGCCATTTGGCAAAAATGGTTGGAGACCCTAGTTCAGGGACTGAGTTTGCTAAAAAACTTTGGGAGGGACAAACCTTTATTATTTGCATTTTGATGATGGCACCATGTTCACTCAACCGTAGCACGACGTTTTTGTAAAGTTGGCAAAATGGCGGGCACATTGTGGAAATGATATATTTTGGGGACCATGGCCCAAACGACCCTGGCTACGCTCATGGTGGTGGTATAGAAACTGGTACTGTACAATGGTGCTATATCTAGCACTGCATTTAAGATGAAAACATTATTTCTGAGAGTTGGGCTTAAAATAGACATAATTATGCCCAAAAGTTGTGATAATCAATTCAAATTTGGTCAGTTCCGAAATAAAGTGCACTACAACTAATAACCACAAGATTCTCACTAGAATTACTAACCACATGGATCAAATCAAAAACCAACCACAAGATCTTTTGGTAAATACTAACAGTAGCAACTGTATTCTGATTTCAGGCTACAGACCAGCACAGGAATTCGTGATTGAGCAAAGTTTATGTACACACCGATTCGGTTAATTAAAATCAACCAACACAATTATGATAAATCAGTTTACATAGTAAATCTGTATTCTGAGTCCACAGATAGTCCAGTGATAATGTTTTATTTGCATATTTATTCCCTGGATTTAAGCTGGGAGTTTCCAATAGTAAAGTAACCATGAATTTTTTAAAGCTACTTTGCTTTTTGTCACAAAATACATTGCTTTTTATCAGAAAATATACCAAACCAGGTCAGGGACAAAAGATACTGTGTCGCCCTCTCCAAAGTTAGGGGGGCCGTGTAACCCCGTCCCCCCTTAAACTCGGTCCCTAACCTGGTTTAATTGGTTAATTGTGATGTAATAATTTGACAATGTTGTCCTTGCTTGCATCTTCCACAGTTTAGCTTTAGCTTGGCTTGATGCAGGTAGTAGGCTTTACCACTGAAAACGCTTTAAGAATAAAGCAAAACGTTTGGTATAATTGCTTGCTAGTCTTCTGGCTCTACATTCTTAGCAACAAAGAATGTCCATAATAACGTTACGTGCAAAACCAAAATAGTGTTGCCAAAAATAGTGTTATGACTCGTGGTAATATTACCACAATCTCAAAAGTTACATGCTGGATAAGTGGGTGCTCCTGAAAAGCACTGGGAGTTTAACTAGTTCCCCGCACCTTAGCAGTGTCAATTCAGGTGGCTGTCCTGACCTTTGGAACAGCCTGGCGCCGCATCCCTCTACCTTTCTGGTAACAAACTCGGCACTGGAGCGACACTCCGCATGCCCATAGAGAGGACCACGAGTGCCACTTCTACTTCAGGCACGAGTGCTATAGGTTTGCCACCATTAATCTATGCTATAGCATTTCTCACATGTCTCCAGTAAGCATATCATCAAAAAGACTTTAACACCATAGAGTGCTTTGGGAAAAATAATGGAGCTTAGAGTTATTCAAAAGGCAACAAAGCTACCAGTTTACCTAGCTGTATGTTAGATCTTGCCTCAAGCAACAATATCACAAGTGTAGATTGGTCAGTTATCTCCATTTCTTCTTCCTTAGTGAGAAAAGCATTTCTTCGAAACAAAAGAGCTGGTTCATCTGTAAAGTGGTATAGGCAAAAAACTGACACCTTGCTTTGTCCGAAATATTAGTCTACTTAAATCCACTTTAACACAAGCAGTGAACTTTTTAGAAAGATAACTCTACAAAAGCAGATTCATGCTAAACTGAAGTTCAGGATATCATTGCCAATGTTTATATTTTCTTTCACTTTTTGTAAATGCCAGCAACAGATAACAGAAGTTTATGTGCAAACTTACTGAAAACATTTTGCAACAAAGATAAAAGCACAGAATTGCAAAACTTCTGCACAGAACAAAAATTATTTAAATCACTCACAAGAAAACATCACACAAAAACAGTAAAACACAGTTAAAACTACAGATCACATTAAGTTTTTCTGTCAGTCATTTATTTCTTTTAATCAACAAAAAAAATCAAAAATCAAAGGGCAAAACTATTGAAAGGTATGTCTAAAAGAGTGATAAGTTGGAGGTTCATTAACTGACTTTAGTATACGTATTTGACAGTTTTGCATCCTTTTTACCGAAATAGGTTATGTATTGCAGAAGGTTAGAATGTGAAACAGGATATTCCAGGATTTTCATTTGCAGATTTCACATTTTTTGCATTGAAGCATTATTGCTTTATAGAAAGTTACTTCCAAAGGTTTGATAAACAACATGGGCAGTTCACAACTTTATGGCCAATTTATGCAACTTCACGACTAAGTTGCATGGTGTATTTAAGTGCTCAGATTAACAGCTGGTCAAAACCTATTTCTTGTTCCTAAACGCTGGTGAATTACCGTTGTGTGTTGATAAAGCCTAGAAACAGCTGTTTACGAGTTTGGTGGATACAGCTGTTGTACAGCCTAGAAACAGCTGTTAGAGTTTAATGGATACCAATGCACATTTGACAAGTTATAAGATCCCACCAAAAGCCATTTCACCTTTTGACTTCTCATCCTCAGTACCCATTGAAAACCTGTCAATAAGAGTTGGCCATTGCTGTACCATTCGAAAAGGAATATGATGTGGTTTCAGTTGAACATCTGCATATAAGCAACAAGATCTGTTTGGATTTCACCAACTTTTGATACACCAATTGTCCATTTCAGTTTCTAATAATGAGTAGGTTAGTAAAGGTGAATGGTTTCCAGTGCACTCTTAGTTCTAGTAGAAATCTCTTTTGCTTACCCAAAATTATATATTTTTATTGTTCTTGCATGTTGAAAAAAACTTTGTAGAAGTGGTTGGGAAAGCAGGGTAAACTACTGCAGTGACTAAATCCTGCTTAAAGCTAGTAAAAATTGTAGGTAATTCACAGCACACACATATGATGTAATTGCCTCCCTCAGAATATATTCACTGAAATAATTCATACGATGGCATATATCCATCCTGTGAATGCTTACAATAATTGTATAAACAAACCTATTAGCATCTTCAAATAAACAAAAGGGTGCCGGTATAAGTTAATTTGAAATATTTCCATAGTGATTATTGACATCTTGACAACAATTTGGAAACTGAACCTTAGTTTCCTAAGACTACGATTCAATTAACATGTGATGTATACACATTTAACTTAAATTTTCAACATAAAAAGCAGTCAGTAATCCACAAGCAGTGAAAACAAATTGCAAACAATGCAGGTACAAATCAGTGGAAAACAACAAAGAAAAATGTAAGCTTGGCATTTTTTTCCCAATGAAAATTTTTTGGAAACCAGGATGTCGTAATTAGGTAACCAATTTTTGACTTAAAAACTTAAAATTTTGACTTTATAATTTACAAATTTTGACTTTATTTTAACCCATCAATTTTCTGCATTTACAACTGAAATGCGGAATAAAAAACATATATTAGTCAAATTAATAAATTAGATATCTTTATTTACATAAATCAAAGTGGGAAAGACCCAACGAAACTAGAAGTAATAAACCATGGACAGCAATCAATCCAAAAGCTTAAGAGAAATGAGAAATAGCCTGTGGCAATGGACATCCTGAAGTCACTGAGAAGGTTCTGCATGGTTATACTGTACTTTAAAATTAAGTACTGCTTCACATTATTGCCTTCGAAGTGTCTATATGCATAATGGATTGAGCATAACCAAACCGAGTATTGCAAGACCACATCACTTGCCTTACCACACCTAGCCTACTTAATATTCAATCGTCCAATAGTTGGCAAAACAACATTACGTCAGAAATCGCAAAATCCCATTATATTTCAGACATGCAACTAAACTTGCAAAAGAGCATCAGTAGAGTGTAACTTTAATAAAATACCAATAAAGATAAAGAGAAAAACTTGGCTAAGTAACGTTTTAGCCACTCATGGTATCAACATGAAACTTAATTTGTGGATGTTTCAAAAACTTTGAAAAAGGCAAAAATTTTTGACTTTATAGACTTTTGGTTGTTCTAATCATAACGTAACTTCACACGAATCCATGAGACTGAAAGGTGTTCAACAACAGTTCTTATCGTGTTACACTAAACAAAACATACACACACTGCTTTTTATCTTCTACTGCTACTAAAACAATTCAGCATTGAAATGAACTTGCTATTACATCTAGTCTTATGCAAATATTTTAATGAGCTTCCATAATAGAATTAGCTTTACAACCTTTGATACAAAAACTAACTGTTTCTCGTGAATTAGTTTGCTCAACATTACGCAACAAAGAGTATATTGAGTCTCCAGCCTGCCGCTCGTCATCATTAAATACAATAAATATGAAAAAAAAACTTACCCAACAATGGTGATTTGAGCCATAAAGCAAAGCATTTTTTTGCTAAAACATCTGGCAGTTTTAGATTAGCAATCATGATTTGAAGCAGTTGTGATGCTGGTGTTGTTTTTCCACTTGGCAAAGTAAATTGATGTCCAGTGTTGTCTGACAGATATATTACCACATCCATATCTACTATTGAGGTTTAGTTGCTTTGGAATCAACAAAAAACAGCATTGGAAGGCTTTTTGTTTCAAAAGCAGCAATGTGGTGAAGATTTTTCCACATTAGCATGTCTAGAATAATTTGCTTAACACTTTGAGAGCCGGTCTACGATATGTTCATATTTCGATTTCAGCCTAACAAACAGTAGTTTTTGGTTGCCTTATCAATGCCTTAGCTCCTCTGCCGATTGCACTAGAGAGCTGTTCAAGGGCTCAAACGGATCGGCCAGTCTAGTAGATTGCACTCGAAAAAATTTTTTGGTTGGGAGATGCGGATTTTTTGTGACTGACGTCATAAGTGAAGTAGTTTCAGGGTCATTTTGGCTCATGTTGCCTGGCCTAGGGCTCAACCACTAGGCCAAAGTGTTTTGCTGAAGTTTTCATTGGAAACTAGGCTCGAGTCCGAGTCTTTTGAGCCTTTGATCAACTTTCTAGCGTTTCTGG
>JGI24021J15306_10002297_pt1 | contig 20426 bp, 20 predicted proteins | sample Ectturendosymbi1_FD_15306 | JGI IMG/M metagenome (IMG submission 15306)
TCTAAGCACATAATAAACCTAAAAATGCTCATAGATTAGAATTATTCTGTACTGCATTCCAATATAACCCCTCAAGCTTTACCTTGTTTAGACTGACTTAGTGGCAATGTGTCGAGTGTGCCCCATTTTTTTCTGTCAGATGTGCCCCATGCACATCTAAAAAATAAAATGAAGAAGTACCAACTCAACTTAAAAAGAATTTAAAATTTGGCATTATCAAATAATGTTGCACTGCCCTGACGACAACGTCACAAAAACTCAGAACAGAAGATGTTGATTAACGTGGGCAAAACTCAAATCTAAATGCGATTTTATAAATTACTTTTGGGTAACAAAAACACAACTTTCTCTTTAACTCGTAACAACGGCTGCCTATCAACGAAAATTTCACTTTAGTACTACGGCTGGTATGATACTAAATCACCATGGAAATTTTAAAGTTCAACGTTTTCAACTTTTTGAATAAATCAAAAAGACGACTGTGCCCCTAGTTTTTCTGTGCCCCACCTTCCCCTACCTATGCTGCACAATGCAAATACCTATGCTGGTGTCCCTGTCGGCCATTCAGTAACTTTAAAAGAGAGCTGCTCGACTGTAGAGATGGTGTTGCAGAAGCTGTGCTACAACGAGCATGAGCGGTTGATATGTGTCGATTTGAAAATGGTAAACCTTTTATTGGGACAGCAAGGTGGTTATGTGAAGTATCCATGCTTTCTTTATCTGTGGGACAGCAGAGCTGATGATCAGCACTGGCAAAGAAAGGATTGTCCCGTACGTGAAGAACTCGTGGTGGGGGAGAACAATGTGATAAATGAAACGTTGGTTGATCGTGATAGAATCCTCCTCCCACCTTTGCATATCAAATTGGGCACGATGAAACAATTCGTAAAGGCGCTAGATAAGAATGCTGATTGCTTCCGATACATCCGCAACAGATTTCCTGCTACAAGTTATGAGAAAGTTAAAGCAGGAATTTTCGATGGACCACAAATCCGAAAGTTGATGGAAGATCCCGCGTTTGTTTCTCACACGACAGTAGTTGAATCCGCAGCCTGGTGTTCATATATTTCTGTGGTAAGAGTTCTTGGGAAAAAAGAGGGCAGACTGTTACCAAGACATAGTAAAGCAGATGCTAACGAACTTTCAAACTCTTGGGCCAAGAATCAGCATAAAACTTCATTACCTCTTCAGCCACCTGGGTCGATTTCCAGATAACCTTGGTTAAGTAAGCGAAGAACAAGGTGAAAGATTACACCAGGCCATCAAGACTATAGAAACAAGGTACCAGGGTCGATGGGACCGTCATACGATGTCTGACTACTGTTGGAGCCTTATGCGGGACTCTAACCAGCAAAATTACAAGCAGAAATCATATAAACGTGCTTTTCAACAAGTGGATTGACCTAACCTGGACTATCGAGGACAGCTTATGTTTTGTTTTGTTTATATTGGCATGAAATTTCAGTGCCATTTTGCAATGTACAGTAGCATGTTCAGTGATACGCAATTTATCAATAAGCGCTGATGCAAAAAAATGATTTCGGTATATCTCAAAAACTAGAGCCAATTTGAAAAACCAAGTGCATATTCGGGTTCAGCGACCTCAGTATACCCCAAAAATCGATCTCACACTCCGTGCCTTTTGAAAAAAATTTTTTGCTGACCTGTGTAATAATACGACAGCTTACATACATAAACACGTTGGTTTTCTTGTATTCTATTAACCTCCGAAACTGACCAATGAAACCCTTGCGCGACACAGCATTGCTTTGACGTAAAAACAAACAGTCATCCTCGCGCCAACGACAGATGAGAAAACAACAACCTCATGGAAATACTGAACGAAAGGTCCAACCAGTCTGCAACAGTCATACAGTCTGGAAGAGGTTCGTTCGATCGAACGATAGGCCTCCATGCAGTGTGTCGTTTCAAGTGGTGTGACTCTGAAGCTTGCATCGCAAGGTAATAAGCGACGCAGGAAAGCAATAAAATCGATCCCAGGCGCATCGGCGACCGTAACATTCGATCACCTTCAGCGGGATCCAATCGCGGGAGACCCGGCCAAGGCCGATGAAAATCTCGGGCCTGGCACCTGAAGCGACAGGTGCTGCATGCAAAGCGAGATGATGTGGCGCACTGGTGGGAAACGCTGTTGCATCGAGACACTGCCCTAGTTACATCAACNTTCTGTCGGCTGCTTTTCTAGATTCGACTTGAACAAGAGGAGCGTGATGAGGGGGGTGAATCTTTGTTGCGCGAGAAGGTCTGGTGGTGAATGTCGGACATTTCAACGCAACCGCTTTCTTGGGGGGCAACGTTCCCCCTAGCACAATTTTACACTGAGCAAATGTTTAAGTGCGCATGCGATTGCGCAACGATGTTGACAAACAATCAGTGAAGCGTTTAAAGGGCTATGCGATATGTATAAATATACATACGGTATAATTTGGAATGTTGCAAGTGCGCGTGAATAAGATTTCACTGCGCAAATGACGGTACTGTGCGGTTGCGCACCTTAGAGGAAACATTGTTGGGGATGGTCCAGTTTAATGGAAAGCGCGTCTCCACAGACAAAGTTCTCCACAAAATCGTTCACAACTTTTAACACAGATTTGAAAAAGTCACAAGACTTCAGAAGTTTTGCACTGCCACGCAGCAATGCGATTGCATTTTCTCCGTAACCCCAACTCACCAGCGCCCCGATAGCTCCTCCGCTCGCGAAGGCGGCGACGTTGAACGCTTTCAAGGAGATGATCAAAGCAACGGCGACGGTCAAATACCAGGCGTAGTCGATTGTGAACGACGAACCCCAGTAAACGGCATACTTCACGCCAGAAACTCGCATCAGGCTTGAAACTTTTAACTGGAAAATAGAATGAGGAGGCTTCCCGCTTCAGAGGACCGATGGTTTGTGTCAAGCAGTGGGTTCGCATAAGTAACGCAAAGGTAGTTTGTTGAAAAGCCGATCTCACGTCAAAACCAACCGCAAAGACACAGCATTGACGCGATCCCATCGAATCAAAATCAACAGTTGCAGTTTCGTCGAGATCTAATGAAGTAACGCGTAATCCACAAACGGGAAATTTAGCGAATTGCTAATTCACATGAAGTGACAGCATAAAGCTCTAAATTCATTAAAAAACAATCAAATTGGAATGGAGGGAAACTCCGCAAATGGCAAAAAGACGCCGGAAGCGATTTTGCTTACACTGCTCACAAATGACACCGAAAGTTTGCCAATTAACTTCGAGTCAAGCAGTGTTTTCGCGGCGTCAGTTTTTGCTAAATTTGGTTGCGGCACTGTTGAGCCAGGGATTTGAAGACAAACAATTCCCTCTCACACACAGAGACATGAGGGGAAGAGTTTTTCGAAAATTTTACTTCGCATATGGATATTGGTAGAATTCATTAGAAAGCCATGCCGCGGTCTTTTCTATGTACAGAATAGATGTGGTGCTCACAACAGTGGTTGGGGAATGCACAGCAGGCGATGAACCAGCAGGACGAAATTTAATTGGGTGCTGGGTATTTTTTCGCTGACACATTTCGGTCATTTTGTTGCTGAGACATTTTGGTCACTGAAAGATTTCGGTCATTTGTCCCACAGTTGTATTAAAACTCGCCGCAACAGTGTTTTTAGCCTGTACTTTCAGACATTCTGACCGAAATGACTTATTTTTTTCGGTCATTTCAAAAACATTTCGGTCTGCGACCGAATAAAACAGCTTGGGTGGACAAGCCACAACAATTTTTGTGCGCATCGATGAAAGTTGATCCTTTCAGCAATATTATAGGACAGGGGGTCTTCAAACTTTCCTGTCAGGGAGCCACACATGCTATTACACAACAGTTCGAGGGCCGGACATCTTACGTACTTATTTCGGGATACGTTGCATTCTACCAAGTACCAAATGGACAAATGTTTCGCAAAAATACCATTCTTTCATCATTAACAAAAAATGTCTTCACGGGCCGGATGAAATGGTTTCACGAGCCGTAGTTTCCATACCCCCGCTATAAGATACTGAATACAACAAACGGACGCGAGTTTCACAGCAACCTCCGCACACCCCCCTGTACGGCAAACGCGCACCCCCTGGTCGTGCATGGCAGCGCTGGGTGTGATGCGCGGTTTCTGAAAAAAACTCGGGCAAAACTGGCTTCGTTCTGCCCCGAAATTGAACGCAACGTCAGGACTTTTACATCTCAGCTTTAAATTTGTGCCAGTGGATTTAACGTAACCGGAAGCACCACGCTCACCTCTCGCTCCTGTACCGGATTTATAGCCGGAAATGACGTCACCATAATGAGAGCGATGCAAGCCATCATAGTTCCGCCGAACACTCCTCCGCTGAAGGAAACTGGCGCATCTGAACACAACCAGTGACCGTTATGCGAATAGCTTGCGCGCTGCAATCAACGATTTGTACAACGGTTCGTATCCATTACGCCACAGCCGAGCTTCACTTGCTGCTATTGGGGTTTGCTCGCGTCACAATTGTTTGCTAGCAAAGCAATTGTTTCATGATTGCAGCGTCACAGGCGCCGATAGCGACAACGAACAGGTTATGATGGCAGGTCGGCAACGGATGAAAACCTTACCGAGTTTCTTTGATTTCGCGCGCCACTAAAGGACAAGAGCTGAAAAGCGCGGAAATAGATCAAGTCACTTGTTGCAAGCATCTTACGAAGTACTTGCCCGAAGTTCACTTTGAATCGGAAGCTAAGCCGCGTAACGCAACATCTCTGTCACGGGGCTCCTACGTAATTTTGAATATGAATTTCCAGACTTGAGTTTTCCGAAAGACATACCCAGGTCAAATACAGGCACTATAATAATAAAGACGACGAAAGTAAAGTTACTATCAATCTTATCAAAAGCATCAGAATAAAATATTATCAGAATGCATGTCAAAAGATCAAGTCTGGAAAACTATTCCTTTTTTTTCATTCTAAAACAGCCCCAAAAATCTTTTTTCCCACACTTCTCCAGGCTGTAAAATGACCAAACTTTTTTGCAACATTTCCTGATTCCGAAGGAACCCTGCTGTTGAGACGAGAAAGCCCCACCACCCACCCAGCATACTGTAACTGTACCCGGCTTCACGCGATCCTCGTCAAACTGAGATATCGCATGAGTTGCGCTTGCGGGTCAACCGAGGCCGCGATCACTGGTGCGAAGATTAAAACGGGGGACGAACGAAAAGACAGGGCTTTTCACGCAGCGACAGCAAAAGAAAATAAAGAACTTCGCGGTGCGCAGTCGACCTCGGGTCTGAACGGAGCTTTACTGTCATCGATGGCGCGCTTGACTTCCAACAACTCACTTGCGCGAGGCCACCTTTTCTGCTGGCAGACGATTTCGGTCAAGTTCTGCTCAGTTTGCGACAAAGCGGACGAACTGAACAAGTTGATGATGCTGGGCAGAGCGTGAACTGCCTTCGTGTTGTACACGGCGTTGTATGACATCTGCGAAAGTAAAGAGTTTCTTGGGTTGGTTTTTCAACATCACCAACAAACAGCTAGCTCGATTGTTTTGAAACTTGACACAAATGAATTCGTAACTGAGCGAGCATCTAAGACAGATCGCAGAAGACCCTGCGTTCAGTCTAACTCGCAGACAGTTTGCCGCGCTGACATACTTGGATAACGTGTTTTATTGCATGATATCAGTTTACAATCGCAGAGTCGCATCGCGTTGTTTTCGCAGCGTTGCGAGCGACATGACCGCGAAATGTAAAAAGCATCCACAGACCAGTCATCATAGGTCCTCTCTGAATAACAGCTGATGATGCCTCCAGTACACAGTAGGCGAATGACACACTTTACAACCGACACACAGTGACCGATTCTTTGCTGCACAAGGATTCTTATCGATAGATACGGGCCTTTGTAGACATGACAACATTAAGCACCTCTAAAGTTTCGCATGGCCGTCGGTCGAAAGGAATCATGATTGTTAGTGAAGAAACATCGGAACTTCCATAGCACTACCGGAATCCATAGCACGGTGTGGTTAGTGGCAAACCAACACATTTCATACATGGTCCAACACAGCGCGACGCCATGTCTTAACGACGCAAAAAACATACGTTGTTTATGAAAGCAAAAAGAGTGGCTTTTCAAAACTTACGTTGTTTGAGCTGTACTGAAAGATGTCGCCGGCCATGTAGTACTGATTGACAAACGCAAGCAGGCCAGTCAAGTTATTTTGGATGAGCGTGACGTTGGTGTTGGCGATCAAATCGCTGAGAGGAGCTCCTGACAGAAGCAAGCGTTTTTTCGCATCACGCAGGTTCGAAGCAAAAGCTTCACGCGCACAAAACATAAATGCATAGCAACAGTCACGGTTCGTTGCGGCGTCATGTTTGGGCCGGGCAAAAGAACTTAGTGCAAATCTGGAATTTGAAGTTAAAAGTGGCCTCTGGTGCAGTGTTGGGTCTGACGAGCTGGAAGAAGCGCAGTGTGGAACTCCTGCAGAGAAACGTCAGGAACACAGCTTTTGCCTCAAACTATATCGGCAGACTGACCTGTTGAGTTCTTGAACAAGAAGGTGTTGCTGTANTGGTCGGGATTGAGCAAAACCGGCGGCGGGTCTGTGTAGTTCTCGGTGATGGTCTGGACGTTGAAGAGAGGCGCGCATCCAACTGAAAAGTGGATTTGTTTCTTTGAAGCTTATTTTCGAGCGAAGGTTGGTTTTCCCTAAGCTTAAGATGCAACACATATTCGGAGTTCCTGAAGAACATGCGTATTTCTCATTTCTCTATATACCGACTGAACGGAAAGGATGCATCTTTGGTAATAAGCGATCCAAAGCAGGAGAGTACCTGCAAAATACTGACAACTGCACTTGAGGCCATTTAAGTCGTCGAAAAAAACATGATTAACTAGTGACGATCTGTGACAAAAGTCTATTGTAACTTACGCAAGTTCTTTCTCTGAAAGCAAAGCAAAAACAGCCATAGAAAAAACAACCGCAGTGCTCTGTTTAGGAAAGTGATGACAAGTCTGAAGCTGTCTTCGCAAATCGTTATCTGGTGGCCCACGACGCGAAACCACACTTAGAGCAGTGGTTCTTAACCTTTCTACCCACTCGTACCCCCTGAGCTTTCGTCAAATTTTCTCGTACCCCTTGTCTGACATCAAGTAGTAATTGATACTAACACAATTTCATTGCAACGATATAACAATATAACGAATTTACAGTAAAGTACACCAACAACCGAACATAGTTAATGGCTCTTTTGTTGTTTTTTTCAATGATCATGCGGCAGTGAGGCTCTTTGTTTGAGATGCTCTGAAAGATTCCTGACCTTACTTTTGAGGTGTAAGAGAGTTGAGAAACCGCTTTAGCATAAGTAGTTGGTTGCAAACGGCACAAGCACTTTCAAAGCTGCCTTTGCTAACTGCGGGGAAGTGTTGAGTTGCATGCACCAGAAAGTATCGAACTGCATTAAATGGAAATTCATTTTAATTTTTCTATTGGCTTTCATTTCAACTGGATCTTCCTTCACTCCACCATTGTCATCCGTAGATTTTAGGTTAAAAATAAATGGGTGTTGCATCCAACCGTGTGAAACAGAAATCCTGGATGAAGATATCTGTGGAAGGACTGCCGTGTAACACCTGCAAATGCTTTTATATTTTAATGACAATGGGTAAGGATATTTTTCCATCGGAAACTACGTCAAGTTGTAGAAAATTAGCATAGTTGCCTGATCAAATGAGACAAATAGACTACAGCTTGAAAGTTTACTAGTGAAGGCAGTGATCTTGTCCCTAGCTTTGATCACGTTCATCGCCGGGAGGCGTTAAGTCGTTGAGGTGGCTGAATATATCCGCAAGGTAGCCTATGCCAGAGACATGATGAACTCATTTTCAAGGTGCTCTGCTATGCCACTTCCTCCTTGTCTCAGAAACTGCTCGATTTCTTTGCGCAGCTCACGAACACAAATAAGCACTCGATTACGGGATAGCAACGGCACTTTCGTGTAGTAAAGAACATTGTGTCGAGCTTAAACTTCGTCGCAAAAAACTCTGAACAGACCGTGATTCAAGGCTTGGCCTCTGATAAAGTTTACTGCACGCACAACAATCGACGACACATCTTTAAATTTTCAGGGCGTGTATGCCTACAAATTTTTCTGCTTCGTACCCCCAAGGGGTACGTGCTCCCCCGTTAAGAACCACTGACTTAGAGACTGTTTTGACCGCGTCACCTGATTGGTGATTGTTGCATGGCCTTACGCAACAAACACGGTACAACAGAACATATCGCGCATAAAACACACCAATGCGTTTGAAGTCACAGCGCAGCTAGAAGCTCAACTGTGAATCGAGAAATGACTCTTACTTGCGAGCCCGAAAGGAAACACGAGTCCGAAAATCCAAGCGCCAGGACTCCTCACGTATATCAGGAAGAGCCTTTTGGCCATGGCACAATAAACAGCAAACGCAGACCGAGGACCGACCTGAGAACAAAGACCAGATGCAGACCCTGCACGAGTGGAGCGTACTCACGGCCAGTTTTTCGCTTTACAACAGCTCTGCTGCCGACACGCTGGCATGAGTCACATCAGTCTTCGCCTTGTGTTTTATTGCGCAGTGATTTTCTGCAGCAGTTTCTTCGAATATGAGGAACAGCTGCCAATAACGTCGCCTTCGTCGAAATCGCCAACCAACAAGTGCTCCAACAGCAGTCCAGCGTCTCATTTCATTTAGAGCACGTGTAATTGAGTGGCAATCTCAGTCAAACTGAATTAAGAGCTAAGCATAGCTTCATTGTTATCAGACGAAATCCTAAACAGCAAAACGTTTTATCTGCGACAACAGTTCTGCTTGAAAAATGGGGTAGGGCTGTGGTACAATTAATTACCGTAGGTTGAAAGACCGAATACTGAACGCCAGTCGAGATTACTTACGTCACTCTGCGAAGGGTCAAACGCCGATCCACCATTGGCCAGGTCCACTCTGGTAGTTCCGTTCTCACCGATGTTTGTCTCACCGACATTTGTGCGGCCGTAAGCTTTATTCTCGTGACCTGACGAAACCGATCGCAGCCTTTCACGGATGTTCTCGTTCAGCAGCGGACCGTCTGAAGCAGATTTTTGAAGGAAAACAATGCTATTGTTTGCAAGTCACGCTTTGGTAAGTGGCGGGAACACACAACCCACACAGTCGAATCGGCAAATTTTTTGTAGGCTTTCAACAAGTGTGTTTGCTCAACGACAAACATACTTGCGATTCAAAAACTACCGTTCTGTTTTTTACACCGAGATTCTGTCTTTAAACTCTTTTCGTTCTATAGTTCGAGATTTTCGCCCTGGCATCTACGACTTTCTTTTTAAAAATACGAACATGCAGAAGCCAGGTTTTTCTGCTAACTGAAAATCTACGACGATTGAGAACTGGAACGCACCTCTACCGGGTCGATTCCTACGTTTTAGAAACAATTAAGCGAAATTCCCGGGTTCCCAGCAAAAGTGCAGTTACTCCATGACAACCACGGTCAACCGGATATTTCCTTCCTGGCTGAGTCTGTTTTATGATCAATATAAACGAACAGTACCTAGAACAGTTCTAGTTGAAGCGAACATCGCCAACCCATCGTTCGTCCAATGTCACTGCCTTGAAGCAGCTAATAATGTGTGCAACTGTTTTCACGCACGCGGAAGCTACAGTCATTCTAGATTTACAAGGCGACAGTTGCACAGCAATACGCATTAAGTAGGAAATCGTAGGCCAGCGCAGGCAACATCAAACGTTACATTTTTTGCAGAGCTGAAAACGCGAACAGCTTTCGCAATCATAGGTAGGCAACTTCTGCTACCAGTTAACTAAATGTCTGGCCATCTCCATCAGCTTCAACGGCCACTTTAGACCGAGGTACCACGGCACAGCATCGGAGACACTGCTCTGGAATTTTCGGCACGGACTTTGGCGCAGTTTCAAAAGTCTGGCGTTACAATGGAAAGCAGCGCCGGAACGCGACAGTTGGTTTTACAGTTGCACTCCGTAGCATTTACAGACGATTTCCATTGGCGGCGTAACCAGCTCACCATTCCCGCTATCTTGGTCGTCGTCGTCAGCTTCGTCTTCCTCGCCGATTTTCAAGAACACTTCCTCGAGGGTCGTCATAGAAACGCCGAAGCTTTGCACGCCCAGTTCGTCGGCGCGCTCTTCGATGTCGTGGAAAAGATCTGCGCGGGAAAAGCAACAAAGTGAGGTCATCTGTGGTCAAGACGAACAATGCCTTCAGTATCTTTATATTGCGAACACTTATTTTGAAAAGGATCTACATTTATGTATACATTTTTCTTACAACATACTCTGCAACCTTGTTAGTAAGTGTTAAGCCGACTTTCAGGTTAGGAGCAAATGGGTTTTACCGAACGTGACTTGCATGATGGGGTCAGCTTGATACAGCAAGTAAAAGGGTAAGCCTTTGAAATATGAAAATTCAGTAATATAAAGATCTACAAAACACAACCTTGCACGAAGAAATAAAACTGGATTGGGCGAAGAAAAGTTCGGAGATAATGAAAAACGAAGTCTTTTTGGAAACTGAAAACACAGTCGCTTATAGAAAACCACAGGTTTGGAAAGAGAATTTTGAAAAGCGCATTTTTTAAACAAACCACGTTTTTCGCGCTATCCGCAGAGAATGCTTGCGATGTCACAATGCATTATATTTCGAGGAACTTTGAACGCTACAGTTGCTCGTTTGTTGATTCCGAACGGCAACAAACCAACTTGGACAAGCGTCACACAACAGCCTTGTTTCATTGCAACGATTTTACGGCTTTATTTGGGTTGTTCTTTGCACAAAGACAACTGCAGTTCGTCAATGCTACCTCTTCACTCACCAGCAAATTTGTGACTTTCGCTCAAAGGAAGAGTGTAATCGAGCTCGAAGCCTATTGCTCTCTGAAGCTCAGCGCCGGTCACGTGAGTGTCGACGCACGCGGTGATTGGTCTGGAGGCGTTGCTATCTTTGGTGACGACGCTATATCAAATGACATTGAATTCAACGATTCTGACAATGGCTTTAAACAAAAGCAAATAAGAACGCAAACGGCTTCATAGCGTTTGGGGTAATATCAGACCACCGAACCGCAGGATTTGCAAACCACTATAAAACCTGCTGGCTGGCAGCATTCGCAGAAAAGGTGCAGCTCATCATATTAATCCCGCAACCTATACATCGGACTGCGACAGCACATCTCGCGGTCGACACAACCTTCACCATGGAAACATCAATCTCACGTAATTTATGGGGCACCTGAGTAGATAACCTGTGTTTTTTCGGTGCCCCGGCGTTTTTTTCTGTTTTAGCGAGTATATCTAGCGCAATTAATTCAGTACCGCCAAATAAATCTATCTATCTATCTTATCTTATCATAGGCAAACATTATTAAATAAACAACCTCGTTTACGACAACGAAGACACATACATCTCCGAACAAACACGAACAGCCCACCGAGGGGCAGAGATGAAGTGACCGTGGCTCACGTCACATCCACGGCAAGCAAAAGGAGCGCGATTGTTAGGGCGTGGCACAGGAACGGAGCTCACCTAAGATGGTAGCCGATCCCGAACTTGTTCTTCAGAAACAGCGACGAACCGACGCATCTCAGATGTCCGCGGCTGATAATCGCTTTGCGGTCTGGAAACAGTTTACCGTGTTTCAACAATAACAAAGGAATCTGACCATAGGGATTGCGTATTGCAGTTAATGCGGGTACAAAGGGGTCAGGTAAGCTTGGACGAGGTACATTAATCCTGGACACGGGCGAACTTGCAAGACACATTGCCCGAAGTATAAGCTACAGGTTTAGAAGAAAGCGACCCCAACTACGAACTCTTTCACGATGATCCATCTTCATGATAAAAAGGTCTGTAAAGGGTTTGTTTCCCGTTGCTGGATGTTGCGCAAGGCGCAGTGCTTTGGGATAAAAGGCTCAGGACACGGCTTTTCTTTTCAAGTACGAATTGTCCGGCAGGTGACGCAAAGCAGACAGAGCTTCGCAGTCGCAGCCTGCCGGCCGGTCCGGCGAACGACGTCGACCAAAAATCAGCCAATTCGAATGGGCAGCACTAAAGATGGAGTTGGATTTCACGCAACACCTGACAAATTTTCAGGTCTAAAGTCTTGGTTTCAAACATGCTTTCGTCTTTTTTAGCAGTTTTAGTTTCAGTCATGAACTTTCAATCGGGTCTTGTTTTCATATGTTACACTTGAATGTGAAAAAAACGTAGCAATTGAGAATGAAAAATTCACTTTCGTAGCAATTGAGAATCTAAAATTCACGTTCGTAGCACTTGAGAATGAAAAATTCAAGCAGCTAATGCACGAGAGAAGGGATACGTTCAATGGAACCGGTACACGGAACGGTTTTAAAAATTAATGGCCCAGTCGCTTTTCTGCCCTCTTGACAGCTGCAAATCGACCTTCCCGCGTTATCAGCAGCTTGGAATGTCAGCTTAAGAGTTGCACTTTCAGCAGCAAAGCAACCAATCAGCAGCAGTGCCTGTTCGTGAATAGGGCGAAGCGGAAAAAGCCGCCGTGCCTAACCGGTTAACTTTTCCTTTTCTCAACTGCAGGCTACGAAAGTGTGGCATGACTTACGTGAAGATGCATGAAGACATGAACAAATCATTGCTGATGCGCAACTTGTTTTCAAAAGTAACCTCGCTTACATGCTAACGTCAGCATAACTTTTTTCAAGTAAACTTCCCGTCAGTTCGAGGCTGGCACGACCTACTGTGACCAAGCCAGGACGTGACACCAGTCAAGTCAGTGCAGTAAATATAAACTTTACGTGTCTTCGCAAAAGCAACGCAACGTGTGGCGCTGCAACTAGTCCAGGGTCACAACTTTGGAAACTATTGCCTTTCGAGCGCCAAGGTTTATAATACCGGATAAAAAATACTAATGACCGTCTATAGGCAATAACTGGATATATATTATGCCAAGAAACTTGTAGATATCAAAGCAACAGTCGAAAAATCAAGAAAAGCGGTCGCGTCGTGCCATTTAGGCAGTAGACAAGAGCACTGCTTGCGGAATCTCGATCAGTTCAAGTTTACAAATCGCTCAAATTTTCAACTTGCGACAGGTGAATTTGAAACAGTTCAGAAGGACAAGATTTTGTGAACGCCAGTGTGTTTGCTTCACCTGCCAATATATCTGCTTCATCCATGAAATGCGTCGTCAGCAGCGTCACTCTGCCTTCTTTCCTCGAGCGAAGAACATCCCACAAGTTGTTTCTGGAGAACGGGTCCATTCCGGCTGTTGGTTCGTCGAGAATTAATATCTATAATTTGAAAGCAATGTTTTTGCTCGGTTTTGATAAACAAACCATTAGATAAGAAGATGACTCACCTTCGGATCGCCCAAAATGGCAATGCCAACAGAAAGTTTTCGTTTTTGGCCTCCGGACAACTTCTTCGCAAAAGTGTCGCGCTGTGTTTCCAATCCGATCAACTTTATGACGCGCTCGATCTGCGTACAAGTAAAAAATGAAACATTGGCTTAAACACGCTTCAAACCCGAAGGCACAATTGCTAGAAATATATGTACCTCGTTCCTGGTATTTTCTTTGTCGAGACCTTTTATCCCCGCAAAAACTTCGAGGTGTTCCTCAACGGACAAGACATCCAGCAGTATATCCAGTTGGGGGCATACCCCGGTCATCTGACGTATCTTAGACATGGTGGCGGGGTTCGATACGTCATAACCGTAAACCGAGGCGCGCCCGCTGGTGGCGTCGACGAAACCTGAGCAAAACGTGGCGTTGTTTATAGTGCTTATAACATCGAATTTTTAATGAATAAGTTGCGAAATCTATCCACGTTTATAACGGATCGCGACAAAATCCAACAAAAATGCTGGAATGAGGCAAACAAGGTGCTTGCAAGCTGTGCGTTTCTTCTTGGGAATGGGAGCCGAGATTGTCATTAAGACGATTCAAATCAGACAAATCTGTCCATTGTTCTGAAAAGTACGAGAAGCCGTTGCAGCATGTGACCACTGCAGTTGTCCGCTGTGACGCAACAAAGATCGCTTAGCTCTGTCAGTCGCCAACGCTTTCGTGACATCATGCTTCGCACGTTGTCACGTGCGGCAATCCAATTATATCAACACGTGACGTCGGCAGAAAAATCACGCCGACAGCAGCCCGAGGCGGGTTTTGTTGCGTCACACGTCAGACACACAACGCCGCCAAGATACCACGCACCGGACAGGATGTTGAACAAAGTAGTTTTTCCGGCTCCGTTGTGTCCAAGCAAGGCCGTTATCTGCCCTTCATAAATATTGAGACTGAAGTTCTTCACGGCGGTGGTTGGGGTGGATTGCTTGGTGAAGAGTCCGTCCGAACCGTACACTTTGGTGACATTGTGGATTCTGCACGAGGTACGCGACAGACTTCAGGATTTCAGTAAACAGCACTTTAATCAGGGTATAATGGCGTTAAAACATAATATCACAACGTACCGATAGTTGTCGAAAGTTTCGATAACTATCGATACGTTGGTTGTTTTTTTAACCTTTTTTTACGTTTTAACCCCAGTACACGGTTCTCACACATTTTCAAAAACCATTTTCCATACGTTTTCAATACCTTTTCAATACTAAATGAAAAAACTTAAATACCATCATTATGTTTATATTTCCAAAATTTTATTAATAGAACACAATGTAAAAAACATCTGCAAAACTGTCATCAGCAGTAAGGAACAAAATTCGAACACAAAATGGCTGAATTTGGAATTTCTATACTTTTTCAATACTTCATGTGCATATTAGCCGACGTTTCGCCCACCTATTCAAGTGGGCTTCCTCAGGGCAATCTTTTCAATACTTTATGTACATTTTCGCCAAATTAAACTTTGTCAAGGTCTTGAAAACCGATTTCAAAATTCAATACTTTTTCAATACCGCGTGGGAACCCTGCCAATAGAGCTTAATTGAAGCGCAAACGTTTGCTATGTTCGCAATGAAAAGCTCTGAAATAAACTTTGCTCAAAACAAAGACGACTTGTTTGACAACTTCACGTCGTTTCTTTCAACTCGCTTCACTTCGACTTCAAGTTTGACTTTCAGACGTCGAGCCTGATTGCGTTTTAACCTCGAGCGTGTTCAGGCAGACGTGCGTGAGATTGCCTGTAAGCTGGAACCATCAACACAAGCTCCATTACTTAAGGATACGACTGTAGATAGAATATCATGTGCAGTGCATTTCAGCGCTAACACGGCAGCGAACGAAATTTTTAGTGAAAAACCTTTACCGAATGGCTTCTTTTCCATGCAGTTCTTCACTAACTGGCTCCATGTTTTCCATGTCGATTTCCTCAGAGACGTAAGCGACTGAGGTGGAAGCGGATTGTTCTTTCGATGGGCACCAGAAGGACGGGAGCAAGAAGAAAAACGGCGACTGCTTCTGGCCGTACTCTCCTGAATTAAGGTCGAAAAGCGTTGATGACACTCTTGGCCAGCAACCAGCACCACCATGCCAGAGCAGCCCCAACACAGAACGGCCATTTTAGACTTACTTGTATCGTAGATAAGCGACGAACAATCGCAACCCAATCCAACAATCAAACAAACTTGAACATTCTGGATCAGGTGTCTCCAAACTTTTTGTTCGAGAGCCACATAAGCTGTTACGCAACAGTTCGAGGGCTGGACATCTCACCTAATGTCATTATTTCGGGGTATGCTACATTCTATCAAATCAACAAGTTTGTCGTAAATACATTTTTTTTTCGTTATTGACGAAATGCTTTTGCGGGCCGGTTTTGGCCCGAGGGCCGTAGTTTGGAGACCCCTGTTCTAGATAATGGACCCCCGAATACAATTAGCCATAAAAGGGCGACAGAAGTGAAGCAAAATACACAATAACGCAGCAGATGAAGTCGCGTTCGAAGCGCATTTGCTGATTTTCCTAAACTACAGGCAGATCGTAACCTAGCAACGTTTACTATTTCCTCTCCAAAAAAATCATACTGCGTGTAAACCACGCAGCATGCTTGGTTTTGGGGGCAATCAGAACAAACTGACTACATTCAATCAACAGCTGAAACGCAGTAGTCGTAATTTACAACGTTACCTGGAATAACTTGGTCGAAATACATTGCTAGCACGAAATACAGAAGAATATCTATTGGCAACATGATGAATGGAATGCCCAGAGGTGTTGGTTCTTGCCAGATGTTATTGAAGTTTGCACCGGTGGTCAGTTCCAAGATCGAAATCTGACGAACAAAAGTTGCGATGAGTGCAAATCTTTCAAATCGGTCTTGCGCGTTCCAACCATCTTACACGCGAAACAGTTGTCAGGTTAGGGCTGCATCGTATACCGCGTATTGAAGTAACTCATCTCCACGAAGGTGACGCAAGCGAATCAAACGAGCAAACTTTTTTGCATGAAATGGATTTCGCGTAGTACTACGCGTCCTCAGTCCTGAAATTTGCAGGCAATGCTTACGGGTGAAACGTTGAACGTCTTAAAACAAGAGCAGAGAAAGCAAACAAACTTAAGACTAAAATGAATATATCGGAAAACAAGCTGCGGCAATTAAAACTGGAAAATACGTCGTTCCCAAATAATTGCTTTCACTGATAACGGCGTGTTTATGTCTATGTGGGTTGCGTTTCTCGATATAATTGGCGTCAGATAGTTTTTAAGCTCCAGCGAAAGCAAATATTTTGATTGGCAAATATAGCTGAAGTGAGAAAAGCTTTTGTAACGAAACACTTACAGACCAGCAGCAGGTAAGCAACAGATCGTTACGGATCCGAATTTCTAAGTTTGAATCCATGGATCCAAATTTCAACTTGGGGTCCATAGATCAGAATTTCAAGTTAGAATCGAAGTCAGAGCTTGCTGGCGCATCATAAGACGACAGAAAAGTTCTACACCGAGTTCATTAAACGACACATTAACAGGTCTTTGAACCTAACGCTAAATACCCTCACCCACTCATTCTCCCTCGATATCCCCAGCTAGGCTTAGGCAGTATGTCTGCTTGAACATAACAAACACGAAAAATTACTTTGCTGCACTGAAGCCATACAGCGTGAAACAGAGCGACGCATTCTTTCGAATTAACGTTCTGCGCGAAGGACCACAACGTACCTGGCTGATGGCCGTCCCGAACGCCGTCGGCGAGAGAAGGCATATGGCCCATATTGCGCCGTGCGGCAAGGAGACGAAGGTGGACAAAAGCGAAAGTGCCCCCAGGATCAGGGTTAACAGGCTGGCGAATCCCCCGGCGCTCTTGGCTTTGAGGAAAAATGGCGTCAACATAAATCCCAACGATATCTGCGAACAGCATCAAGGTCCATTGCAAACACTGAAGCACGCGGCCCGAACATCAGTTCAGCGTGTCGGTTTTAGGAAATTTTATTCAAAAAAAGAAGACCTTCAATTGGCTCGAATATCGCTTTTGTTCTGGCGAAGACGTCAAAATGTCAAAACATGTTGCAATCGAAGAGAACGATCTCGCACCAGACGGTGCCGGTGAACTGTCATTGATTTCTTATCGACCAGCAACTTACCAGGCTGAGGCCGTACATGAAGAATAACAGGAACATTAATCCAAAGTTGCTTTTTGGGTACAACTGGCCAGGCACAGCCAGAATAGTGATCACTATTGTTATGACCAACAAAAGCACTGTGTAGGTAATGCCCCACGCAAGCCTGTGAAAGAATAAAAAAGCATCACCGTTGTAGCACTTCAATGTTAAATGCGTCAAAATCTTTCGCACTTTCCGATATACAGTAAGAGCAACAACGGGATATGCTTTTGATTCACAAATATGCTGTCTGTCTTGTGAACCTGCTGTTTTTCGAATTCCTTTCAAACAGACGCATCAAGTAAGCTAAAATTTAATGCAAGACACAGGAAACCTTAGCATCTGGAAGCCGCACAATAATGCTTCAGTTTTTTGTGCGAAAAGCAATCAAATTTTTCCGATTTGCATTTATTTAATTATTAATAGTGCTATTTGACACTCGTGCGGCTTTAACACATTTAATGACCTATCAAGCTGTGGTCAAGCAGAGATTGATCCCGCTAGGAACCGAATTAATGCGAAATTGAGTCAATAATCTGATCGATGCGTTATTGGGAACAATTATACATATTGCCAATACAGACGTCAACAGCTGCTTTCAAATTGTATGGAATCCACTGCTACCCAGCGCCCTACGTAAAAAAATATACTATTTGTGTGAAGTGCATGACATTCTGTTTAAAATATTTGCATTCCGGGAACGAATCGATTGTACAGTAAAAACGTGGGAGATATGAATAACCGACTCAGTAAGTCGAAATGTTTTACTGTACTTTGACGTGAAATAACGCAGATGGGAAGTTGGCGGAGAGGTATGTAATTGAGACCGAATTTACTGAGACCGAAACTTCGACACAACTTCGAGACTGAGACTCGAGACGGGAAAATGTGTGCGATTCGCCAGAATTTTTCTTCATAATATTTTTTTGGAAAAGGGCCATCAATACTTCCGAGCTGTAATTTAATAGATTTTTCAAATTTCTAACACGATTTTTTGTTTTTACTTCTCATAAGATACAACAGGCAGTAAATAGGTTAAATTACGAAAGTTTCGACAAGTTACATAACATTCAAAGCCTTTCTATGGAGCATTTACAGGTTTGAGACAACAGGCTCGAAGCCGAAACCAGTCTTCGTCTTGCTATCGGGATTGTAAATCGACATTCACACAATGGGTCTCCAGTTTCCGCCACTGTTGGCAGCAATGAACTTAATCGCGGTTAAGCAAAAAAATCTCGCCAAATGCAAAATAGTACCAGATTTGAAGCACACAGGAGTTTCCCTTTGATTTATTTTGCGTCCACTCACCACAACGCCAAACTCTCCAACCCCATCATTTTCATTCCTTCTTTTATTTTTTTCTCTTTCTCGTTGACGACATAAATTATCAAAAACCTGTGCAAAACAACACAGTCACTTTTTCAAACAAAAACTTATATTATTGCAAAAAGGAAACAGCAGAACGATAGCACAGAACCGCAGCGCACAGATGGCGAAGCTACGTCAGTCATTGCAGTATTCACGAAATTCAAACCAACTGCATGATTTGAACCTGGCACTGAAAACCTTTGTTGATATGGGACGTTAGTGCATGGTACAAAAACGTTGACAGGGTTCCCACACATTTTCAAATACCATTTTTCCAAACTTTTTCATTACCTTTTCAATACTAAATTAAAAAACTTTTAGTACCATCATTTAGCTTCCTTTTTTCCAAAATCTTATTCATGGAACACAATGAAAAAACATCTGCAAAACTGTCATCAGTGGTAAAGAACAAAAATTGAATAAACAAATGGTTGAATTTATAATTTCCACACTTTTTCAATACTTTATGCACATTTTGGACAAATGCAATACTTTTTCAAGGTCTTGCAAACCGATTTTACAATTCAATACTTTCAATACCGCGTAGGAACCCTGACGTCGAGAACTTCGAGAACGGGTGTGGACGCATACGATTTGAAGCTTGAAAATAACTTAAAAATTAAATCTGTATCTACAGTGCTCATCACTCCAGAGTGACTGAAAATGAACGAAAAATCTATCTGCAAGCAAGAATGCTAATGGCTCGAACAAGGAAACCCCTTAGCGCGTCTAATGCGTAGAGAGACGTCAGTTTGTCGATGTGGACGGACTGGCTGTTGCAAAACTTTCACTTGCAAACGAGCAGAACGCTTTGATCCAAATAAAATAAAATAGTCTCGGAAAACGCGAAGTCCTACTTACGACATAAACGGGGCAAAGGCGATCACGAGATAGACCGAACCGAGAGCTTGAAACACTTGGGCATTCGACACTCCCGACTCGCGAGGAAAACGTTGGACTGAAATGGTCGGAGTCGTATAATTGGCATTACCGTAGATTTCCTGCGAAGCAAAGAGCTTGTGTTGTTGCAGTCATTTCTTATGTCAAACTCATCGAAGAAGCGACTTTCAGATTTTATTTTGGTTTACGAAGCTGATAATTCGAAGCGCGTGATAATGTTCCGTGAAAATGACGATAAGGAAACGCAGCCACTGCACAACTGCGCTTCTGTCAACAAGTCACAAATATTTGAAAAAACAAGGCTTCGAGCTGGAACTTCCTTTGTGACGCAGCACGAGAGTTAGAGCATTTTTTCAAGCGGGTTACACGTCACTGCACTTTCTGCAACGCACCCACACGATTCGGCGCAGAAACGTGCGTGTGGCACCCATTCCAACAGCAGCGCGTGTACTCAGGCCGCAACCAACTGATATTTTCGAGGGGGGGCAAAACGATTGTAACTTGTTGTTGTAGCTAAGATTTATGCAAACATATTTTTGAAAGTTTCGGGGGGGGGGGAATTATTGCCCGGTTGCC
>JGI24021J15306_10002300_pt1 | contig 20419 bp, 17 predicted proteins | sample Ectturendosymbi1_FD_15306 | JGI IMG/M metagenome (IMG submission 15306)
CTGCATACATTCAATACTGTATTTTAAAAATGTGCCCCCCCTTCTGGTTTTTCGCCCCTCCATCTGGTTTTTGGCCCCCCTGCTGCTAAATCCTGGTGACGGGCCTGCATCATACCCATCAGACATGATTGCACATATAGCCTTTCCCTGTAATATTCTTTACCTTCTTTTTGTCTCTGTTTAAAATAAAATAGTCAGAGCGAAAGTAGAACGTGCAAATATTAGCAAACCTAGAAGTGAATGTGATGCAATACAAGGTTTCGGCTAAATTAATTTTAGACTTTAGTCTCACTAAACAAAGGGTGGCGAAACTACGGCCGCCGACCAGTTTAATCCGGCCCGCCGAATACGTTGCACATTTTTTTCAAGGACCACGTTTCCGACTGTGGACAGTAGTGCAGCAGCGGTGGCTGCTGCCTGTCTCTTGTTCAATTGTCTGCTGCAGCAGCACTTAGCTGCAAGCAACGCTGTAAAATTGTAAACAAAATGGTGCGATTGTATTGTTATTATTGCATTATAATCTATTTTGCATAGATTACGTAAATCGCACTGTTTCCGGCCATCCAGTGGACAACCAGTCTCGATATCAGCCTTCGTGTCAAAAAGTTGGCCACCCCTGCGCTAAACAGTTATGTGCAAAGCGTTCAACGTTCTTGTGGTATTTTTTGTGATTTCATGCTCGTGATGACATATCTTTTTTATGGACCACAAATAAGCTACACTAAACTGAAAGAGCTGGTTCAGACGCTGTGCTTCAAACGTACAAAGAAAATGTCACGGCCAATTTTACCACTTCAGCTGCAAGGTCAGTGGTCCAACTCGCACAACAAGCCTGACTTTCCTTCAACTATTAGCCTCGCATTTGCTTGAAATTATAGACACAGCCAATGATCATGAAAATGAGGTGAAGACGCTAAACTTTCGATATGTGTTTTCTATAGAGATACATTTTGACGGATATAGAAACCTACTCCAAAACATTTCGTTAAACGTTGTTATTTTGAAGAGAAAGGCGGGCTCTTCTAAATTTCTGAAACAGACAACAGTACATTTCTATTTGTCAAAGGGTCGTCAAAACCAATCAAAACAACATTTGGATGAAAATTAGGAAGTACCATTTAACAGCAGTAAAAACTCAGAAGCGGCAACCGCGTGAACACCCTCTGGTTTCGTATGGTTTCATTTGAACGTGGCGTACGGAACGGGGCTGCAAACTGTTTCACGACAGCCTGTTTTTGACCATCCATGCGTCTTTCATTGGAGCTTGTTAATACTGCAGTAATTTAATATCAAAATAATGTCATCTTTCACGCGAAGTAAAAGTGAAAACATTTGCATATAACATAAAACAAATTGCACGCTGTGTTACGACCAGTATCAGCAAAGTCAGTATTATCCGGATCATGCACAGCCATTCGAATCAAATCGTACGTGGGTAACGGAAGTGGAGCAAAATAAGTATAAAACATGTACGTTTCAGACAGGAACGTTGGAGAGCGGGGGCATCAAGGAAGCGTTGCCCCTTTGTTTTTTAAAAGGGAGAACGGGACCGTAATCGCCTTTTCAGAACAGTATCATATGTAATTTCATGGTTTATCAAGACCGACTTGACACAAATTTGTTGCAGCTATTCGCGCACCCAGAAAATTGAAAACGTTATTTTTTATAAATTCTGTTATTATTTTTGAGGTCAACATTGCTGCTGTACCGAAGCAAGCATAATTGGTAACGATTTTTTTGTTTTTTTTATAAGTTCCAATGCCTTCAAGTCTTTTGCAGCTCCCCCTTCGCTACCGCTGTTCCGGGGCCACTGGTTTCAGAAACTAATTTTAGCAGCAATTTTAACGTGTGCTTAAATTACTGTAGACGTTCCAATGCTTACCTTTCGCTTTAGGCTCTTTAAGAAGATCTTTAATTGCGTTGTCATAAACAACCTGACTGGAATCAACTTCTATAGGCTCCTCGACCGCTATGCAAACGCCGATTTTAGACGCTTGTTCTTTAATTTCTGAAGAAAATGAATTCTCAAAAATTCAAAATGTGTTGCAGGCCAAGTTTTCTATGGAGCAAAATGAACATGATAGTACTTAAGTCGCTAAAACTTTGCTTAAGCCACGACACTATTCAGGTTTGTATTAACTTTTAGTGCAGTTTTTGAATCACTATTTAAAGGTACCCCTTGGTTGATGAGCGAAAAGTTAAATCAAGTTTCACTGAATTTTTCTCTTTCCTGATAATCTAGCTCAAAGTAATTCAAGGCTTCAGTTTCAAAGTCAGCTAAGGGTTTTCGATTTTACGTCAGACAGCCAGTGGCCTGAACGTTTCGACTGGTTTAGATCCTGTAAAACCATAAGAAAGGTCCTTCAGCTCTGCCATCAGCCCAAAAAATGTAGTTATTTGACTCCTCGTTTTCATGCCAAGAAGAAATAACAAAATACGCGAAGTTGAATACGACAGTTGATGTCACATCAGTATTAATAAAACAAAACAAACAGTTTTAATGAAAACGGACTTATTCAAGGTCAGTGGTCTGCATTCAGTTGTAACTTGATTGATGATGGGAAATGTTGAATAACACTCTGAAAAAGTTTAAAGCAAAGCCAAAATAAAGCATCTATTACAGTATATCAATTGATTCACCGCCTTTCGAATTCCTTATTACAGTAGAAAATCATGGAAAGAAAACTTGGCACAACTATCGCCAGCGCAGGAAAAAATAAACATCCTCTGTTATCAATCCGTTAGCGGGAATTTATACAATCACTTATGATCAATTAACAGTGTAGCATTATATCAATGATTTTTTAATGTGCTTGTCAAAAAAATGAAGTCAGGCAGCCTTGATAAGTATTTAGTGACGTTGAAAATATACACCTTAGCCTGAGGTTTAAAATATCGATGAATTCTTGACCAGCCTATGTCTGCAAAATTTTAAATTGCTTTTTTACATAAGATGATATGCACGGTTTTGTCAAGTTTTATGGCGTGTGTATTTAAAATATATATTCTGCTGTTGCCTGGTTTTATTGAGTTTCATTTGCAGTTTATAAAATATCTGCTGTTGTATGAAACTTTCTTATCAGCCCTCAGGATTCATTGCACTGTTCACAAGCAAGTGTTTCAGCAACAAATAATGCAACAATGACGAATTAGCGAGATGTTTAAAATTTGGAACGCAAAGATCAAAGAAGTAAAAAATCAAAGAGCCACAATGAAATGGAGTTCTCATTTCCTTTATATACCGCGTTAGAGCGCTTATTTTCCAGACGTGGTTCCATCTGACTACAGCCACAAATGGTTAAGGCGCCCTTTGCCTCTTTTTGGTGGACATCAAAGTTTTGTTCCGTACTCAGTAGACTCTAGCAGTTATTGTCTTTGATAATGGGTATGTTTTAGAGCAGACACAGTTTATGTAGACGTGCTTCGTTGCTGACAGAGAATAAAACTGTTACCAGTTCTAATCGTTTTAGATCAAGTTGTGAAAAAACCTATAGTAGTTGCAAACTATTTATAGATAATGCCGATCAGCAGAGTATACTGACAATTCAATGTGAAAAATGCAACCAGAATCGTCCAGAGAAATTACTGATAGACTTAAATCATACATTAGTTTTGACAGGGCCGGCCTTAAGCCGATGCAACCGATGCAGCTGCATTGGGCCCCGCGGCATGATATTTGGATAGTTCGTTTTTCCCGAATACTCCTTGCGCTTCTCGAACGTTAGTACACGCGCTCAGTTCTCGTGTTAAGGCTTCCTATCTGCGCTTTACCATGGTCGTATAGCAGGCCCGTAACCAGCTTGAGACTCTAGTGGGGGTGAAGTGTTTTGTCGTATAGCACGGCTGAGTGAACACGATGACGTCATAAAACCACTGCTCAGAGGGGACCGCGCCTAGGTCTTGCATTGGCAACGCACCTGCTCGGGCCGGCCCTGAGTTTTGAGCTTGCTTCCTTCAATGATTGATGCGAAGGTTTCCGTGAGATTTAAAAATAGAATTAATTGAGGAAGCTTCCTGCAAGCACATCGGCCGATTCACAAACAAATTTTAATCATCTCTCACGACTCGGCTGCAGCCCTGCTAGCAAAGAATAAACGTTGCGTCATATCTAGCGCAAAAGAACATATCGTAGATTGACTAATGTTTTATCGTGAATTTCGATCCGCATTCTGGTTATAAAAATTGATCGTGACTACAATACCTCAAAGTGCTGACAAAAACAAATTTTCTTAACAAAGTGACGACTGGAAAAGTCATTCGGGAAACACTAAAAGTTTATTTTTCAGATAATAAAACTGTCAACTCAAATTTCAGAATGTACGAACTTTCCCTGACGTGAACTTCCAACTCCTCAGGGAATTACAGTAGATGGCAATTCTGTGTATGAATCCACGTTTCAGCTTATTGCGAAAGTTATGGGGATCGGCTGAAGCCGAAGCTCATTTATCGAAATTTATTATCACACTGGTAATGTTTATGATTGAGTACAAATAAAAACAAAATTGAAAGCTTGTTTGATTGCGATTTTCTTAAGGCGTTCCTATGATTATTTATGATCATTTATATTGGGTATTTTGTTTGTTTGAAAGGCCAACAGGTATATGTTGGAAAAAATGGGCAGGCTATAACAGATTGCAAATTATTGAATATGCAGTATACCGCAAAATATGAAAAGCCAACCGTAGATTTTACATTAGTTTGGATGTTTCATTGGTAAGCTATCAAGCTGGGTTTACACGTAACTTTAGTTACGCAGGGAAACGAAGCGGCTGCGGCTCGGTTTGCCCGTTTACACTGCACGCAAGAGAAGCGTATTACTCATGGATGCCGATTGCTGTTACCAGGGCAACATCATCTCCCGGGAGTTCAACCGCTTGAGCTGGTGCAGGCTTTCTGCAAGGCGGCCCTAGATAGCCGTCATGCCGTCATTGTGGTCTCGAGTTCTTACAAGATATGAATCCGGAAAATTTGTTAGAGCAAAATGTGAACAAATTGAGCAATAATTTTGAACGTCTGTATATAGTTAGGAGATATGATGCAGTTTTTGCAGGTATTGTTTTTATAGAATTTTGTAACAAAGTACTGTGAGTTAGTGTTTTTAACTCCGTTTGTGAAAAATTGGTGAGATTTGATAAAATTTTTGCAATGGAGAAGACATCCAGGGTCGGTGCTTCAAGACCCCCATTGCCATCTACAGGGTAAGTTTTTCGTAAAACTTATATTAGCAAATAGTTTTGATCTCAAGCTCATGTGTTATGCTTTTCACCATAAATTGTCGATTACAGTTTCTTTTTTTCGAATCATGAACATTATATAAAGTTTTTATGAATCCTTTTCTGCATGCATCTATATATAGACGATCAGTAGAATTCGGTGTCATTTTCTTTATTTTTTTCAGCATTCGTTTAGTTGACGTCCTGCCAATTTTGGAACAGGAAGATGAGGAAGAGGAAAATGTCTACACCACTCCGCCCAGTGGTGAACTAGATGGGGATTCTGATGGAGATTCAGGTTAAAGAAGATAGAGGGGGCTATGTTGACAATCTTGGAAGGAAACTTCTCCAAGCAGATTCAATGCCTATCCTTTCAAACGGAAGCATAATTGGAGAGAAGAACCAAGAAGACAATGGGAATGATACGGAACCTTCCCGAAATTATGTTTCCCAGAAAGATCGGTCACAGTACAAATGGACTTAAGAAAGTGGTCCCGCTCGGAGGACATATCGAAGAGTGAGTGGCAGGAACATCCTCCGGTAGCCGACATGCGTGCCGAGGATTCCCCGGGTAAAGTGTTTGAGTTTTTCTTCAATAAAGCTCTGTACTCTTTGATAAAAGAGAGTATGCCTTACGCCACCCAACAAGGATATCCCAATTTCAGTGTCACTGTCGAGGAATTACGAATAGTTATGGGTATTTTTCTCATTTCTGGCTACCATCGTCTTCCAAGCAGAAACCACTACTGGAGCCTGAAAGCTGACCTCATGGTGGACATAGTAGGCCGTGCAATGCCAAGAAATGACTTTGGTGAAATTTTGCGGTTTCTCCATGTTGCCAACAGTCAACGTTTGGATCGAAATGACCGGATGGGGAAATTGCGTCCTATGATGAACCACCTTCAGGACGTGTTTCAAAAGGCGCACATTCCGGAACAACATCTTTCTTTTTATGAGTCAATGATTGCCTATTATGGAAGGCACGGTTGTAAACAATTTATTAGAGGCAAGCCGACCAGGTTTGGTTTGTACGCCTCTCCGATATCTTCAGCCGTAACAACATTCCACTCTCCAACAGTGACTGTACAGTATTTCTGACTGAGCTTGCAAGGGACTAGTCACTCACTAGACGCTTCGGTCCGTCACCTCATTTCCGCGCGGAATTTTCGCTGTTCGCGCGATCGGACCCGGCACGATCCGCATGACTCCGCAACAAACCGCAGCAGCGCACGTGGCGACGTTAAATAAATGAGACTACCACGTGGTTTTCCGCATGAAAATTCCCCAATGTACACTCAGCTTCACTCTTTCGTATGTATGCTTCTTATCCTGTAAGGCGTATTGTGGGAGAGTTTTTTTTACATTGGTTACGATGTACACGCGTGAAAGCATTTCGTTTTTCGCCGGCGTTTATTTATAGGTGAGAAACTATCAATTTCCTTTATCTAGCTGCAGGAATTATCCAAAAAAAACAAGAAGCACTTTGCCAAAATCATCTCCAGAAACAGCTGCATGTGCATATATGCAATTTAGCAGCAGTGTTGACAATGCCCTTTCAATTTACCTTATCATGTGGTATAGGTCATAAACGGTTGTTTACAATAGACTTACTGGAAAAAGCTCGAGATCCGTACAGTGTATCGGAATAAACAACAGATATGTAGTTCCAACCATTTTCCTGAACAAACTTGATCATAGCTTCAGCTTGATAAACATCGGAAGGCACAGTTCGAAACACGTAGGGATAAACTTTTTTGTCACTGAGGTCGGGGTTTGTGGAGAAAAAACTGATCTGTAATGGCAAAAAATGTTATATGCGATCAATCTAAAGATTCAGAGACGCACAAGCAGGCGCTGTCATTCCGAGAGAAAAAACGTGTACGTTTTACATCAAAGCACAATGCCTGGCACATGGCACCTGGGGCTAGCTTAGCAGAGCACAATGAAAAAATAAAGTAAAAACTCGTCTGAAATCAAACTACCTGTGGTATTTGAAACACTTGGAGTATCTTGGATGAGAAAATTGTGACACCACTTTCACCAGCTCCAATAAACCCAGCAAAAGCCTTCAAGTTATTATACGTCGTAGACCTATTTTTATGTTGGTTACACGAGCCCTCGGTTTGCCAGTAGTATTGGAATGTTTTGCCTACAATCTGCAATCAAACAACATTTAAGAAAACATCACAAATCGATTTTGGAAGAACCGTTTATTGCGTTGTTCCGTTGCCAAAATAAAGGTGGCTTCACACAGAACGCGGTTACGGCTTGCGAACCGGCTTATGGCCAACGTCAACTTGAAGTTTCCACACGATTACTAACATTTGCTTCTCTTTATGAAAATCATTCATTTGTTCTGATGTCACAGAATTAATGTTGCGTTGCATGTACGTGACACAAAAGAAACAGTCGTTTTTCACATATAACCAACAATAATTTTCTGTAAATGGCCTTGTTGCGAATAAATTCATAGTTTCATTAGAAGCAAACATTTTATTGAGAACATCCGTTCCTCAGGATATTTTCATACAATACTCGGAAATGTTGCTAGAATTGCAAATTTTGTGAAAATTATAACCTAACAAAGTCTTTGCTCACAACTTCTCATATTTTGCATCTCTACAACCAAAATTTAAGTCGTGAGTGCAACACGTTCTCTGAACGTTTAGCTCATTTCGAAATAGTCGCGTCAATGAGCGACTGCAATTACAAACGTCTCAGCTCTGGCTTTAACAAGCTTTTGCAGAGACTGTCTAGAGCTGTTTTAAACGATTATTTTAAGAAGTTGAAAAAAATACCAAGGTTGAGAGTGCACTTACCATTTTAAAAGTGTGGGTTCCAATAGTGCAAGTGTCTATAGCAAGTGTTCCGAGTTTTACTCCAGGCAGAATGGAGGGGTTTGCATTGACCTGTACAGGATTAAAGCGAATGAAGTTTAAAGTGAGTCCATAACTTCACTGATCAGCTAAGATAGAAATATGATTTTAGGAACCAATTTTGGTTTTTCAAAAACGCTTTCCTCTTTATTTCGGAAAAGCAAATTATATTCTTCTTTATCAACCACGATAGCATATGCAACATATTTTCCAAAACAATGTTTTCGTCGATTTGTTGAAGAATAGTTGTGTAAGCACCTTTTCAATCAGCATGTTTACGGTTTCCATGACTTGCACGCCGTAGGTCTCAATGTCTCCACATTTTTTCTGATTGCTCGACGTATGTTGTGCTATCATCAGTCCAATCACGATGTCTCCGTCACGGTATTGGGACGCAACGCCGTTTTTAATCTGTAATAATTGTAACATCAAAATGTTTTCGGCTTCGCAGATTCTCACAGGGTCAGCAAACCGACTTTCGATTTTACTGATGATTCTCAAAAGATTTTGTTTAAGTTTGATTTGCATCAAAACAAACGCAACACAAAAACCGTTTTAAACTTATTTCTAAGTTTAAGACGTATTTTCTTACTTAGCACCTGTAGAAACGGACCAGAAAACAGTCGTAAGAAGGTTAAAAGAGTTCTTGATTCTAGGCTTGCTAGACAGATGATGGTTTTCAAAACTTATCAAAAAGGTCTATCGAATTTCTTGAATAGGTTTGAAATTATTAAAGTCGTTTTCTGAAAACATGACCTGCTCGTGCGGGTAAGTAATATTAGACACGACATCTCGGAACGGAAGGTCTTGATTTTGCGAAAGTGCTCCTGCAAAAAAGCAATTTGTTAATATAATAATTATAATACCAGATTAATTATTTGTTACAGAGAGTACAAATTTTGTGTGTTATGCTAGTACACTGATAAAACTTTTAAACGCCACAACATCTAAAGATAGTTCAGAAATATTTTAGAAAAATTAACGTCAATACCATAAACATTGGTCATTGATGCAAAACGCTTTAAATTTAGACCCAGTGTTTCCAAACCAGGGATGCGAAATACCATTCCAGAGGATATGAGGATGGTTCGTCTTAATGACATGAAATTGATCTGTTTCTTACTCTCCTGCGGATGTTTTTTCTTTTGCAGTGGGTTATAGAAAAAAAGTGATGTTCTTTCATACCTACGTGCCACGACTTCATTCATTCGCTTAAAACATTAACTGCAATCTATTCTTCGAATGAATTAGACATGGGCATTGTTTTTAGTGACGTGTTAACTACTTTTCTGGACAATTCCAGTTGGTGTAGTGATTCAATTCGTCTACCGTATATTCTATACACTGTCAATCCTTTATTTCAGCAACGAACCAACAATCAACAAAACATTGTACTCACGTGACACACAAGCGATGATGGACAGCGCTGCGATGGTTTTATATCCAAGCTCCATGACAGTGCGACTGCTCTGTGATGTTGAATGCTAGAAATCCTCAGAACCAGTTGATTTGTCGAAATGTCCTGAATCAAGAGATGCCAACGTCTCTCACTGACCTCTCAGAAACAGCAACGAAAAAACTCCGTTCTTTTTTACCTTTGGCTCCCAATCGTGCTAACATTTGCAAAACAAATCTGCAAATACCGCAAACCACTGATAATTCATTTAACAACTAAGGTCACAAAGCACTGGCGCAGATCGCGGAATAGCATTTCAGAGCAGTGGTGTTCGAAGAACGGAAAACGCTGCTTTGACACCATGCTTAGGGCAGCGGTTCCCAACCAGGGCTGGTCGCACACCGTTGGGTTGCAAGACAGAGGGCGCGAGAAGCGTCCGCTATAATGACAGGAAATCGATCTGTTTATTGCACACCCGCAGCTTTTTTTATTCTTTTGCAATGGGTTCTATAAAAAACGCGAGGTTATTTCGAATCTGTTTATCACGCAATAAATTATTACCGCAAACATTGAGTGCAATATGTTGTTCTTGTCTACGAGCTTGTAGCAGTTTTTGCTCGAATGAACTAACTACTGTAGATATTGGCATTGTTTTTATGAAGTGATAACTACTTTTCTTCACAATACTCACGTGATAATTCCTATTATGTACAAAAGTCTGAGCATAGTATATATACGAGTGAATTCCGCATTTCATCATTCTTAGTAAATAGTTCTGAGGTGAATCGATCGTAAAGTGGAGAAAAAGGGTCGCATGCACTGCCTTTCATATTGGAGCGAACTGTTGTTCTTGTAAAAGTGTTTTTTTGATTTGGAAAGACGTGAAGATCTGCTCCACGTAATTTCGAGTGGAGATAATAACAGAAGCTTTTAAGATTTCAGATTATCATCATAACCTTTCATGTCAATTACAGTAAAACGAAATCTAGAAATCGCTTGCATGCATAGACAGACATGCGTGTTGCTATCAGTGTCATAGTTCCACGTTTTGAAAAATTCATAAGCAAGAAGCAAAAGAAAAGAGTTATTGAAGGGAAATACTTTAGCAAACTTTTGGAAGTTAGCTTTTGATTTTATTAGTTTGTACATACTCAAAAGCGTGTGGTTATTTTTATTATTTTTGCAGTGTACATTCAAATGTTAATCTGTGTCATCGTTTTTTTGTCCATATGTTTGAATTTCTTTACATATTAAAATTTGAATTCCTTTCGAAACGTTTGAAAGTTAATCCCTGGTTATACATTTTATTGGGTGCAATGTCAGAAAACAATTTTGTTTGGGGTGTAGGTGTAAAAAAGGTTGGGAACACCTGGCTAAAGGGATATGAATATAAACAAGGCACTCAAGCCACGCGCTCGTTTCAACAATTTATTTGCATTTCGAAATCTAAGATTGCCTTTGCATTGTTCCCTTTGTCGCAACAAACTTTGACAAGTTGTGCATGAAACGTCATGCTGTAGATCGGTGTTTCTCAAGCTTGTTTAGTTCCTGCTCCATATAGTCATCTTCAAAATGCTGATTCCTCCCGACACATGCCAATTTTAATATTTATAAACTGAACTTTTCTTTATGTAGAGATCAAACGTGCAACATTTTTCCTGTAAATAATTTTACCGGTCGTTAAAGCTCATTTTCAAATTGCCCCCTTGAGTATTCAGTTGTCCAACTGGGTGCTGTGTGCCTCATGTTTGGATCACTGCCGTAGATTGTTCGTTCCTGATGCTACCGTAACTGGATGAGCCGTTTTTTTGGAATCACTCGCAAACGTGAGTCTTGGTAAAGTGGTTTAGGTGCGACCATGCGGCTTGGAGTTTCTCTTTTAGAAATATTAGTAGCATTGAAAGAAGTTCTATTGTAAGGTAGTAGACTTGTGCATCGGCAAGCATGGCCACAAAACTGTCTTGTGTATTGAACTATTACACAAATATCAGTTAGCAAGAAAAAGGGGAGGATCCAGGGGGACATTGGGGCGATCGCCCTCCTAAAACCTAAGAAAGTAATTTCATTCACCATGATTTTGTACATTTCGGAAAACAACATTTGGGATATAAGGGTATTTTTTCGTCCATTGTTTTGACACAACAGTGTTGTGAAGTATGTTTCATCTCTCTAACAGTAGCGAAGCTATTATGAGTCTTGACTGCCAATTATTACTGAAATCGCCCACCCCCTTAAACTTACTGACTGGATCCGCCCTAAGCAAGAACCGGAAAGCCTCCAAATCGCAAAAGACATTGAAAAAACATGACTTGAAAATTACTGAACGTATCAAAAGAACCACCAAGGTTGACGGCAGACACTGTAGACCTATAGCAGAGGTCACAGAGCAGCATTCGATCGCGGTTTACTGGTAGACCGCGGGTTGTTCTTAAGTGAAACGCAAGGGTCGTAGGAATAAATTTGAAAATATTTTATTTTTCCGCGGTGGGTTCTAATCAATCATCTATAACTTGTACTGTTATCTGCATAGGCGTACGGGAAGGCATTTTACTGGGGGGGCAGAAAAATTTGCCTTGGAAATCACAATTTGCCCTAAAAATAAATAATTTGTTCCCTGAAACTAACTTTTTTAGTTTAATTCGAATGGGGCCTGAAACCTCTTTTAAATCTGCTCTATACAGATGAATTCGTTTATAACGGTTTCTTCTGTAATGTCAACGCGCCTATAACGTTACATTGTGTTCTCCCGGTCCAAAGTACACACTGCATTCACAAAACTAACTTCAAAATTTTCCTACCTCAACCAGTCGGGTAAAATTTAATGATGAGATCAATGCTGCAGCAGATAATGGAAGAGTTATAAAAAAGCATGAAAAACCTGGCATTAAAACTCCCATTAAAAAAAAGAATCTATCATCTCAACACCCTGCACCTCTGCCCAGCGCAAAATTCGAAAATGGACAAAGAGAGTTACCGAATTCTCATATCAAGCTGTTGACCTACCGACATCCCATAGTTCGATTTTTACAGAAAACGAGGGCTTCGTCCATATCAAAGCCATTATAACTAGTCATGACTTTGGTCCAGATTACACACTACACTAACCCAAATTACACGGACCACCCCCAAGCGAATATACACTGAATACACTGTGACTGCATTGAAACTTTTTTCATCGTTCAGGATATTTTTGAGCAACTTGCGCTTGCCCTGAAAAGCAGAGTTTGCCCTGAAATTTTTCACTGTATTGGATATATTTTTCATCATTCAGGTTTTTTGAGCAACTTGTGCTTTCCCTGAAAAACAGAGTTTGGCCTGAAAATTTTCGCTGTATTGAATATACTATTTACATTCACAATTTTTGAGCAACTTTCGCTTGCGTTGATAAATAGAGCGTTTCCTGCATTCGCTATATTGAATATATATTTTTTATCATTCAGGACTTTTGAGCAACCTGCGCTTGCCCTGAAAATAGAGTTTGACTTCAAAATTTTCAAGCCGGGTGGCTGCCGCCCCCCTCTTCGTACGCCTATGGTTATTTGCAAAAGTAAGGGCCACCCAAGCATCAAGGACATATTGTCCTTTAACTTGGAGCTAATGCCTCATTCGCTTGTCCAGATTGATTATTTCATAACAAGAAACACAATATTACATCATGGTCAATTTTGGGTACTTTCAAAGTTACTGATTCATATCTACAATCAGCTGTATTCCAGACCAGGACTCCCACTGCTGGGTTTATCCACCCAGATCTGTTTTTTTATTCGAGTACACCTGGGTGTCTAGGCTTAATAATGAAAAATCCCGTTAAATCTGTTTTTTTCCTATATAAATTTGGCGATTAGCTACAGTAAATCTAATATTATAATAAACATACCATTCGGTCATTACAGTTTTCGTATGCGATCATCATGTGTAAAAAGTACTTATATCTGTGAAGCAAGACGTGTTCAATCAGTTTCACATCCTCGCACCAGTAGGCCTATCAATATCAAATAATGTAGGCTGCTTAAATTGCGATCCACTAGAGTCAGCCATGCAGTTGCGCGCGATGTAGCCTAAACCGTAACATGAATAACCAACGATCAGTTACACAAACAATTGAAAGATTTGCATTTAGGTAAATGATGGCGCTAGTTGAAGCAGTGTCGATGCTAGGAGATTTGGTTCCCCCAGCCTGGATTTTGGGACCCCCAATATACAATATACTGCATTTAATAAACAATACTTGTAAAAACAGAACGGTCGATTTATTTAAAAAATGCTTATAAAAGCATGTTTCACTATATATGCATACCCATGCCATAAGCATGACCGCCTCATATCTAAAGTATTAAATCAGAATATCTAACGAACATCTTGCGTGTTTGCCACCAGGTATTCTTCAATCAATATTTGCTGTCCTGGTGTGAATTTGTTTGGAAAACATCTTACCGTTTCGACCTATCATACAACAGGCCATTTTCAAACGAAAAACAAAAATGGGTACGAATTGGCGATAAACAGCAATAATAGCAAGAGCTACGCATAAATGAAAAAGGCGATTTTGAAAACAGCGAATAGTACAAAGAGTTCAACATTTATAGCACTACTGGCAATCAAATGTTAGAGGTAGTCATTTAATAGCGAACATCCAAAACAGATAGAAATTACCAGAGCGTAATTGAAATGGTTAATTAAATGCAATTTCATTTAAAAAGCGCGGAAATGATCGTTATATTTATTATTTAAAAGGTCTGCCTAAAAGGACAAATTTATCAATAAACGTTAGGCTGTTTTCCTAGATTCACGCCAGAAGAGCTAACAAATTGATTGATCTAAGGAGCAGTTAGGCGACGATTTTACGAAGTAGCTAATAGCAGTGAAATTTCCATTGCATCAAGACCGCATCGACAAACACCACGATGAAAACAGTACCACGCAAAGAATGCAATATCTGTCTGTACAACGAAGTCGAATATAAGTTAAAAGTCTTACCTCTCTGAGGAATGTCGTTGAAAAACAGGGAAACATTTATAGACAAACACACAATATTGATTTTCACGATGTGAATAAATTAGCGCCATCTTTTCATAAACATTGCTGTTAAGCGATTGCTCATTGGCAAAAATAACTGTGCTGTCGTGAAAGGTACAGAGCTATTGATTAAATAACTGGATTTCTCACTGGTGTAAATTTAAAGTCTTGAGTTTTCATTGGACGGCTCTGATGCAAGATATCCTGGATATTACCGGCGCGCTACGAATACGATTTTGCCTGGTTGTATACCTTGGAAACCGGCTATTCTATACCTCCACAATGAAAGGATACAACACAGATTTACAACATAATTTTTCTGAATAATATCTTACTAGACACTACTAATTTCTTCCTAGATACTAAAGCCATCCAGTCTTTGCACTTGGGCCTACTGGTGGACTAGGTACATAGTAGTTTTGCTTCAGCTCCACAAATGGCAACCTATACTTTACACAAAAGTGCTGTGTACATTCCACTTGTATGACATCACAGTCGATTATGACGTGTAGTTTTACAAAATGTGTGATGTAATAAAAATTATGACGTTCAGTATCTTTTGCTGACAAAATAGTGCAGCTAATCTTCATCATTCAGCAACTGATTTGTTTTAATTTTCTTATGAACAGAGGGGCATCTATGCAACATGACGCCATGGCAAAGCCTATTGGTGGACTAGTTACCTACACGCCTGTTTCTGCTCCACAAATAGCAACAAAAACTGAATATACTTCCCACTTGTATGACGTCACAGTCGTTTATGACGTTAGGTTCTGAAAAATTCATGACCTTAAAAACAATCATGGTGTTCAATACCTTTTGCTGAGAAATTAGTACAGATATAGTGTGCGTTATTCAGAAACCGAATTCTTAATGAGAACAACATATCCACATATATCGAATGCATCATTTTCTTCAACGTTTCAGCTTAGTCGTAAGCTATCAGCAGTTATAACTGCTCTAACTGTTGAATCTTTATTATATTCCTGATGATGGCTTACGACTAAGTTGAAACGTTGAAAAAAATAATATATTTCAAATTTGTGACTATATTGTTTCAAATAAGAATCTGCAGCAACTCCGTACATTGCTTACCAAAGACTGTGAATTGTTATAATCTTCTGATGAACAGTGGTGTGTCTGCGCAAAATGTCGCCCAGCATGGCAACGTTTCAATCTGTGTCTTTTTAAACCATATAAAATATTGGATATAGGAACAATTTTTACGAAAGATAAACCATGAAGAAAACAAATTTTTGAGACAAAAAATATGTGCTTATCTTTCTGCAACTTTTCAGCAAACAAATTTATAAATTTAAGAAAAATAACATACTTCTATACTCATTCATTTTTATTACAAAGAATATCATAGCATTCAACCAAGAACGTAATCACAATTTAAACGCAGTTTTGGCTGACCAAAGTTTAAATCTTACCAAAAATGACACACAAAATATTTCAACTGCAAACTACAATTAAAGAAAACACATTTCAATTGGATGGTACAATTGTTATTTTTATTAAAGAATGGAGTTTGACCGATTGGGCATTTTCCGATAGCTATATCAGTATTGGTCGCTTTCAACCAATATCAGTATAATAATACGGGAACTGTCCAAACTACCGAGTGCTGCAGTATAAGGCAGGCAAATGTTATTGTTTGATGTCCCTTTTGTGACGTTGCTCATGCAACGACTGTGATAACCAACCTGGCAAACTACTCGGGTCAGCACAGCAGCTTCTCTGCTCTTTCATGTTATTTTAAACATTAGACTCAACAAAATACCTGCACATTCATACTCTTCGTGAGAAACGCAATGCTTGAATCCCAACCAGTGACAATCTCAGTGGTCTTGGATAGTTGGTGCAGTGAAGCGTTACACAGAAAGATGTTAGTTTGGTTGTTACGTGACCAGTCCAGTATGCGTTTTAGAATCTTTGTTGCGAACCATGGAGTCGAGAGTGCATCAAATGCTTTGATTCCAAAGTAACAAATATGTTTTTTTGGAATCAATTGAAGATTTTAGTATGTTTCAATCTGCGGAAATCGCTCCCTTGGACGCTGAAATCGCCCCCCAAATGTCGTAAATCACAAAATCGTCCACGTTGAAGAACACTGGTTTAAATCTTGAACCTTAACCATGACGTGTGAATCCATACTTTTTCCATTTGGATAAAATATTAGACAAAGGAGAGCTGAAAGAAGATCCTATTTTAGAACTGCATTCAAATCGTGATCTTGGTATGCAATTTGTAAAAGAGTAAAATTTCGGAAGAGTATTGATGTTCGGCCGTGGCCACCGTAGGGAGGCCAACTTGTCAAACACTCAGAAAAAAAGAGAAATGAAAGTGCATCCGGATGTGGCTTTCTATACTAAAATCCGAAATCACCGGAAGACAGTCTAATCAACTTCCAAATAACGAAAAAAAAAATAATCTACTGAAAAGCAAAAGAATACTGAATACCGAAATATAAGCTCAATGGAGGCCCGGTATTTAGATTTAGTTTGGCAAGAGAGGAAGTTCGCACCCTTGTACCCTCGTCAATTACGACACTGTTGCAGACCTGCATTGTGTCCATTCACTGTGCAAGAATAGAATAGCAGGTTTCCAAAGTATACAATCATGCAAAATCGTATTCGCAGCCACGACAGTAATATCCGATGTATCTTGGGTCAGATTTGTCCACTGAAAATTCAACACTTTACACCAATGAGAAACCAAGTTATTTAACCAATAACACTGTACGCCAGTGTTCAGCAAACTGTGAGCCTCAGTACTTTTTATTGGGTTGTTGCGGCCGCGTGGTATTTTAAAGAGCTAACATGGGCTGCGCCGCTTGCGTGGGATAAAACATAGGCTACTATAACAAGTATGGAACAATGATTGTTTGACGTTAACAAGACATTGATGTTGCCACTGTAGGGTTTATGACATTAACATAGCGTTGTTATGTTACAGATAACTGAATACAGCATAAGTTAGAAATTGTGACATCAAAAATTAGCACGGGCCTTTAATTACGACTGAAAGGAGGCTTGGAGACATCATAACGAAAGTTTGCCAATCACTGCTGTATGCAATACTGATGAACGGAGCTTCAGCCAGCAAGTTGAAGTTGATCAAACGTTTCGCAGATCAACTATGACTGATGAAAGATTAAGAAATCTGGAAATGATATCTATTGAAAGCGAAACTGCAAAACCGTCAGATATGACTGAGTTGACAAAAATATTTGCATCTTTGAAAATTTGGAAAATGTCGTTTTCCAGCTTGAAATATAGGAAATGCTGAAGTCTGTCTGCTTTATATGCTGTATTGATGCTGTAGAAACATGCTTTTGCAAACGTTTGTCAAAATAAATCGATATTTTTTTTATAAATATTAGGTGTTAAATGCAATATATTGCATATTGGGGGACCCCACGACCAAGCTCGGGGGAGGTGCCCTCAACCACCTAGCGCCGGCCCTGAGTGAAAGACATAGCTTTCTCATAACTACACTCGGGCACGCAAAAACAGAGTGGGCCATTTGGGGCATTTGTTCCCCCCCGAAATTTTCAAAATATTGCATGGCAATTTTGGCATTTGCAGAAACTTTCAAAGAATAAAGATGAAATTCCATATTCTAATCATTTTTAAGAAGTCTTATTGGAATTTTTCTTTGTTCTACCAGTAAATTATCTCCTTACATGATTTATCTTGAGACAGGTTATCATTATCTCATCAAAAATGTCGTAAATGGTTAGTATGTAAGCACAAATACGCAGAAAGTGTCAAGGGAGATAGTTAAAATGTTCGTATTTCTGAGGCATTCTTTATCTATTTGTTCGTGTACTATTTTTCTTAGACAGGCCAAAATTTGCCCTTATGAAACTTTATAACATTAGGGTACTGTTGAACCGTGCAAATTGCTGAAACTTTCAAATTGATTAGAGAAATCTTAACATAACTGTTAGTGCCACGTCAAACCGCTTGTTCTTCTACAACCTTTTGATTATTTTTGTTTGGGGCAAAGCGGATCACCATTATTAACGTAGTACATATCTCTAAAAAATGTTGTTTGGCTGCATTTTCGGTTCGAAACGTGATAGTTTTTAACTAAATTTAGCGTCAGGACTGTTTTACGTTTTAATGTCTTTCTGGGTTGATCCCAGTACCACGGCTTGGGAAAAAGGTTTAGTAAAGTGTCATATGAGTGCTAGTCATGTGTTGAACGCACCTACCTACTAGGCCACTTTGGCTCCAAATGACGCTTTACAAGACCTTAACGTTTGCAAACAGTGCAAGCCCTGAAAGCACATAGATTTAAAAGTGCTTCTAAAAACTTTTACACAAATCATGGATGCCAGAAAAAGCCGTTTTGTCCCAAAGACACCTGATCCGTTATGCGCAAAATACACAAGATACCTGATGCGTTTTGCCCGAAATGGTACCATTTAAAGATCCCCTCACCCTTGACATAGGCTATCTTTCAAGTTTGGGATCTTCATTTGTGATAGAAACTCAAGTACAAGCCAGAAGAATAGAGCTTGAAAGAATTTGCTAAACAAGACGAAAATTAGGAAGGATTACTACTGTAGTAGCCTATACATCTGTCACACTAAAGCCATGACTACACTACTTGAGTACGGAACCAGGTGTTGTATGAGGATACTACTTTTTACTATGTCCTGATCGTTCGGTCATTTCTTCCAGGGGGGCCAAAGTGGTGAAATTTGTTTTTTCCCACTCAGAACTAAGAATACATCCTTTTTTTGCTAAAAAATTTCAAAATCAAGGGGAGGGCCCAGGCGCCTCCCTGCTCCCCCTTCCAATGTCCATGTCTGAATCTTGATTAAATCTGAAATGTTCTCATTTTCGGAAATGTTGCGAAGAGAACTTTTATCTGTGTGTCAGGCTTATGCAGAATTGCATGGAAATATCTTCAACTGCAGCAAAACTGTTTGCATGACGTTTAAGGCTAAGAGTGCAAAAAGCACAGTCACCCAATTACTAACAAATGGGTGATAAAATTCTAAAATTTGTTAAACCACTACAAATATCTGGGAGCTATACTGAATACTGAGCTCTCAGATGACAAAGACATTCAGAGACAACTGCGATAAAAATATTGTGCAGCAAACGAGCTGCGTGCCTCATTTTCCCGATGTTCAAATGCAGTCAAATGTCCCGATGTTCAAATGCAGTTAAAAATGCACTTTCTCGTTCCTTTTGTACGTCCATGTATGCATCACAGATATGGTGGTATTTCAGAAAGTCTTGCATGCAAAGATTGTGTGTGACCTATAATTTGGATGCAGAGCTCTATACAACCTGCCCTGGAGAGCGAGTGTTAGCAGTCATCACTCATCAGGTTCAATGTAGCATTCCTACATTTGAGGCATTATTAAGAAAAAATACGTGCTTGTTTCTCGAAAGATGCAGAAGGTCTAATAACGTATAGTTGCCTGCTTTGGCGCAGATAGATTGTTTATATTCGTCCTTATTTTTTGAACACTACAAACGCGTTTTGCTTTGTGACTGAGTGCTCGAACATGCAGTGTTTGTTCGTTTGAGGGTGTGCATGTCACAATGCATTCGTAATTTATCTGGCCTTGACCAGTTTAGGAATTACCGTCCCACTCTGCAGTAGTGCTGTATCAAGTGAACTAATAGTGTTAATAATGCGTCTGTAAACCTGACGCTCGGCCTCCAACGCCGTTACAAAATGTTCTGTTAAGTAAGTTTCTGTAGCCTGGTGTCAAGCGAAATTTCTGACCTATTATTGTTTGTCAGTTATTTTCTTCTCAGAATAAAGGAATAAACTTTGGCGATTACTTTTGATGTGTGTTGTGTAAATTAAAACTTTCTGGTTAGATGTCAGATACCCACAACAAGCTATACTCAGGGCCGGATTAAGGGGGGGGGCAACGGGGG